>Ga0209042_1001795_pt1 | contig 15638 bp, 8 predicted proteins | sample SaaInlV_200m_DNA_6_FD_184649 | JGI IMG/M metagenome (GOLD analysis project Ga0209042, IMG submission 184649) | Marine microbial communities from expanding oxygen minimum zones in the Saanich Inlet - SI037_S2LV_200m_DNA (SPAdes) (version 2) | ecosystem: Environmental > Aquatic > Marine >...
CCGAATCCTATTCGCCCGGCAGTCTTCCTAAAAGGGAAGCAAACCTGCATAAGGCTATCAGAGAGAAGAGAAACATTGTTTCTGATGTGCTGATCAACCGGGTTCACGCGAAACCCACTATGTTCCTTTTTTCGCCCGTTTTTCGGCCAGAGACAAGCGAATTGATTGGCGTCCTGGGAATTCTGCTGAACCCGTCCGTCTGGCTCTATCCGCAGTTTGCGCGCAGCAAGTACCTCGGCGAAACAGGCGAAATACTGCTCTTGAACCGCGACGGCATAGCTCAAAGCCCGTTGAAGTATCACGAAGGCGCGATCGCCACCATGACAATTCGCGCAGAGCCCGCTACGCGAGGTGCGGCGGGAGAGTTTGGCATCATCGCCGTTGACGACTATCGCCCCGAACCCGTCATGGCGGCCTATGGACACATCAAAGAATTCAATTGGGGGATCGTTGTAAAGCAGGATATGTCCGAAATCAACGCCCCGGTTAGATCCATGGCTCGTAATGTTCTGGGGGTTTCCGGGGGGGTCTTGTTCTTTGCCCTGGCATGCGGATTCTTCATTGCCAAGCGAATCTCCCTGCCAGCCCTGAGAATTGCCGATGCCGCTGTTCTGATCGGCGAAGGTAATCTGGATGTCCGGGCACCAAGGGAGGGGCCTGCTGAAATTCAGCGGATTGCCGTGAATCTGAACACGATGGCAGCTAAGCTGGGCTTGCAGGTCAGTGTCACTCAAGGAGTCGCCACGATCGTAGCGATCGCAGTGAAACACAATAACAGATCAGACCTGCTGGAAGAAGTCCTGCCTATGCTCATGGAGGCAACTCGCTCGCAGCTTGGTGTGGTCTACCTGGCAGGCGGCACGAAAAACAAGCTGGATCAGGTGCTTGTTCACGGGGTTGATGCCGAAAGGCTCGCTCAGCAGATCACCGTCACCCCGCCTGACCACCTCCTGACCCAGAACCTGTTTTCTGAGAGCATACGTGTCCTCAAAGATATTCCGGAGGGCAACGAGCTACTCATCAGCACCCAGGCGGGAGAGAGTGCACCGCGTGCGCTGCTGGTGCTTCCGCTTCTTCAGCGAGGAACCGTAGCGGGAGTCGTGGGCCTGGCCTCTCTGTATGATTACGACGATACCGCACAGCAGATTGCCGATCTAACCGCGTCAAGCATTGCGCAGGCTGTCACGCTTTGCGGAGCGTTCGAGGCATCCGAGAGAATGAGGATCGAGTTGGCCGAGGGAAACCAGGAATTGACAGCGGCCAACGAGGAGCTGCGGACCAGCTCGGAGGAGCTGCAGGAACAGGCGGTCGAACTCGAAGCTCAGCGTCAACAGGTTGCCGAAGCCGACAGATTGAAATCCGAGTTTCTTTCCAATATGAGTCATGAGCTGCGTACCCCGCTGAACAGTGTGCTGTCCCTTTCGCAGTTGATGCTGGAAAATGGTGTGGGAGCGGCGGGGGGAGAGGACAAGGAGCGAGTTGAGATCATTGAGAGGAACGGGCGGCGGCTGTTGAACCTGATCAACGATATTCTGGATCTTTCAAAGATAGAGTCGGGCAAGATGGAGCTCCTTGTATCCTCGTTTCCTATTAGAGAGCCTATTGATGCTGTTGTTGCCGCAATACGCCCCATGGCTGATGAGAAAGGTCTGTCAGTCACCGTTGAGGCAGCAGAAATGGACGATATGCGGTCCGACAAGGACAAGTTACTGCAGATTCTCCTTAACCTACTCTCAAACGCGCAGAAGTTCACCGAAAAGGGCGAAATCAGCGTCACGGTCCGGCAAGCCGGGGCGTCTGCCGTCTTCAGCGTCAGGGATACGGGTTGTGGGATTTCAAAGGATGATCTACCGCATATCTTTGACGAGTTCAGGCAGGTCGACGGATCGACAACGCGTCAGCATGGAGGAACGGGCCTGGGCCTGGCCATATGCCAACGTCTGACCGCATTACTCGGCGGAGAAATCGCCGTTCAAAGCGAGGTGGGTAAGGGCACGACGTTCACCGTAACAATTCCCATGGTGATTGCGGATGAGAGCACAGGATCAGGACGGGATGCAACGGTCGGGATGGGCGACGTTCAAGAATGGCAGTCGGGATCCGAGCCGCCTCGCATCCTTCTTGTTGAAGACAATGAAGTTGCCATTGATCAAGTAACAAGAGCGTTGAAAGCCGCCGGCTTCGTCGTGGATGTGGCGAAGAATGGTGAAGAGGGCCTGGCCAAGACCCGAGAGGCCATGCCTGATGGCGTGATCCTTGACTTGATGATGCCCAAGGTTGACGGATTTCAGATGCTTGAGATCGTTAGGTCAGGGCCTGAGACGGCACACCTTCCGGTACTTGTCCTCACCGCAAAGGATTTGACCGCCGCTGAACGTGCCAGCTTGAGTCACAACAACGTGCAGCAGCTCATTCAAAAGGGCCGCCTTGACCGTGCTGCACTTGTAAGCGCTGTTCGCCGGCTCGTCGGGATGCCAGAAGCACCGGTTACCGAGAAGCAGCCACCGGCAAAGCCAGCGCCTCGAGTGGTTCGCAAGAAAGGCGGCAAGGTGACCGTTCTGGTGGTCGACGACCATGCTGACAACCTGACGACGACCAGGAGCATTATCGGCGGCATGAACCTGGAGATATTTGAAGCCATGGACGGAAAAGAGGCGGTGGCCATGGCCAAATCCAGGCGCCCGGACATCATCCTCATGGATATCCAGATGCCGGTCATGGGCGGGATAGAAGCGACACAACGCATCAAACAGGACGAGAGCTTGAGGAACACTGTAGTTATTGCGCTGACGGCATCCGCAATGATGGGTGACCGGGAAGCGATCCTGGCAGCCGGTTGCGACGATTACCTGTCCAAGCCCGTTGAGCCCGGCAAGCTGCAAGCCATGCTTGAGAAATGGATTGGCGGAGAACAGTCGCATGAAACAACAGCTCACTCTTGAACAGAAAACGACATGGGTTCAGGGCCTGTTGATTGACTGTCCGTTCGGGAAAGCCCTGCCCAGTTGTCCTGCACATGATCTCAGGCGCATCCCTCTCGGGAAGCGCTTGGGCCTGGTCAAAGGAATGAATGAGGTCCAGATCGACCAAATCATCAGCCATCACAAGGCCTGTCTGGCTGAAAGAGAACTTTAGGGAGATGCGTTGATGAATACGCCTGCGAAGCCACTATCCGTGAATGACACCATTCTGATTGTCGATGACAACCCCGACAACCTGGCCGTCATGAAAAAGGTGATCGCTAAGGCCCTGCCCGACGTCACGCTTCTCACTTGTCAACATCCGGAAAAGGTCATGCCTTTACTGGGTGACACCGATGTTGCAGTGGCGCTGCTCGACGTGCAAATGCCGGGCATTGACGGCCTTGAACTGTGCAAGCGAATCAAGAGCAATGCAGAGACACAGTTCATGTCCGTGATCCTGATAACGTCTCATGGCGCGGAACCGAAGATGAAGGCCAGGGGATTGGAGATCGGTGCGGACGATTTCATTATGCGCCCGATTGACAACGCCGAGCTCACGGCACGCGTACAGGTGGCGCTGCGGATCCACCGTTCCGAGGCGGCGCTGAGATATACAGCAAGTGACGCACTACGACGGTTCGAGACCATGATCCGTTGCTCCCGTGACATGATGGCGATGCTGGATCGTGACTACGTCTATCTTGCTGTCAATGATGCCTATGCAAGCGCATTTGGCAAAGCCAGGGAGGACGTTAGAGGGCATACAGTGGCTCAAGTCTTTGGCGAGGAGTTTTTCGAAACGGTCATCAGGCCTCACGCTGAGCGATCTCTGGCGGGGGAAGACGTGCGCTACGATAGTTGGGCTGATTTCCCGAACATCGGGCGACGATTCATGGATGTTTCATATTCTCCGTACGAGGATACTCGCATGAAGGTCGCAGGATTCGTTGTCATCGCCCGAGACATCACCGAGCGCAAGCAGGCTGAGGAGGAGTTGCGGCACTTCCGATCGGCAGTGGACGCATCCACGGACGCGATCGGCATGTCGACTCCTGAAGGGACGCACCGTTACCAGAATGAGGCCATGAGCAAGCTGTTCGGACTCGACATGACAGAGATACAAGGCGGCGCAGGCGGCCCTCCGTCGACCATCTACGCAGATGAGGCGCAAGGACGTGAGGTATTTGAGACAATCATGGGGGGCGTTCCCTGGAGAGGGGAGGTCGAAATGCTGGCCAAGGACGGGAGCAAGCTGAATGTTCTCCTTCGGGCTTACGCCCTCAAGGGGGACGGGGAGAAGGTAGTCGGCCTCGTTGGCGTTCACACCGACATCACCGAGCTGAGCGAGCAGGAGAGGCAACTTGAGCAGTCCCGGAAGATGGAATCCGTGGGTCGCCTGGCCGGCGGGGTGGCGCATGACTTCAACAACCTGCTCATGGGGATCATGGGGTATATCGACTTGTGCCGGAAGGCCGTGGAGCCGGACCATCCGATCCATCAATGGCTGGACGAGATTACCAGCGACGCGCAGCGATCGGCCTCGCTCACCCGGCAACTGCTGACGTTTTCCCGTAGAGAACCGGTTACTCCGCAAGTACTCGACACCAACGATAGAATCTCAAGTATGCTCAAGATGTTGCGCCATCTTATCGGCGAGAATATGAAGCTGGTTTGGCAACCGGGCCCCGTGGCCGGGCGGATCAAGATGGCGCCTTCACACATCGAACAAATCGTGGTCAACCTCAGTGTCAATGCGCGGGATGCCATCGGCAGCGGAGGGATCGGCAAGATTGAGATCGCGACACACAACGCAGCCATCGACGGCGACTATTGCAGCATCCACGCCAATGCCACGCCGGGCGACTACGTGCTCCTGGCGATCAGCGATGACGGCTGCGGTATGGATGCGGAGACACTCGAGCATGTTTTTGAGCCATTTTTCACCACCAGAGGCAGCGAAGAAGGGACGGGCCTGGGACTGGCTACGGTCTACGGCATCGTCAAGGGGAACGGTGGATTCATCGACATAGACACGGAACCGGGTCGGGGAACAGCCTTCCGTGTTTACCTGCCTCGCGTTGAGGACGAGGTCGTGCCGGAACCTGTTGCTGACAGCTCCGTCCACGGGTCAGAGGCAGTGGGCGGCGATGAGACGATTCTCCTGGTCGAGGACGAGAAATCGATTCGGGTCACCGTTCAACTGTTCCTTCAGGACATGGGCTATACCGTGCTGGCGGCGCAATCGCCGAAAGTGGCCCTGGAGTTGGTCGCCGCACACACCACCGGTATAGATTTGCTGATCACGGATGTGATCATGCCCGGCATGAACGGTCGGGAGTTGGCCGACCAGCTAGGCTCTGAGTTCCCGGACCTGAAGGTGTTGTTCATGTCCGGGTACAGCGGTGATGCGATCGCGCGTGACGGGATACTGGATGAGGGCGTGGAGTTCTTATCGAAGCCGATCACCCGCGACGCACTCGCCGTGAAGGTGAGGGAGATGTTGGATGGTCAATAGCGCCCTGGCGGGCGCGTCAGGGGGTAGACCCCATCCGGAAAGGGTCTGTGTATGCGAAAGGGCTGGAAACAGGCGGTAGGGCGTGGGGTCTCGCCGCGCCGCGAGCAAGGAATGCGCATGGTTGAGAGAGAAAAGCGTTTGGCTCTGGTCTCTCGCTGCCCATCCTCAACAGCTTGCGCTCGGCGCGGCGGGGACGCCACGCCCTACCAACCCTTTTCGGACAGGGTCTAATTAGAGCACTTTGATAAGGGTAGCGAAAATGCCGATAGCGATGACGAGCATGGTTCCGAGCTTGATGGTGAGACGCATTTCCATCTCTTTGAGGTCTCGCTTAAGCCCGACGATATCATCTTTTGTTGCCAGCCGTTCATCAATAACGTGCGCCAGTGCTTCTGCCTGCACCTCTGCCTGCTGCTCAGTAAACCCTGCTTGCCTGAGTCTTTTTGAGTATGCGAGCGTATCAAAAGTCAACGTGCCATTCATAATGGTGAGAGTACTTGGTTTTGCGTGGGATGTCAAAGCATCCTTGAGGGTGACGACAGAAGAGAGGAACCATGAGCACAAATGAGACCATTCTGATAGTTGACGACAGCCGAGACAACCTGTTGGTTATGAAAAAGGTGCTTCAGAAGGCCTTGCCCGACGTCACTGTCGTGACCTGTCAACATTCGGACAAGGCCCTGGCTCTCCTTCGGGATACTGATGTTGCCCTGGCACTGCTCGATGTACAAATGCCGGATATTGACGGCCTTGAATTGTGCAAGCGAATCAAGAGCAATGCAGATACGCAATCTGTGTCGGTAATCCTGATAACGTCTCATGGCGCGGAACCGAAGATGAAGGCCAGGGGATTGGAGCTCGGTGCGGACGATTTCATTACGCGCCCGATTGACAACGCCGAGCTCACGGCACGCGTACAGGTGGCGCTGCGGATCCACCGTTCCGAGGCGGCGCTGAGACATACAGCAAGTGACGCATTACGACGGTTCGAGACCATGGTCTCTTGCTCCCGTGACATGATGGCGATGCTGGATCGTGACTACGTCTATCTTGCTGTCAATGATGTCTATGCGAGCGCATGCGGCAAAGCCAGGGAGGACTTTGAAGGACATTCAGTAGCTCAAGTTCTGGGCGAGGATGTTTTCGAAGCGATCATCAGGCCGCACGTTGAGCGATGTCTGACCGGGGAAGACGTGCATTATAGTAACTGGTTCAATTTTCCGGCCACCGGGCGACGATTCATGGATATTTCATATTCTCCTTACAAGGACAACCACATGGAGGTCGCGGGGTTCGTTGTCACCGCCCGAGATAGTACTGAGCGTAAGGTGACAGAGGACAGCCTGGCAGCGTCTGAACAGAAAAGTCATGCATGGCTTGCACATTCACCCGTCTGTACCAAAATCTTGGACCTTGATTTCAACCTGCAATATATGAGTGCTTCAGGAGTGAAAGACCTCAAGATTGATGATATCACGCAATACTATGGGAAGCCGTATCCCATGCCTTTCTATCCTGATTCGTTCAAGGTACCTATGGCCCTGAACTTGGAGAAAGCCAGAGAGACGGGCAAAACAATCACACAGGAAGCCTTCGTGCTTGATCTCGAGGGCAATGAACTGTGGTATCACTCGACCATCGTCCCGGTTAAGAGTGATGACGGTCAGATTGAGTACATCATGGTGATTTCCTTGGAGATTACCGAACGCAAACTTGCTGAAGAGGAATTACAGAGGAACCTAAAAGAAAAGGAAGTCCTTCTGCGGGAAGTGCATCATCGGGTGAAGAACAATCTGCAGGTAATCAACAGCCTGCTCCGGCTCCAGGCACGGCGGTTTGACGACGAACGGCTGACGCAGGCGCTCACCGACAGCCAGAATCGCGTCAATGCAATGGCGCTCCTTCACCAGACGCTTTACGGGATGGCGGATGTCGCGCGCATTGACTTCGCGGAATATGCCGGAACTCTGGCACGCGAACTCTGTCGCGCCTACGGGGTCGACACGCAAAGAATCTCTATCCAAGTCAAGGCGGAGGATGTCACGTTGAGCCTCGGAAAGGCGAGCCCTTGCGGCCTGATTGTCACCGAGTTGGTTTCCAACAGCCTTAAGCACGCATTTCCGGAGGGATGGGACGGGCAGGGGCAGATCGAGATTAGCCTGCGCGCCCTTGATGAGGGCATAATCGAGATTGTTGTTAGCGACAACGGGATCGGTATGCCGGAGGATCTGGCGACTGCATCGTCACGCTCCCTGGGTTTACACCTGGTGACCATGTTGGCCGAAGATCAGCTCGACGGCGCCGTCGAGTGGCGCAGCGAAAACGGCGCCCGCGTTCAAATTACGTTTCCCGGAGGTTGAGATATGAAGAAGACGCGAATTCTGATTGTGGAAGATGAGCGCATTGTGGCCGAGGACATCAAGACCACGCTTGAGCAGTTCGGATACGACGTGTGCGGCCTCATGGCTTCCGGGGCTGAGGCCCTGGCGCGGATGGGCGAGCTGCTGCCCGATCTGATCATGATGGATATCGTCCTCAAGGGTGAACTGAACGGGATTGAAACAGCCGAGAAGGTTCGCTCGGAGCGAAGCATCCCCGTCGTGTACCTGACCGCCTACGGGGATGACGCTACGATCGAAAGGGCAAAGTTGACCGAGCCCTACGGCTACATCATGAAGCCGTTCAATGATAGAGAGCTTTGCAGCGTCATAGAAACGGCCCTCTACAAACACGGCATGGACCAGAAGCTGGCGCATCTGAACGCTGTTCTGCTTGCCATTCGCAATGTCAATCAACTCATCACGAAGGAAACAGACCGCGATCGGCTTATTCAGGGAGCCTGCGACAACCTGATCGAGACGCTTGGCTATTACAACGCCTGGATCACGATCTTCAACGAGTCCGGCAAACCCGCATCCTCTGCGTATGCAGGATTCAACGGCGCGTTTGCCCCCATGACCGAGCGCCTGGCGCGAGGCGAGTTGCCCCAATGCGGACGCAAGGCCCTCGATCAAGCCGGGGTTGTGATCGTCAAAGATCCGTCCGCGGAGTGCTCCGATTGCCCGCTGGCCGGGAGAAGTTGCGGCTGGACCGGACTGAGCAGCCGGCTCGAATACGACGGGAATACCTATGGGTTATTGACCGTTTCCGTGCCCACCGAGTTCAGTGACGATTCGGAGGAACAGGACCTGTTTCGTGAGGTTGCCGATGACATTGCCTTCGCGTTGCGTAAGATCGCGATGGAGGAGGAGCGCGAGCAGGCGGAGGATGCTCTGGGAAGAGAGAGGGCCCAAGCCCAAAGGTATCTTGATATCGCCGGAGTGATGTTCGTGGCACTCGACGGCGACGGCAACGTGACATTGATAAACCGTAAGGGATGCGAGATTCTCGGATATCCCGAGGAAGAAATCGTTGGCAAGAACTGGTTCGACCACTTCCTTCCGCCGAAAATACGGAAGTCGATCCTCTCTGTCTCCCATACCTTGATGGAGAAGATGAAAGGCGGCGAGTACCACGAGAACCCCGTACTCGCGCGAGACGGCGAAGAGTGCCTGATTGCCTGGCGCAATGTGCCGTTACACGACGAACACGGCAATGTGACCGGGCACTTGAGTTCGGGGATGGACGTCACCGAGCAACGGATCATGGAAGCCCAGCTTCGCCAATCACAGAAACTCGAATCCATCGGCACTCTGGCCGGCGGCGTGGCCCACGAGATCAACAACCCGATCATGGGCATCATGAACTATGCGCAGTTGATTCAAGATGGGATAGATGAGTCCTCTCCCCTACGGGAATACGCGAGCGAGATCATGGTGGAGACTGATCGCGTCGCCACGATTGTAAAGAACCTGTTGGGGTTTGCCCGGCAAGACAAGCAGGAAGACAGTAGTAGCGCTCGCATGACCGACATCGTGAACGGTACGCTGTCGCTGATCACAACCGTGATGCGGCACGACCAGATCACGCTGACCGTGGACGTGCCCGATGACCTTCCACAATTCAAGTGTCGTAGCCAGCAAATCCAGCAGGTGCTGATGAACCTACTCACCAATGCGAGGGATACGCTGAACGAGAAGTATGAGGGGCAGGATGAGGACAAGATCGTGCGCATCAGCGCCCGGGTGATTGCGGATTGCGGATCGGAACAGGTCCAGAGGTCTGAGCCTACCGGATCTCACATCCGAAATCCGAAATCCGAAATCCGAAATCGTTACGTCCGTCTGACCGTCGAAGACCATGGCAACGGTATTCCGCCGGAGGTACTGGAGCGCATGTTTGAACCGTTCTTCACGACCAAGCCGAAAGACAAAGGCACGGGCCTGGGTCTGTCGATCATCCACGGCATCGTCAAGGACCACGGCGGCAAACTGAGCGTGGAAAGCAAACCGGGGCGGTGGACACGGGTTCACGTGGACCTTCCGAACGCGGAATGCGGATTGCGGATTGCGGAACCTGAAGAGGCCGAAATAGGGAGTGGCGGTTTGCCATGCGGATAAACAGTCAGCAACTTGACAACATTCTCCAGACTGTACTGGAGAATACGGGCACGGATTTAACCGGTTACCGCAGGCCGACCCTGTCACGGCGCCTGGCTGAACGGTTGACGTGCCTGGAGCTGAATCCGGATCAGTACCTGTCGATCTGTCGCGCAGAGCCGGGCCACGGAACAACGTTCAAACTCTATCTGCCCCGATGCGTCGACGTCGGAGCCCCTGCGGCCACCGCTGAAGCACCATCCGAACCTCCCCGTGGCAGCGAAACTGTTTTGCTCGTCGAGGACGAGAAGTCCATCCGCATCACCGTGCAGATATTTCTTGAAGATCTCGGCTACACCGTGTTGGTGGCAGAGAATCCCGAAGAAGCCCTGAACGTCGCCGCAGAACATGACGGCGAGATCGATCTGCTGATCACCGACGTCATCATGCCCGGCATGAACGGTCGTGACCTGGCCAACCGTCTGTTGGAGCTTCGTCCGGCGCTGGAGTATCTGTTCATTTCAGGATTCACCGCCGACGTCATCGCCCAGCGGGGCATCCTTGACGACAGCGTGCGTTTCCTTTCTAAGCCCTTCGGCCGTGACACCCTTGCCCGCAAACTGCGCGAGGTGCTGGACCCATAGGAACGCGAAGACAACGTAACAAAGCGAGAGCATACAGAGAGACCCAAGATCATGGGAAAGACCAATCAACATTCAGAATCCAATTCAAGTCTGAGGACAAAGATATTCGCTGCCTTTGCCCTCATGAGTCTGTTTGTCTCCGGCATCCTGACGATTGTTCTGTACGAGAACTTCAGAGGCGGGTTGCGCGATGGTATTCGAGAACGCCTCGGGACCGTTGCTGCTCTCGCCGCGTTGCAGATCAATCCCGCTTTGCACGATTCGTTGACCGAGCCGTCGGACGAAGGCAACGCGGCTTATCGCTCACTGCAAACGCAGATGCAGGCGATTCAAGCGGCGACGCCGGATGTCCGCTACGTCTATACCATGCGGGAAGGGCCGGGCGGGGAGATTCGCTTCGTCGTGGACGCCGAGACCAATCCGGAACTGATCGCGCACCTGGACGAAGTCTATGACGAACCGGGGGAAGCGTTGGCAAGGGAGTTCGCCACGCTAGCGGCACCCTTGGTCGAGGAGGACTTCTACACAGACAAGTTCGGCACGCATCTCAGCGGCTATGCGCCCTTTGTCGGCGCGACCGGGCAGCGCTCTGGGGTCGTCGGCATCGACATCTCCGCAGACAACATTATCGCAAGCGAACGCCGGTTTCTCTTCGTTGCGCTGACGGTCTTTCTCTCGATAGCCCCCCTCCTGCTGCTTGCCTCGTGGTTGCTCAGCCGTCGCCTGACGGCTGTCGCGGTCAAGGCTACGGAGGCGCTACGAGAATCGGAAGCACAACTGAAAGCGCAGTTCAACACATCTTTTGAATCCATATTTCTGTCGGAAAAGGGCGTCTGCCTGGATCAGAACGAGACTGCCGAAAGGATGTTTGGCTATACCGTTGCTGAAGCTGTCGGCAGGCCCGGAACGGAATGGATCGTACCCGATGACCGTGCGCGTGTGAAAGACAACATCCTGTCTGGCTATGAGAAAGCATACGAAGTAGTCGCCCTGCGGAAGGACGGCACGACCTTTTCTGCTGAGATACAGGCGCTGCCGCTCAAGTACAAGGGGCGTGCCATAAGGATGACTGCGTTACGCGACATCACCGAGCGTAAGCGGACGGAAGAGAGGATGCGCCTCCAGGCAACGGTACTTGATCAGATCAGCGACTGCGTGACGATCACGGGCCTCGATGGCACGATTACCTATGTAAATGAGGCCTCGCGGGCCATACTGGACTTGGACTTAGAGGAGCTCATCAGACAGACCACAGAGGTTTATGGCGAAGATCCCGAGCGGGGGGCCACGCAGCAGGAAATTCTGGAAAGCACGCTGGCGGATGGCCACTGGGAAGGCGAGGTCGTGAACACTTCTGGCGATGGTCGCGATATCTTAATGCACTGTCGCACAAAGATAGTTTATGATGATGCGGGCAAGCCGCTTTGCCTCGTTGGGGTTTCCACCGACATCACTGATAAGGCCGAGCAGGAGAAGCAACTTGAGCAGTCCCGGAAGATGGAATCCGTGGGTCGCCTGGCTGGCGGGGTGGCGCACGACTTCAACAACCTGCTCATGGGGATCATGGGGTATATCGACTTGTGCCGGACGGCCGTCGAGCCGGACCATCCTATCCATCAATGGCTGGACGAGATTACCAGCGACGCGCAGCGATCGGCCTCGCTCACCCGGCAACTACTGACGTTTTCCCGTAGAGAACCTGTCACACCACAACTGCTCGATATCAACGATAGAATCTCAACTATGCTCAAGATGTTGCGCCATGTTATCGGCGAGAACATAAAGCTGATTTGGCAACCGCACCCCGAGGCCGGGCGGATCAAGATGGCGCCTTCACACATCGAACAAATCGTGGTCAACCTCAGTGTCAATGCGCGGGATGCCATCGGCAGCGAAGGGAGCGGCAAGATTGAGATCGCGACACACAACGCAGCCATCGACGCCGACTATTGCAGCAGCCACTCCCATGCCACGCCGGGCGACTACGTTCTCCTGGCGGTCAGCGATAACGGCTGCGGTATGGATGCAGAGACACTCGAGCATGTCTTTGAGCCATTTTTCACCACCAAAGGCAGCGAAGAAGGGACGGGGCTGGGACTGGCTACGGTCTACGGCATCGTCGAGGGGAACGGTGGATTCATCGACATAGACACGGAACCGGGTCGGGGAACGACCTTCCATGTTTACCTACCTCGCGTTGAGGGCGAGGTCGTGCCGGAACCTGCTGCCGACAGCTCCGTCGACAGTTCAGAGGCAGCGGGCGGCGATGAGACGATTCTGCTGGTCGAGGACGAGAAATCGATTCGGGTTACCGTTCGACTGTTTCTTCAGGATATGGGCTATACCGTGCTGGCGGCGGAATCACCGAAAGCGGCCCTGGAGCTGGTCGCCGCGCACACCACCGCTATCGATCTACTGATCACAGATGTGATCATGCCCGGCATGAACGGTCGGGAGTTGGCCGACCAGCTAGGCGCTGAGTTCCCTGACCTGAAGGTGTTGTTTATTTCCGGGTACAGCGGTGATGCGATCACGCGAGACGGGATACTGGATGAGGGCGTGGAGTTCTTACCGAAGCCCATCACTCGTGATAGGCTTGCCGTCAAGTTGAGGGAAATGTTGGATACGTGATGAGAGACACAAGCGGAAATGTTGTATGAATGCAACTGAAACGATTCTGATTGTCGATGACAGCCCCGACAACCTGACGGTCATGAAGCAGGTGATCGCCAAGGCCCTGCCCGACGTCACAATTCTGACCTGTCAACATCCGGAGAAGGTCATGCCTTTGCTGGGTGACACCCATGCTTCCCTGGCACTGCTCGATGTACAAATGCCGGGTATGGACGGCTTTGAACTGTGCCGGCGCATCAAAAGCAATGCAGATACGCAATCTGTGTCGGTAATCCTGATAACGTCTCATGGCGCGGAGCCAAAGATGAAGGCCAGGGGAATGGAGCTCGGTGCGGACGATTTCATTATGCGTCCGATTGACAACGCCGAGTTCAACGCTCGTGTCAAGGTGGCGCTGCGGGTCCACCGTTCCGAGGCGACACTGAGATACACAGCAAGTGACGCACGACGACGGTTCGAAACCATTGTCCGTTGTTCCCCTGATATGATGGCGATGCTGGATCGTGACTACGTCTATCTTGCTGCCAATGATGCCTATGCAAGCGCATTCGGGAAAGCCTTGGATGACATTGAAGGGCAGTCAGTGGCTCAAGTCTTTGGCGAGGAGTTTTTCGAAGCGGTCATCAGGCCTCACGCTGAGCGATGCCTGACAGGGGAAGAAGTGCGCTACAGCGACTGGTTTGATTTTCCGGTTACCGGCCGACATTTCATGGACGTCTCATATTCTCCCTACAGGGGTGGCAACGGGAAGATCGAAGGGTTCGTTGTCAACGCTCGAGATTTCACTGAGCGTAAGCTGACAGAGGGGAAACTGATAGCGTCTGAAACAAAAAGTCGAGCCTGGCTTTCTAACTCACCTGTTTGCACAAAGATTCTGGATCTCGACTTCAACTTGCAATATATGAGTTCTTCAGGGGTGAAAGATCTCAAGATTGATGATATCACGCAATACTACGGGAAGCCGTATCCCATGCCTTTCTATCCTGATTCGTTCAAAGTACCTATGGCCCTGAACTTGAAGAAAGCCAAAGACACTGGCGAAACAATCACACAGGAAGCTTTCGTAGTCGATATCGAGGGAAACAAACTATGGTATCACTCGACCATTGTCCCGGTTAAGAGTGATGACGGTCAGATTGAGTATATCATGGTGATCTCCCTGGAAATCACTGAGCGCAAGCGTGCCGAGGCGTCGCAAGAGGAAGCGCTGGCAGCCCTGTACCTGGAGCGGCAGCGCCTCGACTACGTGATTGAGGGCAGTCGCCTTGGCACGTGGGCCTGGAACATCAAGGAGAACAGCGCCCTCTTCAATGAAATGTGGGCTACTCTACTTGGGTATACGATGGATGAAGTGGGCCCCAGCAGCTACGAGTTGTGGAAGAGCTTGGGGCATCCCGACGATGTTCCGCAGATAGAAGACTTGCTGCAGCAGTGCGCGACCGGTGAGATGCTCGATTACAGCAGCGAGTTCCGCATGCGGCACAAGGACGGGCACTGGGTCTGGATTCTCGACCGCGGACGCGTGATGACACACGACGCCGAAGGGCGACCGCTGGAAATGTTCGGCACGCACACAGACATCACAGAACTGAAGATAGTGGAGGCTGAGCTTGAGAAGCAGCGCGAGCATCTGGAGGAGCGGGTCCAGGAGCGAACCGAAAAGTTGCGCAAGACAATCAACCTGATGGCCGGTCGCGAGAATCGTATGGCAGAACTGAAAATGACGGTTAAGAAGCTGCGCTCTCAGCTCGAAGAAGCCGGAATGACGCCGATGGCGAGCGATCCGTTGCAGCGTGGATCGGGTATCGATCAGAGACAGGCGTCGATGGAGGCCGAAGATGAAGCACCAGCGTGACATCGAGCGTGGCGCGTTTCCCTGAGCCATAGGGGCTGTCCTCGTGGTGTTCATGGGACTGTTGGTCTGTCTTCCGGGCCAGAATCAGAATGTACTCGCCGTTGATCTTCAATCGGAAGATGCCCCGCGCGATCTGCTCACTACTGAGGAGCGAGCATGGCTGAAGGCGCATCCGACCATCCGATTAGGCTTCGATCCACATCACGAGCCGCTTATGACCAAGGAGGAGGACGGTTCTCTTGCAGGTATCCTTCCTGAGATATACGCGGAACTCGAGAAGATACCCTTAAACGAACCGCTTGATCGGTCCCTCCCTGCCCTTTATCATGGCAGCGGTCGCCAATAAATGCCTTGAGGGCGGTCAGAAAAGGTGGGGAACGTGTGTTCTGACGTTTCGGATCAAGATGAAAGTGTGTAGAATGATCGGTGGTCGACTCACAGTGGACGGGGCGCAAAGCCCCTGATGCCAACGGAGGGAAGCCCATGAGAAGTGGACAGCGAATACACCCAGTCTGGCTATCCAGCGCCCTTGTCATAGGCATGTGTCTT
>Ga0209042_1001807_pt1 | contig 15591 bp, 12 predicted proteins | sample SaaInlV_200m_DNA_6_FD_184649 | JGI IMG/M metagenome (GOLD analysis project Ga0209042, IMG submission 184649) | Marine microbial communities from expanding oxygen minimum zones in the Saanich Inlet - SI037_S2LV_200m_DNA (SPAdes) (version 2) | ecosystem: Environmental > Aquatic > Marine >...
ACGGCGTCAGCAGCACCTACAAAGGATAAGTGTATAATCCAACCAGAGTGGCGAGAAGTCTCCATTAGATTGTGTCCAAAAGCTTTGACGACGTACAATAGTCCACACGCCATAATTGATCGGCTTTTTGAAGGTCAACAAAAGGGGGAAGAGAAAGGTCTTGCATTCATACTCCTAAAAAGGCAAAGAAAAATAAAAGGTACTGCCACGCCCCTCGACACTCTCCGCCCAGATTTTGCCTTCGTGGGCTTCGATGAGATGTTTTGAGATGGACAGTCCCAACCCGGTGCCGCGGCTGGTACGCGCACGGTCGGCTTTGTAAAAACGCTCGAAAATACGGGGGAGATCACGCGCTGGGATGCCGATTCCCGTATCCGCTACAGCGAAGCGGATTTGACGGGAGCCAGCTTCGGCGGAGAGCGTCACCGTCCCGCCCGTGGACGTGAACTTGAGGGCGTTATGGATGAGATTGACCAGTACCTGTTCGATTCTCGCCACATCCGCCTGGATGTTGGGCAGCTCGCTTGGGCAATCGAGCATTAAATTGATCTCGGCACGCTCGGCTTGCATTCGCATCCGCTCGGCGACACGTTGCAAAATTTTCTGCGGAGAGATTTTCTGTAAGTTGAGTTCGACCTGCCCCGATTCGGTGCGCGAAAGATCGAGCAATTCCTGCGCCATCTGCGTGAGGGCATCCACTTCGGTTTCGATGCGGCTCAAAAAACGCTGCGCGGCGGGCGGATCATCAAGAGCGCCATCTTGCAGGGTTTCGGTGAGCGCTCTGAGCGAAGCAAGCGGCGTGCGCAATTCGTGCGAGAGATTGCTGATGAAATCACGGCGCACCGTTTCGAGACGGCGCAGGCGCGTCAGGTCCTGGATCAGCAGCAGGCTGCCGCCCGGGGCATATTGATCGGGAGCTACGACGAGTTGCAAAAAGCCGCGTTGGAGAGGTAATTCAAGAACTTCGCTGTGCATCGTGCCGCTTTTTTTGCATTCCTGCCAAGTCTCGATCAGTTGATGGTAACGCAAAGCCTCGGCAACCGTGCTTCCGATCAAAGTTTGCGGACTACGCTCAAGAAGTGCATGAGCAGCAGGGTTCGCAAATTGGATGTGGTCGCTGGCATTCGAGATGATAATGCCATCCGGTATCTGTTCAAGGACCGCCGCAAGGCGCGCACCTTCGGCGTTTGCGGTGTCAATTTGTTGATGCAGATGGCTGTTGAGGGCAACGATCGCATTGGAGAGATCTTCAAGCATGGGGAGGTCTTGCGGCAGATCAGGCGCAACGCTATTGGTAACTTGGCGGAGCTTTTCTGTCAAGGCGTTGATGCGCTGTCGCAAGGCATAATTGCGCCATCCCAGCCAGATCAGGAGAACGAGGAGGAGGGAGATGATGGTGATTTCAATATTCATGGGGATTAAATCGCTAAAGCGATTACTACGAGGGGACTTTGTAGTAAGGACTGAAGTCCTTACTCTTGAGACTTGCAACCTGTTAATTAAAACTATCCTTCAAAGCGATAGCCGCCACCGCGCACGGTGATGATCCGTTCTGGCGCGGATGGGTCATTCTCAACCTTTTTGCGCAGCCAGCGGATGTGGACATCCACTGTGCGGCTGTCGCCAACATATTCCCAGCCCCAAACGCGCTCAAGGATGAATTCACGCGAGAGCATTTGTCCGCGATGTTCGGCAAAGAAGAGCAGCAGTTCGTATTCTTTCGGTTTTAGAGAGAGGGCTTCGCCGCGTAAAGTCACTTCGTGGCGGGTGGTGTTGATGGTCAGTTCACCGAATTTCAGCGTTTCTTGCTGGGTCTCTTTTTCGACGCTGCGTGCAAGTTCTTCCTGATGCAGGCGGGCACGGCGCAATTGCGTTTTAACGCGCGCCATCAATTCACGCATGGAAAAGGGTTTCGTCAGGTAGTCGTCGGCGCCCATCTCCAAGCCGACGACGCGGTCGATTTCGTCATCTCGAGCGGTGAGCATGATGATCGGGACATTCATCTCACGCCGCAGGATGCGGGTAATTTCGAGCCCGTCGAGACTGGGCAACATGATGTCAAGTAGAAGTAAGTCTGGGTTCAGTGTGCGTGCCGCTTCGAGAGCGGCGCGTCCATCGCCAACGATTTCCACGTCATATCCCTGCTTTTTGAGATTGTAGGCAATGGTTTCTTGTAAGGTGGGTTCATCTTCTACGACGAGGATTTTTTCAGTCATGTTTGTTAGTATAAACTTTTCCCCTAGTTCGCACAACTATTTGAAAAGATACAAAAAATAGCATTCTTTTTTGTTTTTAGAGCGCACGGTTCACATCCGCAAAGTCGGGGGTTCGAGTCCCTCCGTGCCCTCTAATAGTTCGGGGGCGGCGGTTTAAATCCGCCCGCCCCGACTAAATAATAATCCGTAACATCACACAAAACACCCAAGCCCTGGCGGCTTAGGGTGTTTTGTGTATTAAGAAGCTCGTGTATCAGCACGAACGATGACAAGAAAGAAACATCACTGTAATATCCCAGAGATTGTTCCTGGACATAATCGGGCTACCCGTCAAGAAGTTTTTCTTCTGGGCATGGAAGCGTGTTGGCGATTATTACTCAGATCATCCTTTTGATCTGCTACCTTTTATCGTAGTTGGTATCTTTGTTCTTGGGTAAGCTGTATGTCGCTTGACATAAATACTCCTTTTACTTTGCTTGGTATTGGAGACTACTACCGCAGTTTGCCTCCTTTTTGACCATTAAAAGTTGCACTTACAAGTTGAATCCAAGCATGGTTGATAACGTTAACTCTTGCGTCGTGCGTATCAACTCATCCCGCACAACGTAGCCATCAAAGCCGCCGACTTCCATGCCGAGCAAAGTTGCGCCGACAACGGGCGGGGCGTTCAGGTGCGTAAATTCTGCTTTCGAGATGTGCGCCATGATGGTTTTCTTCATCGGCTTGATGAGCATCTCGCCTGCATTAAAGATGCTACCAGAAAGCACTATCTCAACCGCATCGTTTTGCATCCCGATTTGGCGGGCAACGGAAATTGCCAGCCATGCCAATTCTTCGGCTGCCCACTGGACCACATCTAGCGCAGCGTGGTCGCCTAATTGAGCAGCTTCAAAGATTTTCACCGCCAGAAATGGCGCTAGGTGATAACGCTCATTCGACAACCCTTCCATCAAGTCGAGTTCGTCTTTTGCGTCGACGGAATCAAGATAGATTTGTGTCAAGGCTGTAGGCGGAATTCGTTTTATCCACGCATAGTTGACCTGATGAAGCCCCTTCCAGACGATCTCGCTGGCACCGCCGAATTCGCCAAAAGGTGTGCTATTGCCGACGATTCGCCCCTCTTCGCAGTTGGGTCCCCGTCCGCAACAGTTGACGCCAGAACCAGCGGCGAGGCTCACGCCGATCCCGTTTCGGGTGCCAGCTAGCAGACCGTTGATCCCGTCGTTGACTACGTCCACAGGGCAGAGCAAGCCTAGGGTGGCGAGCGTTTCGAGATGGGATTGGCGATCCGTCGCAGGGAAGTCATATCCCGCTACGCCAAATCCAGCGCCTGCGATCTGATCCGTCATAATCCCAGCCATTTGACAGGCTTGGCTAGCAGATTGTTGCAGCGCATCTGCTAATCCAGCATAACCGACGACCTGCCAGTTGCCTGCGCCCGCTTTGCCAAAGCCGACAGCCTGCCCGTTTTCGTCAGCGAGCAGGGCGTGGGTTTTGGACGAGCCGACATCAACACCGAGAAAGTAGCGCATATTTTTCCTTTTTACTGTAGTGCGTCGCACCAATTTCGAGCGGAACAATGCTTATCGCCAAGCGTCAATCCGCTTTATTGGCATAGTGCCAATCTTCTGGTGCGACGCACTGCTTTGCGGTTATTTTTTTTTACTCAAACTGCGGCAGCCATTGACGGTTGGTCTCGAGCATATCGTCGAGGACTGCCTGAATTTTGTCGGCGCTGGGACCGAGCGGATGCGCCAGCAGGGCTTGATAGGCAGCGTTGCGGTCGGCGTGCAGAGCGGCTTCGACGGTCAGGAGTTCGTACATCTTGACGGCGTTGACGATGCTGAAGCAGGCGAGCGGCAGGGCTTTGGCGGGCAGCGGGTGGATGCCGCTTTTGTCGACTTTGGCGGGCATTTCGAGCACCCAGTCGGCGGGATATTCTGGCACGGCGCCGTTGTTGCGCAAATTGACGATATGCACCTGCCCGAGGTCGTTATGATGCGATGCAATCAGTTGGGTTGCCAGCGTCGAGTAATACGCCCCGCCACGCTTCATCAGGTCTTCGGGTGGTGCGCTCAGGGCGGGGTCGGCATATTGAGCGAGCAAATCCTTCTCAATTGCCATCACTTCTTCAGCACGGGAGGGGGGCCATGCAGCCTGCGCCTTCAGCTTTTTGTCCGTGTAGTAGAAGTATTGCAGGTAATAATTGGGGATTATGCCGAGCGTTTCGAGCGTGCGGATGTCCCATTCTGGTGCGTCCTGTTGGCGCAATTCTTCGAGATAGGCAGGGAAAATCTCGCCCCATTTCTCTTCGCCATCCACCTGAAAACCAGAGTGCCAGGTGAGATGGTTCAGACCGAGCGTGCTGAGCACCGCCCGCTCTTCGGTCACGGTTTCGCCCGCCATTTTTTCGTATTCCGCCAGCATGGTCATTTTGGCGGTGATGCCGACATTACAAACGCCCACGGCGGGGATGTCGGGGGCATAGCGTGTCAGCATTTCGGTCACCAAACCAGCGGGATTGGTGAAATTCGCCAGCAGCGCATTCGGAGCCAGCTCACGCATATCGTCCACGATGCGCTGGATGACGGGGATGGTACGCAGGGCTTTTGCCATGCCCCCGACGCCCGTCGTTTCCTGACCAATCAACCCGTGACGCTGCCCCAGGTACTCGTCTCCCTTTCGGGCTTGCATCATCCCAACCCGCAGTTGGGTGATGATATAGCTTGCTCCTGCCACTGCCTCCCGCTGATCGAGCGTGAGCGTGACCTTGAAGGGATTTCCTTTGGCGTTGACCATCCGCTGTGCGAAGCCGCCGACAATCTTCAGGCGTTCCTCGTCGATGTCCATCAAGCATAGTTCAGTCAGCGGCAGACTGGCAACTCTCGCCAGAAAACCGTTGACCAACTCAGGGGTGTAGGTCGATCCGCCTCCGATGACGGTAATTTTCATGGGGTTTACTCTCTTTCCAAAATCCTATTTTTAACAGCCTAAGAGCAACGCTCTGCTTTGCGGCAATTTAGACGCAAAAGCGCAACGCTGAGCGTTGCTTGTAGGGGTAAGCCTATTCTCGATCCAGCAGCTTGGCAATTTCCTGCATCTGCCCATCCGTGAGCGGACCAAACTCAAGCGCACCGCAATTCTCTTCCACCTGCTTGACAGTGCGGAAACCAGGAATTGGGATAGTCTGCTCACTGCGTGCCCAAAGCCACGCCAGTGCGCCTTGCGGCAGCGTGCGCCCTTCGCTCATCAGGATTTCGCGGATAGCGGCAACCTTTTCAAGATACTCAGGGCTGGGGACACCGTTCTTGAAATATTTCATCCACTCGGGGCTTTTCTCGCCACGCACATCGTCGCTGGATGGTTGGGTCGTGGCCGCGTAGGTCTTGCCTGTTAGCAAACCCATCGCCAACGGACCGCGATTGATAGCGGCTAAATTATATTTTTCGCAGAGTGCCACCACGGCGGGATTATCGTCGAGCACATTCAGTTCAAGCTGAATAGATGTACAATTTTCACCTTGTGCAAAAACTTCGGCGCGGTCGGCGAAATCGGTGCTCCAGCCATAAGCGCGGATTTTGCCTTCTTTGACCAGTTCTTCGAGCGTTTCGCGGACAGGTTCTGCTTGATCGGCAGGGTAGCCATTATCATGAAATTGATACAGGTCAATATAGTCGGTCTGCAGACGGCGCAGCGAATCTTCGCAGGCGCTGCGGATGTCGGCGGGGGCGCAACTGCTCCCCGTTACCTGACGAGTCTCTTCGTCAAAAATGGCGTTGAACTTGGTGGCAATAACCACATCCTGGCGTTTGCCAGCAAAAGCACGGGCGAGCACTTTTTCGCTGTGCCCTGCGCCGTAGACATTGGCGGTATCAAAGAAGGTAACGCCCATTTCCAGAGCCTTATGAATGGCACGGATCGATTCATCATCATCCACTTCACCCCAACCGTGTGGTTCAGTACCGCTCCAGAAGGGGCCGCCAATTGCCCAGCAGCCCATGCCGAGCGCACTGATTTCGATGTTGGAACGTCCAAGTTTGCGTGTGTAGGTCATTTTTTTCTCCTTTTTTGTTTTATATCTGTAAAAAATCTGAAAAAGTTCAGTCCCTGAGCGGAGGGTTGAGTAGCGAAGCGTATCGAAACCCGCAGTCGAAGGGCGATTTTCTGGTAGCGCCGTCCTTCGACTACGATTTCGCCTCGCTACATCTCCGCTCATGAACTGATTTAGTATGTCAACCCAAACCCAAAAGCATAGAGCGGATTTTCAGAATCGCGCGGCACATCCGCGCGTTGGTTACGTACGGCTTCCATCGAACTCGGCAACTCAAAGGGCAATTTCCCTTCTGGTTGTGCTTTGCCAAAAATCACGTTTAGTACCGCTTCGTCACTCGCACCATACTCACCAAAGACGGCTTTTGCAGCATCATTAATTTCAGGGAATACCGCAGGACGGTCAAGATAGATTACCACGATGGTCGGTACAGTCTCACAGATTTTCAGGATTTCCGCCTTTGCTTCACCCTTGAAATCCAAATCACCATGATGGAAATTTGCCACAAAAGGATTATCCGATTCGACCGCGACCCAGGGCGTGTCCAGCCGCAAGATGGCGAAATCGGCTTCCGCAGGGTTGGCAACGACCTCCCCATAAGCGGATACCCTTTCCGCAGCCATATTCTGGACGAAAAGTTTTGGCTTACCACTCAAGGGCAAAGTCTCATCATTCTTGAGCAGGGTCATGGCACGCTCTTGCGAATCCAGCCCAGCAGCGAGTGATTTTTCTGCACCAAAAACCTGCGGGATGAGACTTTCGTCCACAAAGGGATTATCGAATAAGCCTAATTGGAATTTTTGCTTGAGCAGACGCCGCACGGATACATCGATACGCGCTTCGGATATTTTGCCTGCTTCCACCAAACTAACGACATATTCAGGACAACTTTCACCGCCAAACTGATCCACGCCCGCTTCAAGCGCTTTAAGCACACGATCTTCTTCGCTAAGATGCTCCACGCCCCAAGCACGCGCAGGCCAAAGAGCAGGCCCGATCATCACATCGGTGATCAAACCCCAGTCGGTGCAAACTACGCCATCGTATTGATATTTCTCTCGCAGCAAGGTCGTGATGATGGCCTTGTTATATGCCATTGCCACATTTTCATCGGTCTGATCTGTGGGGACGCCGTAGTAAGGCATGATAGCGGCGGTTTCGGCTTCAAAGGCTGCTTCAAAGGGAATCAGGTGATAGTCGAAATTATCGCCCGGGTAAATTTGCCCTTCCTGAAACTCGAAGTGTGGATCAAGTCCTTTATTCTGTGGGCCACCACCGGGGAAGTGTTTTGTCATACAGGCGACGCTCTCTGCGCCGAGTTCTTCGCCCTGAAAACCAGCGATATAGGCTTTGACCAGACGAGCGCTCAATGCCGCATCTTCGCCAAAGGTGCCGCTGATGCGCGCCCAGCGTGGCTCGGTCGCCAAGTCGATTTGGGGATGCAACGCCACGCGAATGCCGACAGCAAGATATTCCTTACGGGCAATCTCAGCAAATTTGCGGACGAGTTCCACATCATCGAGGGCGGCAAAGCCGAGGGTTTCGCACCACTGTGAAAAGCCGTTGGCGGCCATCGCAAAGATGTTACGGGTGAAGTGATTGCGCGGATCAGATGCAATCGTGATCGGAATTCCGAGACGGGTTTCTTCAGTAAAAAGCTGAAGTTTGTTGTACCAACTTGCCACCACATCAGCGCTCGGCATCGCCCATAGGTTGAAATGAGTCATTTTTTGGGCATCCACTTGCTCGGCGGCTAACCTGCCAAATCCATGGGCGTCCGGTTTTTTATCCAATGAACTGTCTTCTGCAATGAAGGAGCCGTTGATGAAGAGCATCCCCGCCTTCTCTTCTAACGTCATCTGTCCTAGCAAATCTTCAACACGGGCAGCGACGGGCTGGCGAGGGTCTTCGTAAATATCCAGTTTTCCGTTCTTGTTCAGGTCACGAAAGGCAACGCCCTCGTTTTCCGTAATAAGAGTCGATTTTTCTTGAACGATTTTATTCATTTGTAATTCCTTTCTTGCGTTGAGCGAGCATCAGCACAAAGACAAATCCGTTGATAGCAAAAGCACCAAAAACAAGCCAGGGCATACTCTCGGCACCAAGGTGCTCGATCGCTGCGCCTGTGAGCGAGGGCAGGACAACGCCGCCAAAGCTATCGCCGAGAATGATAATACTGCTGATTGTGGCGGTCAGCTTGATGGATTGCCCTGCCAGATTGTAGCCTGTCGCCCAGATGGGTGCCATGAAAAAGCCGATACCGATCGTCGCTGCCCAAAGAACGTTAATCGACTGCGGTGCAGCGATCGCCAATACCAACGCCACGATCCCGCCCAAAAAGGCGATCGTGAGCACATGCTCCGCTTTGAAACGTGCCGCCGCAAAGATTGAAAAAGCCCGCCCGATGGTAAAGGATAGCCAAAAGCCCGATGTCAGGTAGGCAGCCTGGGTGACATCTGCCAAATTCATCGTCAGGGCGTAGGTGTAAATCCAATTGCCGTAGGTCAGTTCAGAGCCAACATAGAAAAAGAGAAAGAGCATCGCAATTACAACCATCGGCAAGACCTTGCGCAGGTAGCCTTTACCTTTTGTTACACTCTCTTCTTCAGCGGGGGCGGAAGGACTGTGCGACAGGAAAAGCATCCATAAAGCAATCGGGATACCAAGCCCCGCTAAAACCCAGTAAGTCTGCTGGTAGGTGCCGCCCAAATTCAGAACTTGAGCAAAAATCGTCGGCGCAAGAAAAGCGCCGACCCCAAAGGAAAAATGCAATCCGTTCACATAAGGTCCTGCATCTTTTTTATGCGTCCACATCAGCAGAATGTTGGCGCCGCTGTTGATAATTCCCAGCGAGACCCCGCTGATAAGAGCGATGCTTAACAAAACGGGCAGGCTGCCTGCCAGCGGCGTTAAGCCAAGTCCAATGGCGCTAACGAGTTGCGCCAGCCCAAGGATCAAATGTCCATTCTTAACACGGTCATAGATGCGTCCGCTCAGAGCGGTGCCGAGCATCCCGCCGATGGAACTCAACAGAAAGAGCGAGCCAATTGCGCCGAGCGTGCTGCCCGTCTGTTCTGCCAGCGAAGGCAAGGCGGGGCCAACAATGCCCAAGCCAAGCCCCAGGCTGATAAAAACGAGATAGTAACTAAGGGAGTTACGGAGTTTAAGGTTTTTGGCCATCGAAATTAGACTTCCTTCAAAAATGCGTTGACCACATCCATATAAATGGGAAATTGGTCTCGGCGGATGTTATGTCCCGCAGTGGGGATGTGGACGGCTTGCGTCTGCGGGATAAGTCGCACGAGATCGCTCACATCTTCGGGCGTAAGAATTGAACCCCTGGCTTGGTTAGCGGTGAGAAGCAGGGTCGGGCAAGAGATGCCCCCTAGTTTGGCACGGAAATCCGACGGCACGGTTTCCTGCGGGTCGATCATTTTGACGATCTTCAGGCTAAAGCGATGCTTTGAATCCACCCAAGGGATAAATTCGGCTTCCTGCCAGTTCGGGTTTTCGGCTCGGACGGCGTTCAGCAGATCGGCGTGGGTTTTGCGCTTCAGGTCGTAGAACCAAGCCTGCATCCCTGCACGGAATTCCAGATCATCGGCGGAGGAGTTTTTTGTATTCCAAAACGGGGGCGGGTCTTCGAGCACGATGGCGCTCGGCAGGTCAGGGTGATAGGCTGCCACGCTGAGCGTAGTCATTGCACCGAGGGAGTGTCCCATCACAATCGGGTTCTCCAAACCCAGCCCTTCGATCAAATCGGCGATTTTGTCGGCAATCGTCTTGAAATCGTAGCCATCATCGGGTGCATCCGATTTGCCATGTCCAGGCAGATCGAGCATGATGACGTCGCAATCGGGAGCGAGAGCTTCGGCGACGGGCGTCCAGCAGAGACCATCATCGGTGATGCCGTGAATCAGGATGAGCGGAATTTTATTACCACCTGTGCGGTAGTAGTGGAGTTTTGTTCCGTTTTTGGCGGTGAAGTAGGCTGAAGTCCATGAGTGCATAATAATTCCTAAATAACGTCAAGTCCCTGAGCGGAGATGTAGCGGAGCGAAATCGTAGTCGAAGGGCGGTGTTTTCATGGAACCCCGTCCTTCGACTACGCTCTCTATCGTTCGCTCCGCTCAGGAACTGTTGAATTTTTACTGGAGACTATGCGCCTGTTCCAAAAATCCAGCAACCATATCTTCAGGATGCTGGGGGAGGGCGTGCTGCATAAACATCAGGACGCTGACGAGCGGCATATCACCGAACATGATCATGATGTCCAAGCCGAGGGCGCTATCGGTGTTGGTTTCGTAGCGTTCGTTGGCGTTCTCGCCTTCACCGCCGCCGAACATTTGACGAGCTGCGACTTGAACTTGCGACAGGAAAGGACCAACGATCGCTGTGCCACGCGGGTCTGCCATCCACTCGTTGATGGTGGATTCCTTGTCGAGAATGCAGGGCAGTTCAACGGTCGATTCGAGCGTGACTATGACGGTTTCACGGATGTCGGCGGCGTTGGCGGCGATCAGGATGTCGAATTCGCCGTCTTCGGTGACCCACTGATTGTGTTCGGGGTGGTAAAAGGCGAAGGCACGGAAGTCCAGGTTAACGGAAACGGTTTTTGTTTCGCCGGGTAGCAGATCCACCTTGGTGAAACCTTTCAATTCTTTTTCGGGGCGAACCAAGCCGGATGCACGGTCGTGCACGTAGAATTGGACGATCTCTTTGCCTGCCACATCGCCTGTGTTGGTGACGTCGACCGAGACGGTACATCCATCCACATCTTTAAATTGATTTGCCGATACTTTGGCATTGCTGTACGCAAAAGTGGTGTAGCTCAAGCCGTAGCCAAACGGGAAAAGCACGGGCATTTCTTTGGCGTCGTAGTAGCGGTAGCCGATGAAGAGACCTTCGCCGTAGCGGACTGCGCCCGCTTCGCCAGGGAAGTTGAGATGGGCGGGGGTGTCGGAAATTTTGAGGGCGAAGGTTTCGGCGAGCTTGCCGGAGGGGTTGACCTTGCCAAAAAGAATATCGGCGATGGCGATGCCGCCAGCCTGTCCCATCATCCAGCCTTCGAGCACGGCGGCAACATCATCGACCCATTCGCCGATGGCAACGGCGGAACCATTATTAAGAATGACGACGGTATTGGGCTGCACGGCAGCGACGGCTTTGATCAGGGCAACCTGCTGATTGGTCAGGTCGAGGTCGGTGCGGTCGTAGCCTTCGGACTCTTTGAAGCTGGGCAGAGCGATGTAGAGCAGGGCGACGTCGGCTTCTTTGGAGAGTGCGACGGCTTCGTCGATCATGTCCTGATGGAAGGTGTCGTCTTCGGGGTAGCCTGCGGCGTAGGTTAGTTCGGCGTTGCCAGCTTGGGATTGGAGTTCCTTGAAGGGCACAGCGACTTTGGTCGGGTTGATGTGCGAACTGCCGCCGCCCTGGAAGTGGGCATTCTCGGCAGAGCGACCGATGACGGCGATCTGCTGCTGCTCTTTGAGTGGGAGCAGTCCGTTATTCTTGAGCAGTACCATGCCTTCGGATGCGGCTTGGGCGGCGAGGGCGTGGTGGGCATCGATGTCAAATTCGCCTCCTTTGGGTGTTTCGGCTGCCATCATGACGATGCGCAGAATACGGCGCACCGATTCATCGAGCACGGCTTCGTCGAGTTCGCCGCTTTTGACGGCAGCGACTACTTGCTTAACACGGCGCTCTTGCGGACCAGGCATCTCCCAATCCAAGCCGCCTTTGAGAGCAATCACACGATCACGGACGGCGCCCCAATCGGAAACGACCAGACCTTTGAAGCCCCATTCATCTTTCAGGATTTTGTTGAGCAATTTGTCGTGCTCGGAGGCGAAGGTGCCATTGACTTTGTTGTAAGCGCACATGACCGACCAGGGTTGAGCCTGTTTGACGGCTTTCTCGAAAGCGGGCAGATAAATTTCACGCAGGGTGCGCTCGTCGATCTCGGCACTGATGCTGAAGCGTTGGAATTCCTGATTGTTGGCGGTGAAGTGTTTGAGCGATGTGCCAACACCTTTGCTCTGGACGCCGTTGATGAAGTTGGCAGCCAACTCACCAGCCAAATAAGGGTCTTCGGAGAAGTATTCGAAGTTACGTCCGCCGAGGGGGGAGCGTTTCATATTCGCACCGGGACCCAGCAAAACGTCGACGTTAAGGGCAATACATTCCTCACCGAGCGCCTCACCCACTTGGCGAATCAAGCCCACGTCCCAGCTCGATGCGAGGCTGGAAGCGGTCGGGAAGCAGGTGGCGGGCAGGCTGTTCGATCCCATTGCATGGATATCGGGGATACGCCGCACGCCGTGCGGTCCATCTGAACAGATCAGTTCGGGCACATCCAGTCGTTCGATGGGCGTGGTCGTCCATGCGCTGGCGCCTGTGCAAAGGGCGGCTTTTTCTTCGAGGGTCATTTCTAAGATAATGGATTGAATGTCTTTCATTTTTACTCCTTGATTGGATTTGGGTTTAAAAGTTATTGTTGGTTCTCTTGAAATTCGTAGGGTTTATCAGCGTGAAACGTAAAACGTGTTGCGCAACAGCTTTTCACGTTTCACGAATCTTTATCTTCCTTTCGTTCTCGATACAAAACGTACAAACCACTGGCGAGGGTCAATGCCGCCCCGCCGAGGGTCAGCCAAGTGGGGAGGTCACCCCAGATGAGAAAACCCCACATGATATTAATCGGCAGGGAAATATATTCAAAAGGCGCTGCGACGGAGGCTTCAGCGAGACTGTAGGCACGGGAGATGAGATACATCCACGCCGCCCAGATCAAACCCGTCCCAGACATGATCAGCAAATCAACGAGACTTGGCAGACTCCAGGCACGCAGCACAAAAGCAATGCTCGGATGTGCGTTGGGCAGTTCGCCGATGATGAGCGGCAGCGGTGCGAGAAAAATGGCGGCAGCGAGATAAACCTGCGAACTGAAATAGGACATCGTTGCGCTGCTGTCGTTCGTTTTCAGCTTTCGGGTCAGCATGACCGTCAGCGCATAGAAGACCACTGAGAGTAGGACGAAAACCGACCCCAAATTGAAGTTTGCCGAGCCTGGCTTGACGATCAGCAGCACGCCCAGAAAACCGATGGCTAACGCCACCCAACGGCGCGGACCGACCTTTTCGCCAAGCATGAAAACCGAAAGCAGCGTAATCATCAGCGGCGCAGAAAAGCGGATCGCTTCAATATCCGCCAACGGCAGGGCAGCCAAGCCCATCATAAAAGTCGTATAGGAGAAAAAAAGCAGCAGACCACGCAGATACTGGAGCTTAAGATTCTGCGTTTTCGGCAAGCCCTTTTGCCCTTCGTAACGATAAAAGATCAACGTAGCGGGCAGGGCGACCAAACTGCGAAAAGCGACGATCTCCAGCGCAGAATAATCGCCGCCGAGCCATTTGATGACGATATTCTGGACGGAGATCACGAACGCCGCCAAAACAAGAAAGAGAATGCCTTTGATATTGTTATTAGTATCGGTCATGCTTCATCTCTCCAACGAGATTTCGGGGATGGTGACAATCAGCAAGAGCGCAACCGCCGCAGCGATCGCACCGACCAGAAAAACGAGCTTCAAGCCGCTTTCAAGGTCTGGCGCGCTGTTTTGCACAAATCCCAAAACTGCGGGCGCAACAGCGATCCCAACCATCTGAAAGAAAAAGATCGCCCCAACCGCCACGCCCAAAAGCTCTTTCGGCACAGCAAATTGTGCAACGACGGCATTCACGGTTGGGAGCACGCCCAAGCCAAAGCCCGCAACGCTCGTCACGAGCACATAAACCCAAATCGGCGTGCTGGCGCTAAATCGCCACATCGCAAACATGGCAAACGCCGCCACAGCGTAGCCAAGGTTGTACATCCAGCGATATCTTTTCGTCTTTGCCAGCAAAAAGCCAACCGGAATGCCCACAAAAGCGACCAGCGCCGCAAAAGGTGTCAACATCGAGCCGCTAATGGTCGGGCTAACCGCCATCACATCTTGCACAAAGATCGGCGAATATCCCATGATCGCCACCATGCCAAAAAAGGAGAGCAAGGCAGCCACCGCAGCCGTCGCAAAGGTGCGGTTGAAAAGCACCTGTAGATCAAGGATGGGGGCGTCTGCCCATTTTTCGACCTGCACAAAAGCGATCCAACTAATCAATGAGATGAGAAGCAGGAACGCTCCTGCCCCCAGCTTGTTGGGTGACCCCAACCAGGTGAACCCGATGATGAGCGTGGTCGTTGCTAAGTAAGCGAGCAAAAGTTTTCTAGCATTTTCAATCAGGTAAAATCGAGACAAAAATGCACAAAGGAAATAGTCAATGCGTTATGTAGAAACTCTTTCAGAAAAAGACAAAGAAGATTTAGGTTCGTTGTTCAAAAACCATGTCTCTCACAATGTTCGTCGGCGTGCTCACACAGTATTATTAAGCGCTCAGAAATTTCGCATAAATGAAATTGCTCGTATTTATCAAATCCATCGAGAAACAATTAGAGACACGCTTACTCGCTGGGAAGAAAAAGGAATCGAAGGCCTGTACGATTTACCTAAAGATGGTCGCCCTCCGAGCTTGTCTGATGAAGAAGAAAAGAAGGCTTTGGAAGCTTTAGAAAAAGACCCACGTTCAACGAAAAAAGCTCTTGCTCTTATTCAAAAAGAAACGGATAAATTCCTCAGTGAATGGACATTGAAGCGCATTGCTAAAAAGCACGGGCTACGTTGGAAACGAATGCGAAAAACTAACAAGTCAAAACGTAACAAAGCAGCGTTTTTACAGGCAAAAGACGAGATAGATGCCCTGCACGCTCAAGAAGCAAGGGGCGAGTTAGATGTGCACTATTTTGATGAAAGCGGCTTCAATTTGATACCTGAAATACCTTACGCTTGGCAACCCACAGGAGAAACCATTGCCATTCCAAGTGGGAAGAGCAAACGGCTTAATGTGCTCGCCTTTTGCAGCAAGAAATTAGACTTTTATCAAAGGACTGTACAGGGCTATGTAGACAGTGAAATCGTGATTGAATTCTTTGACGAGTTCAGTCTCAGGATCGAAAAGAAAACCGTTGTCATCATAGATAATGCTTCCGTTCACACTAGCCATAAATTCAAAAGCCAACTGGAAAAGTGGAAGAAAAAAGGGCTGCACATTAAGTACTTACCGACTTACTCGCCAGAGCTAAATTTGATTGAAATTCTATGGCGATTTATCAAATACTCTTGGCTTCCATTATCAGCTTATTTGTCCTTCAAATCTCTTAAATCTAGTCTTGAAAATGTGCTGGATGGGATTGGGACAAAATACCAGATTACTTTTGCTTAGGTACTTA
>Ga0209042_1001814_pt1 | contig 15565 bp, 20 predicted proteins | sample SaaInlV_200m_DNA_6_FD_184649 | JGI IMG/M metagenome (GOLD analysis project Ga0209042, IMG submission 184649) | Marine microbial communities from expanding oxygen minimum zones in the Saanich Inlet - SI037_S2LV_200m_DNA (SPAdes) (version 2) | ecosystem: Environmental > Aquatic > Marine >...
TTCCAATGTTTTATAGGTTGATTAAAATTCTCAGCACCCCAAAACATACCCCACATACTAGTAACACTACTAACCTTCCAATCGCCAATAGGTTGATTAAAATCCTCAGCACCCAAAAACATACCATCCATATTAGTGACACTACTAATGTCCCAATCACTAATATCCTGATTAAAGGCATCAGCACCAGAAAACATACGATCCATACTAGTAACACTACTAACGTCCCAATCGCCAATATGTTGATTAAAAGCATCAGCACCAGCAAACATACTCTGCATATCAGTTACATTTGGAACATCCCAATCACCAATAGGTTGATTAAAATCATCAGCACCATTAAACATATTCCCCATACTAGTCACCCTACTAACATCCCAATCACTAATATTCTGATTAAAATCATCAGCACCATCAAACATACTATACATATCGGTCACATGAGAAGTACAAATAGCTGTATAATCATCTAAAGCTGGATCCATATTCCTTAACATACTATTATCTACAGCAGTATAAATAATACTCTTAACAATACCAGTTGAACCCACTCTAGCATGACCACAATGAATAATTCCATTAAGATCTTTAGAAAAATAATTTGGATTAATATCGGGAACATTTAATTGCAAACTTTTACTTTCAGGGCTCATTTGGAGACTACAACTAGAAATCATAATCACGGCCAAAACCAAAATTCCAAGTATTATTTTATTACCCATTTATTATCCCACTCTTTTTAGTTTGAAATTATATATTAAGATATAGGATTGCCTATATATAAAATTTACTGAAAAAAAATAAATATCTAAAATAATCGCCGATTAAATTATAGTCTAGATCATATATTAGAAATTCTGAACTTAAACATTCTTGAAAGGACACTACAATCAACTAACTATATTACTTATGAATTTATGAATTTTACATACTTATTCACTTCTTAATTCTGTGCAGTCCTTTGAAAGCAAACAATGCAACCACTCCCAAAACTCCCCAAAAAACCAAAGCATCAAGATAACCTAAAACCATCAGGACTAAATTAACAATTAAAATTAAAAGGGCTAGACTAGCTAATATTTTTTTCATTTTAACTTGAGAGATTTTCCATTAGTTAAATATATCAAATTTTTCCCAGGTTTATAACCAATTACATCAGTCAACTGCTCAATATTACTTACGACTTTATAATCTCCATGACCAGGAATTATGATCTCCGGCTTTACCATATCAATCATATCTCGCATATCTTCTATAGAACCATGACCAGAAACATGAATATCTCTGAAAATTCTAACACCTCTACTAGTCAACTGTTTCTCAAGTTTTTCTCTGTTAGATATATTAGGTTCAACAGGAATAGTTTTACAAGAGAAAATTATATGATCATCATGAACAAAATTAAAAGGTAATTGCTTATTTCCAATTCTTGATAGAATAGCATTAGGTTCTGCTTGGCTACCTGTACAAACAACAACATATTTATCCCTATTTTTCTCGATAGTTTTAAGCATTTTCTGAACCTGTCTTGAATAAGTAAGAATATTAGCATCCTTAGAATAATCAACCAAACCAACATTTTCTGCAGCCTTAGTATATTTAGAAAGTGATCTTCCCATGAAAACAACTTTCCTATCTAACTTCTTAGCAAAATCGATCATACTTTTCAATCTAGCCATATGGCTTGCAAAACTAGTTATGAAAATTGCATGGCCTTTATTCTCAGCTCCAAGCATAACATCTTTTAATAGCTCTCTAGCAACTTTTTCAGACGGAGTTTTCATACCCTTAGCAGAATACAAAGAATCTAAGATTAAAGCTCTAACATTTCCTTCATCACCAAGCTCTTTTAATCGTTTATAATCAGGTTTCTTACCAACTACAGGATGATTATCAAACTTAAAATCATTAGTATATACTATAACTCCTTCAGGTGTGTGAACAGCTATAGAAGCAACATCAATTGTTGAGTGAGTCATATTTATTAATTCAATAGAAATATTTTTTGAAACTTTGATAATTGAACCAGTTTTTGTTGGCATTAATTTATTCTTTATTTTTACATCATCATCTCTTGCTAAAGTTCGAAGAACTTCAATAGTATAAGGTGTAGCAATAACTGGCGCATTATATTTTCCTGCAACATAAGGTATAGCTCCAACATGATCAAGGTGAGCATGAGAAACCACAAAAGCTTTTACTTTATCTTTGTTACTCTCTAAATATGTATCATCAGGAATAGCACCAATTTTTTGTAAACCTTTAGGAGTCAAATATTTTTTATTTCCTCCGCCTTCTTGAAACTCTACAAGACTAGGTAAATAGAATCCACAATCTAAAACTACAATTTCATCTCCCACTTTTATAGCAGTCATATTCTTTCCAACTTCACTATAACCACCAAGTGCAATAATTTCTACGTTCATATACCCTAAAACTTAAGGAGTTTGTTTATATAACTTTCTATATATCTAAAAATTATTAGACTGTTTGAACCCCAATACATCGCCAATCTTGAGAGGTTTTGTCGAACCAGACTTCAGCTCAATAACAAATTTAGCAGGATTTTTCGGAACTATCCAGGGTCTGAATGGAAGAACCCCTCGTTTTATATCAACAATTTTTTTCTTACTATCTAACCATAGAATATCAATAGGATAAAAAACAAATAGCATGTGTAAAGTAGTTTCGAGAATTCCCTCATCTTTAGCTTCAAGAATTATTGCCTCACCATGCTTTAGAGGTTTAGTAAACATTAAACCCTTCACCTTAAACATAACATTCTTTTTATACAAGGCACGATCTGCAATTATTAAATTATCTTTAAATATATCGAATAACATAGAAATTAAACAAGAACCAAATCTCTTTTAAAGCTTTTCATTCAAAAATAAAACTACCAAAATTAATAACTTCATCAAAATTATTATTAATTTCTCTTGAAGAATAATGCCTCAATAACTTAGAACTTCTGCTACCAAGAAGTTTACAAGCTTCAATAGCAACAACTATTGGGCCAATTCCATCAAAACTAAGGCCCTTTCCAGTAGCATAGTCATAAAATCCTTTGCTATCCATATTTTCAATTAATCTAATAGCTCCCTTATCTAGCTGCTTTGCTGCAAGCCTAGCATCTACTTCAACATCAAGACTATCAAATTTTTTACGATGTGAAAGATTTGATATAGCTATAACACAAATATTTCTCTCAGATTCTCCAATGATCCTACCCATATCTCTCAATCTTTCATAATCAGAATCTTTACTAAGGATTAAAGGTAACACCTTAAGATCATGTAATTTATCTTTTGAAACAAACTGTAAAAATGGTAACTGGACTTCAATATTGAACTCTTTTTTATGAGCAATATCATTCACATGAACAAAACTAAGGGAATTTAATAGTAACTTTCCAAAACCTTCATCAACAGAGACCTTACCAAAAGGAGTAGACCAATTTTCAGAAGAAATCATATTACCAAAACTAGAACTATTTGTGCCTACAACAACGTAAACTTCGGCAAAACTAGCCTCTCCTAATCCCTTATATGCCCATGCAGAACAAGGTCCAGCAATTGAATAAAATGAGTTAGGAACTATTATTCCGTTGACCAAGCCCTCACCCCTTTTAATGGGTAACTCTCCTGGACCAAAATCAGAAATGAAAGATTCGCGAATTTGATTATCTAATTCCTCAAAATTTCTCTTGTAATATTTTCCATCAAATACACTCGCTCTCATAAAAAAAGATAGTTGAAAAATTTATATAAAACTATGGTTATTATTTACATGCAAAAAGCTTAAAAACAACTCAATATTACAAATAATATGGAAGAAGAAACTTTCGAAAATACTACAATCTATGGCGATGGTGGATGTGAAGAAAAGTTAGAATCTGACGAAATATCTTCAGAAGAAGAAGGTTTTATGGCAGGTTATAATTCATCATATACAGAAGAATCGGCTAGTGAAGAAGAATAAAAATATAAAAATTAATTATAAAAGGAATTTCTACGCAAACTCAATTATATGCTTGTAAAATCATCCATAGTTTTTGATATATCTTCATCAGATTTTATAATCCCTTTAGCTTTCAAAAATTCTTTAGCAAAAATCCAGAAGATTATTCCTAAACTTTTCTTACCTTTATTATTACAAGGAACTACTAAATCAATATAAGAAGTTTCATTATTAGTATCACAAAGCGCAATAACAGGAACACCTAATCTCTTAGCATCATCAATAACATTCTTATCAGGTATTGGATCAACAGAAATGATTAATTTAGCTTCAACAAAATCTTCCAAATCAACATTTGTTAAAGTTCCAGGTGGATATCTTCCAATGAAAACATTTGCACCAGTTAATTTTCCAAACAACTTAGCAGCTTTCCAACCATTCTCTCTTCTACAAGCAACTAATATCTGACCAGATTCATAATTACTAATCATTTTAGAAGCAATTCTAATTCTATTATCGATCTCTTCAACATTAAGAACAGACAAACCATCAGATCTAACTTTGTAAATAAATTTAGACATCGCATTAGTTCTAGTCTTTGTTCCAATGTGTATTCCGGCTTCTAAATATTTATCCAACGGAACCATATAATTTTCTTCTGCCATATCAAGAAACGAGAAAAAAAGGACTATATAAAGTTTTCTACTTATATTTTTTTAATTTAATTTGGCCCTCTATAGATTTTATCTCTTTTAGCTTAACTTCTCTCTCACTACCATAGATTCCAGTCTTAATTAACTGAGTACCAAACCCTACAGCAAGATGTCCGAGAATCTTATCTTTAGTCTCTCCAGATCTGTGACTCATAGCACAAATTAGTTTGTTAGCCTTCGCTTTATCAACAACTTTTTTAGTTTCTATTAATCCGCCAATCTGATTAGGTTTGATAATAATTCCACTTATAGAGTTATTCTTAATAGCTTTATCCAATCTAGTAGAGTTAGTAGTAGTTAGATCATCTCCAACAATTATACAATTATTACTATATTCTTTACGAAGCTTAGCAAATCCTTCGAAATCCTCTTCGTGTAAAGCATCTTCAACATATTTCAAATTATATTTTTCAATAAGCTCACCAATAAATTTTATTTGCTCAGCACTCGTTAAAACTTTAATTTTTTGTTCATCAGAAAAATTATGATAATGATATTTTCCATCTTTATAGAAACTAGAAGCTGCAACATCTAATCCAATATGTATTGTAAACCCAAATTCCTTAGATACTTCTTTAATTGCACCCCTTAATAATTCAAGAGCCTGATAATTTGAAATATCTGCTACCCATGCACCTTCATCACTTGTTTCACGATTAAAATTTTCATCAAGTTTTTTCATTCTCTTTCTAACAAGATCATGTATCTTAAAATTAGCAAACACAGCATCACTAAAAGAATTACAATCTAAAGAAAATACTAAAAACTCTTGAAAATCTGGAGATGAATTACCTTTAATATGTGCGCCACCTCCAATAACATTTCCAATCGGCCTAGGAACCTGTTTAGCATTTTGATCTAAAACTTCCCAAGCAGCATCAAATGAATTTAACACAGCATACTCTACAGCCAATACAGTATTTCCACCATATTTTTTAAAATCAATTATATCTTCAATCTTTTTTAAATCTGAAAAACAATTAATTTCAAGACCAATTAGACCATCTTTTAATTCTTTATTTATTGCATCAACACAAAAATCTACACCAGCTTCAGGAAACGCAGCAACTTCATGTACGCCCTTACTAGCGCCACTTGGAGTTGAACCCTCACCCTTACCGATATCAGATTTGATAATAACTTTAATGGTTTCCTCACCACGAGAATTCTTTATTTTTTTAGCTTTAATCTTTTTAATAATCATTAGATTAACAAGTAGAATATTTACTTATAAAGATTTTGTTGATTTAGACACTAAATTCAATCTGAAACCTTTTTCCAGCAAAACGATTATAACATAAAGAGCTAACAAATGCAGCAATCGCTCCTGCGAAAAATCCAGAAAAAGCATATAAAATAGTAGAATGGGAATGGGAAAGAAACAAAAACATAATTGGCAAGATCATTGCCTCCATAACAGAAACAAACAGACCCACCTTCAAAACACTAACTTTATTTAGAATGAATAATTTATCTCCAAACCAAATTCTAAATTTTAAGGGATTATAATTATATAGAAAAGTACCTGCGATAACAGCAACAAAAGTTGCAAAAAATCCCATTAAAATTCTACCATAATAAAATCCATAATTAGGAATCCAAGGGTAATAACTCTGAATAACAAATAAAATAAATAAGAATATTCCTCCAATAATAGAAGCAGACCAAGGCTCTACTTTCTTAACAAGTTTTTTCTCATTACAGCAAGATAATCTAAGACCATATCTAGTTTTACTACAAAAATAATTAAAAATAATTAACAACATAAAAGTTCCAAAAAAACCTATTGGAAATCCATAAAAAGTATTACTAATAATTATATCAAAATTGAAAATAAAAAGCCCCATTAAAAACAAAGCAAAAAACTCTATGCCTCCGATAAAAAAAGAAAAATCAATAGGGTTGATATTACCAATTTTGTATTTCATCTTTAAAAATGAATTAAGCTAACTGTCTTTTAATACTAATTGGCAAGACTTTCTTTTCATACTCAAGTTCTGCGATTTTAACAGTACTAAAATTAATAGACTCCAATTCAGCTTTAGACAATTTAATCAATACTGGTGCCCCTGCAGCTAACTGCAGAGACCTAGCACCAATTATTCTTGCTTTTTCATACTTTGTGTGTTTCACTTTAAAATCTTCCTCAACGAATCTGTGACAACCTTAGCCATCTTTACAGCTTCATTAACTTCATCTATTGTGAAAAAACCTGCTCCACCTTTTTGCATAGCATTGATATCTCCACTTGCTGAGATTCCTATCGTTACTCTTGCATCAACTTCACTTGTTTCTTCTAAAACTGGATCAACAAATAATTTATTTCCACTCTTAAATACAGTTGAAGTTAAAGGTATTCTATCTTCAATCAAAGGCAACTTATTCTTTGTTGGAGTATCGTAATCAACTTTATTACCTTCTTCCAATGTAGGAATTAATGAATCCTTTAATGCAGAAACAGCAGCCAAAGCAGCAGCATCTAGAATATTACCAGCATCATTAATTATATATAAATCAACAAAAACTGTCCAAACAGCTTCTCCTTCTTTAATACATAATTTTTTCAAATCTATCATATTAGACTCTCTAATTCCTCTATCAATTACTCTAGCTAATTCAATAGACTCAATTGAAGGAGGACCAGCTGAAAAAGCTTCATTTGCCATTGGTAAAAGTTCTGAAGTAACCATTAAAGTTCCCTTATCAGGAGAATCACCATAAGGTGTACCAACTGACATTTTAACACCAGCAATTACTTCTGTATCTCCCCACTTAACTCTAGCTGAACCCTCAGCTTTAGTAGAAACATCATTTGTTATGACAATATCTCTAACATCAGTTAATTTTCTTCCATCAACTCTCTGACCATTTTCTATTAAAGATTTTATGTAACTTTTCATTCTTTCTTCCCTCCATCCAAATCATATTTGACACGAAATGCTTCTTCCATAACTTCTTGTGCATCCTTACAACCCTTCTCAGCAAGTTTCATAGCTTCATCCAATTCTTTTTGAGAAACTTTTCCATCTAACTGTAAAAGAGTTATTTTTCCAACTTTAGGCATCATTGCTATAGGAATATCAGTTGGGAACTCACCTTGATCTTCTTCAAACTTATCTAAATCAAGAATAACATTTCCATCAACTTTACCAACAGCAACAGCAGAAACCAATTCCTTCATAGGAATTCCAGCATCTGCAAGTGCTAAAGAAGCTGCATTTATACCAACACATCTTGTTCCAGCATCTGCTTGAGTTATATAAACATATAAATCAACAGAAGTATAAGGCAGTTTTGATAGATCCATAGCCGGTAACAAAGAATTCTCAATTACCATAGATATCTCACTACTTCTTCTACTTGGACCAGGTCTTTTCCTATCATTAACTGAAAAGCTCATAAGATCATATGTACATCTTAATAATCCCCTATCTGACTTTTGTTTGTGTGCAGGAACAACTTGTCTAGGTCCTCTAACTGCAGCAATAGCTATAGTCTTTCCCATTTTGAACATAGCGCTTCCTTCAGCAGATGGAACTACTCCAACTTTTGCTTCCATTGGCCTAATTTCATCTATTTTTCTTTTATCATTTCTTTGAAATTTCTTTGCCATTTTACTTATTCTCCTCTAAGAACTGACCAATTGTTTCAGTCAATCCAGATTTGTGTGATTCATTTTCTATCTTTCTAATTGCTTTTTCAACTAAAAATTCCATCTTAGAATCTTCTCCTGAAATCCAAACAATTCCATTTTGTCCTACAGTTATATTGCAACCAGTAGCTTCTTTGATTGTAGAAATCATACTACCTTGCTTTCCAATAATTCTAGGAACTTTTGTTGATTGACAACTTATGACTCTGCCCTTACCTAATTTTCTCAAACCAGGACCTTTTGCAGTAACATCAATAAATTTAGTGCCTGAAATTTTTGTAATTTTACAAACAACATATTCCCCAACATTAAAATATCTAGAAAGATCAGCATCATTTGGTATATAATCTCTGCTTGCTTCAGCAAGTCTTAAACCTGCTAAAAAAGCCCAACCAATATTTAATCTCCATCCGGAAATCAGAATATCTGATACTTTTCCTATTACTGTATCTCCAACTTTAGGGATATACTTTCCTTTTAACGGAATTACTCTAATAACTTTTCCGTTTACGTCTCCAAGTCCAACAGATGTTGACACTATATTATCTCCACTTCGAAGAGTGCCAACTCCAGGCAAATAGTCCATACCCGCAGCCAATTCTTGACCCGGTATAACTAAGCCCATTTCCTTAAATAATAATTTGCTCGTCATTTTTTTCTCCATAATTTTTATTCTTTCTTTTCTATTACTTGTGACTCAATTCTTCCTTGAGTCAAATGATTAATGTCATCAAACAATTTATTTTGTAATCCAGCTGGAACTTCAACTTGGACAACTAAACTTCCATCATTTTGCCAATCTTCCTTGAGGATAGTGCCATATCTTTTAAAAACAGCATAACTAGCCCCAGTAAATTCTGCAGGAACAGTAAAAGCCACTCTCTTCAATTCATAACTAATAGGCAAAACCGAAGTCATGCCTTTAACTATGTCTTTTATTTGAGATTCAGCGTTTTTAAACTCATCAATCTTAATTCCTGCTTCATTCATCGCATTCTCAATTCTTTGAGGAGGATGAGGTAATCCAGTTTTAGGATCCATAGCATTTCTGACTATTAAATCAATCACTTCTTTCTTCTTACTCTCTCTTAACTTTGTTCTATACTCTGTAGTAAGTTGAATCTCACCATCTTTGATTATTTTTTCAGAGATTTGGTTAACATCCTCACTACCAAAAATTTCTTTTAAATCACTTTCAGATGCTTGCTCTCCTTTTTTGGTATCTTTATAGATAGCATCAGAAACAAGTGCATCACTTAATTCAGCATTTCCTTGTTTATACGCTATAGCTTTTTCACAATCTACAAGAATCTCAAAATTTTGTCCGTGCGTTTTTAACCTAGCAATTACTGCATCTTCAATATTAGTCATTTTATTTCCTCAAAATTTTCTTAAAGCCTTCTTTAGTGATCCTATGAAATTTCTTTTCATTAGATTTTATATATGATCCATCAAGTCTTTCAACACTGAACTCTTTTCCTAAAACACTCTTCAATGCTCCAACACCTAACTTCAATCCTTCTTCAACAGTCATAGTTTCTTTATACTCTTTAAGTAGAATTTCTTTTAATTCATCCTCATATTCACCAATAGCATTTGCCCTGTATTCCCAGTGAACACCAGTGGGATCAGACATAAATAATCTAGGTTTATCATCAATTCCAGCATACAAAAGTGAAACACCGAAAGGCCTTGCACCACCATACTGTGTAAATGATTGTTTTGTATTACAAATATCCTTAACTAAACTTCTAACATCTATAGGTTCATCATATGTAACCTTATGTTGCTGTGCTAAAAGTTGAGATTTTTCAATAAGAATCCTACCATCGCTCATTATACCACAAGCAGCAGCAGAAATATGATCATCTACTTGAAATATTTTCTCAACTGTTTGAGAAACTATCAATCTATCTAGAACCCTTCTATCAGCTACTAGAAGAACACCATCACTACAGACCATTCCTAGTACTGCAGTCCCTTGTTTTACTGTCTTTTTAGCATATTCTACCTGAAATAATCTTCCATCAGGACTAAACATACTTGCCCTATCGTACCCCATCATTTGATGAGTTACTGAGTTACCTTGTTGCATTTTTTATTTTGCCTCCATTTTTTCAATAAATTTGATTTTTGCTTTTTTTAATGTGCCAGATACTCCTATTGTGTTTACTATGACTTTTTTGTTATCGATCTTTTTTATTAAAGATAATGCTGTTTTTACTTCATCTACATACTTATTATTGGCCTTAACTATTCCAATATTATCTTTAAATTGGTCACTTATGATCATCAAACCACTTCGAGATACACCTAATTCTCCAAGAAATTTCAAACAATCATCACTAATAGTTTTTTTTGCTAATATACTACTTATCTTTTCATCTGAAATTATCTCAAACACAATGTATCTTTTCTTTTCTTTTAGTGTTGGCAGCATGGGTTTCATATTATTATATACCCGAGAAGTCGCCGTGTTTTGCTTCTCTCTATTCAACGAAACATAAAATAAATCACTTTATAAAATTTTCTATAATTAATACATACCAAAAAACCTAGAATTTGATAAAAATAATAATAAAGTTTAAATGATATGAATAATTTATAGATAAAATGGATTACAAGCTAAAAGAAAATATGAAATTGAAACATAGTTTGACTGCACTAGTTTTATATCCTTTTATTATTCCTGCAGTGATAATGGACATATCATTAGAGCTTTATCACAATATAGGATTTAGACTATGTAATCTAGATTTAGTTGACAGATCAAAATATATAAAGATGGACCGGAAGAAACTAAGATATCTAAATAAAATTGAGAAAATTAACTGCACATACTGTGGATACACTAATGGATTACTTAACTATGCTACAGAAATAGCAGGAAGGAGTGAAATATATTGGTGTGGAATAAAACATGAAGATGATGAAAGTTTTCTTACTCCAAGGCATCATAAAGATTTTCCAAAATTTAATAATGAACAAGAATTTCTAAAAAAATATAACAAATAGTTTTTTATAAAAAAATAAAAAAATAAAAATGGTTTAAAACTAAACCACAATTTTAAGATCGTTATTTACTTTTTCTTAGCAGGCTTCTTCTTAACAGTTTTTTTCTTAGCAATCTTTTTCTTAACAGGCTTCTTCTTAACAACTTTCTTAACTGCCTTTTTTACTGCTTTTTTTACTACTTTCTTAACTGTTTTTTTTGCCGGTTTTTTCTTAATAACTTTCTTAACAACTGGTTTCTTAACAAGCTTCTTCTTAACCACTTTCTTTTTTACAGCTGTTTTTTTAATTACTTTCTTTTTAACCGGTTTTTTCTTCACCGCTTTTTTCTTTAATGCTTTCTTTTTCATTTCCTTCCTTCTCCTTAGGCCCTCTCTGAAATACTCCCAGCAAGGGTATTCTTTTTTAGAATATGGCGACAACTTCCAAAACTTTACAACTTTTCCATCTCTAACATCGAATCTAACAAAAGTAGCATACATCTCATTAAACATCTTAGTTCGCTTAGATTGTAAATATTGTAAATCATAAATCCCGCTAGACCAATTTGATGTATATCCCTGAATCAATTTTTTAAAACCAGACTTATCCATAACATCAGGTTTTTTTACAGAAATATATTTATTCTTATGATAAGGAGCCTTATAAGTTTCCCTAATTTTAAGAACCAACATAGGTCGAACAAAATTTATTTGTACCTCTTCTTCCATATACCACTTATTGAGTAAAATCTTTATAAAACTTTCGTTAAATTTTTCCAAAAATCGACTTTATTTGTTTAGTATCCATTCCAATGACCTTACAAAAAGATCTCAAAGAATCATTACTTCTCAATTCAAATTTATTTGAAGCAAAACTAGCAACAACTATTCCAACTTTATACTTCCTACACAACTTAACATTTTGTGCCATTCTCCCAATTATCCTAGCTCGCTTTTTTTCAGAACTTTTCAACACAGAACTAAAATCAAAACCTACTGAAACATTATTTTTCGCAGCCAATTTGCAAAGAACTTGATTTAATCCACTTCTCCTAATAAATAATGAATCTTTTCTATCATTTCTTTCTGGACTCAATAAAATACTTACTTTCTTATTCTCAACAGCCAATCTATTGATTTTCTCATCACCACCCAAAATAATAACTGGCCCTTTAGCTTTTTTAACCATATTATGAAAACTCTTAACAGGAGGTTCAATTATAGAAATCCTCTCAGTTTCTATACCGAGATGTTTTTCAAATCCTATATCCTGTTTAAAAACAAATTGTTTCATAATTAACACACAATAATTTTAATTTAAAAAACTAACTAAAATCACTCTAAAAACTTAACTGCATACATTAAGAAAATACCTATCAAAAAAACCAAAAAAATTAACGAAGACTTCCAGATGTCTTTCTCCTGTCTCAACTCAGGAATTAAATCCGAAGCAGCTATATAAATAAATCCTCCAGCTGCAAAAGGTAATAAAATTAAAGTGAATGTTTCAGCAACCCCAGACAGAAGATATCCTACAACTCCTCCTACAATAGCAGTAACTGCAGAAATAAAATTTAAAACAAGAGCCTTAACCTTACTAAATCCTCCGTGTAATAAAACTCCGAAATCTCCAATTTCTTGCGGAACTTCGTGTAAGATTATAGCAGTTGTTGAAACAATACCTACTTGAACATCTATCATAAAACTTACAGCTATAATTAATCCATCAATAAAATTATGAACTCCATCTCCAAAAATATTCATATAAGCAAAACTATGTACTTCGCAATGATCCTTGTGGCAATGTCTCCAATGAAGCACTTTCTCAATAAAAAAGAAGGCTATAAAACCTATCAATACAAATAAAAATACATTATCTCCAACTGAACTTTCAACAGCCTCTGGAATCAAATGTAGAAAAGCTCCACCCATTAAAGCACCTGCAGAAAGAGCAACTAACAATAATATTGATTTCTCTAGATCCTTTTTCTTCATTGCAAGAGTAAAAACTCCAACAAACGAAATTAAACTAACAAAAAGTGTAGCTCCCAAAATATATACAAGTTCATGCATTTTTTATATAATTTATAATCTCCCTTATTTTTATACCCTTACTAGTATCAATAACTAAAACATTGTGTTTTTTCTTTTTAACTTCCAATAAACAAACATCAAATATCTCTGCCTCAAGATTAGATTTTATTTTTGCTTTTAAATATCTTCTCTTTTTTAATCTTTTATTTAAAACCTCAATATCACATTTAGTAACAATGCAAAGATCAACAACTCTTTTTGGCAAATAATGACTCATATGAGAATCGATAATTAATCCTTCTGACTCCTTTATCTTTTTAATCAAAATTTTATTTAATTCTTTGGTATCAATTATATCACATTTATTTTCCTTATCATATCCACAACTTATTTTCTCTTTTTTTATTAATTTAGTAACATCTAAATAATCAAATTTCAAATGTCTGGCCAATTTTTTAGAAACCTCAGTTTTACCTGTTCCAACAGCACCAGTTACACAAATAGTTTTCATAAAGATAAAAAAGAAAAAACTTCTATTTAAAACTATCTTATATTATATTTTTAAAATATCTAATAACTTCAAGAATGATCCCGACTATCCCACTCTGATACCCTAATGGAGACCCTAATTCACTCCCTGTATCAATCCAATAATAATGGCCAGGTTGTAAAATATCATTAGTAACATTCAATCTATTAAAACTAAAATCTCCTTCAACAATGTTAATTTCATATAATCCAAAAGTCTCATCAAACTCAGGATATAATCCATTAAATGTTCCAGGAATAGAAACAGAAAATAAATTCCAGCCCATATCAATCAAACCATACTTATATTCTGAACCTAAACTAATTCCTTCAAAAGGATAAATAATATCCTCGCTAGAAACAGAATAAACATAATATGCCTTTAAAGGTTCCAAAACTTCAGAAACTCTTTCCCAACCTCTCTCACCATACGATAATACTAAATGAGGTTCTAATTCAGAAGAGGGTAAATTAGTTGATATATTAACAGAAATAACATTCCAACCTGATTTAATTATTATAGTTTGAGATATAATTTCTTGAGATATATGTTCACATTCACAACTAGAATTACAAAAATCTTCAGTAAGAGGATTTGTATCCTGACAACCAATATCACTCTCACACTCAGCACCGCAAATTTCAATGTTGCAACTATGTTCCAATGTACTATCTCCAATTGTACAAACTCCTGTCTGACAAACAGAATCAAACTCGGCAAGATAATCCCATGTAAAGTTCAATCCATCAGGAACACCATTACAACTAGCAATCTCATCAAAATCATTTCCAGAACAATCTTTCAAGGTCCCCTCACAAATCCCATTAGAACAAACATCATTTTCAGTACAAAGATCACTATCATCACAAGGAGCAACATTGTTATTATTTTGACAAACTCCATTAGAACAAACATCATCAGTACAAATATCATAATCAGTACACTGAGAATCCGAAGTACAGCCTGAGTTATCAACTTTAAAAAATTTGACAGCATCGGCACAAGTACCCTCACTTGGACCTGTAGAACCACTTATTACCCTAACAGAACCTTCATTACTAAAGTTATATTGACCAATCTGGTTCCATAAAGTTTCACTGACCCTATGATCTACATTCTCGACTAAATCGACACCATCAGCATGAGTAATTTCATAAGAAACATCATAAGGCCTTCCTGGAGAATTTGTCCATGAAACAAGGACATTATACAATCCGGGATATAAATTATCTGTACTCCACTCAAACCACAAACCTTCCTGAGATTCAGGAGTAGAATAGAGATAGTTATCACCATAATAAAGAGGATAATGTGTTGAAGATAACCAATTACCATTAGAATCAGTATTTATATCATCATTATCAATTATCACTTCTGTCTGAGTTTGTCCACAAAACTCAACTTGATAAACTCCCTCACAACAATAACCTATTTGATAATTAGTTCCATTACAATCACACCAACCAGTTATTAACTGATCATTAACACACTCTTGACAAACTTCGCAATCCTGTTCACAAGAATTACAATTTTCTACACCATTACAAATTCCATCTTCACAAAATGGAGTTTGACTTGTAGAACCAAAACTTATAGGAGCGCCATTACTTACTTCCCCCTCCGAATCAATTACAAATAAATATAATTGTTCATCACCAAAAGAACCTTCCCAAACATTTGCAGT
>Ga0209042_1001821_pt1 | contig 15486 bp, 22 predicted proteins | sample SaaInlV_200m_DNA_6_FD_184649 | JGI IMG/M metagenome (GOLD analysis project Ga0209042, IMG submission 184649) | Marine microbial communities from expanding oxygen minimum zones in the Saanich Inlet - SI037_S2LV_200m_DNA (SPAdes) (version 2) | ecosystem: Environmental > Aquatic > Marine >...
AACAAAAACAAAAACAAAAAAATAAAATGGACTCCATTAGAAATTTTAATAATTAAACATCTCCACTGGCAACAAAGGTCCGGGGGGGTAAACCATAATTTTATATATTAATTAAAATATTAATAATATATGAATCTAATAATGTTACTAATTATTGTAGGGATCACAATCTTTGTATTAGAAATGGCAAAACATGTAGTATTCAAATCATTCTCAAAAACAATGATAATGATCATAATGGTTTTAGGTGTTTTTTTTGTGATAATTGCAACACTATATAGCCAAAATGATATAGAAACTGATAATCCTGCCATAATCTCTGGCGCAGCAATAATAAATACATTAAACGAAGACGGATATTTTGAAAATTTAAATGAAAAATTTGAAGGGATAAAACAAGATCTAAGTGACTCATTTAGTTAGGAAATTTTTATAAACATATGCCTAATTACAATATATAATAAGGAGGATTGCCCAAAATGGTTGATGATAAAAAATATGCAAAACAAATTTTAGGGAAAGTGGTAGTGAGTAAGGCCGGAAAAAGATTCGGAGAAGTAGGTAATTTAGTTTTTGAAACAAGGACTGGAGAATTATTACAAATTATCTTAAAAAATCCAACTGGTTTTACAGAAGGATTGGATTTAGAAAAAGATGCCACTGGAAATCTATTAATACCTCATAGCTCCGTCATAGCAGTAGGGGATTTTATAGTAGTAGCGGAAGAAGATATAATCTAGAAAGTTTTATAAATAACATGATAACATCAGGAAGGTGATAACAATGTCAATAGTAGGATTCAATTTTGAAAAAATAATGGTAGAAAAAAAGAATAAGGTTAGCTCTAATTTGAAAATCAAGAGCAATCTATCAATAGTGGACATAGAGAAAGAAAACTTGAATTTAACAAGTGCAGGAGATGTATTAAAATTCAATTTCGAATATGGAGTGGATTACGAACCAGAGATTGGGAAAATTGTCCTAAATGGTAATTTATTATATATGGAAGATCCAGAAAATATTAAAAAAATATTGGAAGATTGGAAAAAAGATAAAAAATTGCCCAAACCATTAATGGCACAAATATTCAATACCATTTTGGCAAAGAGTAATATCAAAGCACTTTCCTTGACTCAAGAGGTTAATCTGCCACCACATATAAAATTACCAATTTTAAAGAATAAATAAATTTTTAAAAAAAATCATTTAATGATTTTATTTCTTTTTCTTTTTCTAATGCGTCTTCCCAACAACATTTCTCACTATCCATTATTTTCAACACGGTCAATTCTCTATTCATATTATAAATTTTAATTATACATTTAAATATATTGATGCCATAAATAATATTCTTTGCCACATGTATTTTCTATCCCGATACCACTACAAAATTATTTTGGCAATTTTTCTTTTTAGTTGTAACAACACATATAGAAAGGTATATAATCCTAAATTATATTAAAGTAATATGGCAATCACAACAATAATTATTTTAACAATATTATTATTTATTTTTTACAAGATAACACATATAATCTGGAAAGCAATAATATATACTTTGATTATATTGCTCGTTATCATGGGGACTACAACATATCTGGTGTATAATGATGTTCAAAAAATAATATCTGATGACAAAATTATTATTATTTCAAATGAAAATGAAGTTTTAACCGGGGCAATATTTTCGAATAACAATGAAAAGATGACATATTTGGATCAAAACGAGATTGACAATTATTCGATATTATTGGGACAAGGGAATATGGGTGCAATAAAAGGTGAAAAATACATCTTAGCAAGGTTAGATATTTCTAATTTATCTGACATGGGGAATATTAGTTATTCAAACATAACGATGAATCTTGATGAAGTAAAACAATTAATGTTGGCAAGAACTCTCGACGAATTCCCAATTAATTTTAATGATTTATCGGAATTTGAGGATGATCAAGTTTTAGAGGATACTGATAAATTGATAAAATGCAAAATGCGCCTTTCAATGCTATTGATGAGGGGGATGATGGTAAAAAGCATACTATTTGATAATTTATCAATATATCCTGAACGAATAACCTCGAAACTAATTGAAGAATTTCCAAAAATATCTCTGTTGGCAAAAAATAAACTGGACGAACATACATTAAAAAATGGATGATCTGTCAATAATCTCGGATGACGGGGAATATCAAACAATAAACAAAAGGAAGAAAAAGATAATGGGCCTAACAATTATCTTATTAATTAGTTCTTATTTTTTATTGGGCAATGCCGCATTCCCATTTCTGGCAAGCATGTCCGAATCAATTGAAATAGATAACAATAGGATACACGTCGGGCCCAATCTAACAATAATATTTGAGGACAACACCTATGGGGTCATTCAAAATATGTACTTGCAAAGCCAATCAGTAGAATTTGCAGTATGTCTATTCGGGGATGTCCGTGGTGGAAATTACATTATCGATGAAGTGTATGCGCCTCAAGCAATCGATCAATCATTCAATCACATAAAATTTAAATCTTGCCCCCTAGATACATTGATACTGTTACACTCTCACCCTCATAAGAAGTGTATAGCATCCAATCAAGACATAAATACTTTACAAACAATAAAAGAAAGGAATAATGATTCTCTAATAGTGGTCATGTGCGACACCAATAAATTTTCAGTTTATAATTAACAAATCCTTCTAACCGAATAACTTAAATAGTGGTATTGAAAACAAGGTATATGCCAAAAATAAGCGATAAAAAAATAGAAAGAATAAAAGAAGGAATAATCTCTTACCTTTATGATCACCCTGCAAAACCATTATTTACTTCTCAAATAGCGGAAGAAATGATAAGGGACGAGGAATTTATTTTGAGATTGTTGAATGAGCTCTATGCTTCAAAATTAATAAAAAAAATATCTTCAAATTCAAAAGGAAAGGAATTTTTATCGAGGAGAAAATGGACCTTAAGGGCAGAAGTATATACAAAATATAGTGAATTGGTAAATAACTAATTAGTTATATTTCTCACTTTATTTCTTTTGTTAATCAATTGCTTCTTGAGAGATTCAATTCATTACTAATCAATAACCGATCAATCAATCACCAATCAATCACTAATTAATCACTAATTAATCACGCACCATGGATACTCATATTTACTTGCCTAATCAACATAAAACTAGATCAAACGTTCTTATTTTCTGGCTTTCTCACAAATACACTTAGAAATCGGGCCTAACTTTCACTTAATACATATATTAATCTCATAAAACTATAAAAATGAACCCTCACTCTTTATTTTTGAGATAGATGGATGAAAAAATTCTAAAAAAAGCTTTTGTAAAAGTAAAATCAGATATTGAAAATTTAAATAATAGGTTGGAAAATATTGAAAATACCCTGAATTTACTCATTTCTATCAAAAATAATCAAAAAAACACTAAAAACGATGGAAGTTCCAGTGGAAATGAAGGGGTCCGATCAATCAATCATTCAACAAACAATCAATCAATCACTAATCAATCACGTGCTGAGCACAAAATCGGGCAGTATACCCCTCAAATAAGCCATAATTATGATAATTTGGAACGATCTGATCAATCACTGAGCAATCAATCACTGAGCAATCAATCCCTTTCTAAACACTCACTAAGCACTCAAAAATTAAATATTCAATCACTCAAGAAGGATCTAGAAAATCGATTTAATGCCCTCACTAGTCAAGAATTTCTAGTATTTCTTACAATATATCAAATGGAGGAGGACCTTAAACGGCCAGTGACTTATAATGATCTATCTGAACGTTTAAACCTCACTTCTGGATGTATTAGGGGGTATGTAAGTGCATTAATCAGGAAGAATTTACCCCTCACAAAGGCAAAAATAAACAACAGAACATTGACATTATCCATAAAATCTGATTTCAAAGAGTTAAATCTCAAACAAAAATTAACAAATATCTACTATGATCAAGATCCAGATCAAACAAAACTATTTTAATTATGATTTCTAGTAAAAATTATTAATTGTTGCTAATAAATTATTCATCGTCGATAAAACTACAATATAATCGTTCACCGAACGTTCGGTGAACGTTCACCGAACTGTCTATAGACGTCACCGAACGTTCGGTGAACGATGCAAAACGTTTATATAGGGGTAATATCAAATATAGGTATGTTTAATTTTTTTAAAAGAGGAAAAAATGATCCAAGGCTCGCTGAAACTATTTCAACAATGCAGGAGAGTTTAAAAAAATCATTTACAAATATAAAGAAAGATTTTTCGATGATGGATGGCCATAATAAAACATTCCATGAAAAGCATGAAAAACACACAATTGATCATGGGGAGCATCGAAAAAATATCCAATTGCTTGGTGAGAGGTTAAAATCAATTGAAGAGTCACTGGGCATACTAAAGGAGATAGAAATAGTGAATGAGGAAGTGAGTGGCGAAGTTGAGGCAGATTTTGGAAATTTAGAGGATATGACTGGGGTATCTCAGAAAATATGTTATGTTCTAGCAGCATTACAAAAAGAGAACAAAGGCATGGTGACCCTAAAAACCCTTGCAGAAGAAATGTATCCTGGAAAAGAGTATGCAAAAATTAGGTCAACAATATCGCAGTATACTACGGAGTTAGAAGAATTGGGCTATGTCCAAAAAAAGAAAAAAGGAAAACAAGTATACATCAAATCTACTGAAAAAAACCCATTTCTAAGTGAGAAGTTAACTCCGAAAAAGGTAACAAAAAAAATCAAAATAAAAAAATAATATGGTAAGAACAAAGAAAAAAGGAAAAAATAGGAAATATGTTTTTTCATTTGAGGATCCAGTAAACTTAATGTTGCATTTTATAGGGTTAATCATAATCATTTATGGGGCTTGGTTCCATAATGTTGCTTGGGCAGTTACAGGATTCATTCCAATGTTGGTTGGAGATTTATGGTTAAAAATACATTCAAAAGTCTAAAAACTTTAATCAAATCTTAATACTTTATTTTTATGCATCCATAACAAATCTTTTTTCCACACTGTACAAATTAAGTTTATTGGATTAGTTTTCAACTTTTAATTTCCAATGGCGTGCCATTTAGATTATCTAACACATTTGAAAACAATTTATCATTCAAATATTATCTTCTTAATTTTTCTAAAATAAAATATTTATTTACAAATCAATTATACATCATATCTTTATAATTCCTCGAATCTTAGAAACCAAATCTTCCTTCCCAAGGGGCATATCTTTAAATTTATGTGTACTGATTGGGTGAGTCCCACGTTTTAATAATTTCTCTGTTTCTCGTTTAGATTTAGGAGTATGGGAAACTTGGAAATAATATGTCCCTTTGCCATAGGATGCGACAACATCTGCCTTGTGATATCCGCAATCCTCTTCCCTAGTGGCCATCCTAGCAGAGACGCCATTCAATGAATTCGCTAATTCGCAAACATATCTTTCGTCCCAATTATTATGGCCATATTTCATAGTATAATCTAGAAAAAATATTATATAAATGTTTCCATTTTGACTACTTCCCAGAAATAACACTATATCAAATAAATATTACAATCAAAAACTAAAAAATTCAATCAAAATCAAAATCAAAATCGAAATTTAAGATACATTTTTATACATTTTTCCAATAAGGTCAGTTATTGATTCCAATAAGGGTTCCCTTAATAGAATCTAAAATCGTAAAATATGCCAAATTCAACCAAAAATGGTCGAAAATAAATTAAAAACTGCAATCTATGTAAGGGTATCTACCGATGAACAAGCAAAAGAGGGGATCTCAATATCTGCTCAAATCGATAGGTGTCAAAACTATTGCAAAGCGCGATCTTGGAAAGTAATTAATATTTATACTGATGCAGGATATTCTGCTGGTTCAATGAAGCGTCCAGCCGTCCAACAATTATTTCAAGATCTACGTGAAAATAAATTTGAAAATATTTTAGTCTATAAATTTGATAGGTTCTCGAGAAATGTCAGAGACTTAATAACTTTTTTAGATAATCTGAAAGCTCAAGAAGTAAATTTTACATCTGTTACGGAAAATATAGATACTACGACTGCAATGGGGGAAGCATTTTTTCAGATGATTGGTGTTTTTGCACAATTGGAGAGGGGGATGGTAAAAGAACGAGTAAAGTTAGCATTCGATAAGAAAATTAGCGATGGAGAATCATTAAGTCGTGCACCAAAAGGATATATGTATAATAATGGGAAATTAATCGTCGACAAAAAAAATTCAAACGAAATAAAACAAATTTTTGATATGAGGGCGGCAGGAATACATTATAAAATAATCTCGGACAAATTCAATATTCCCATATCTACATTGTATAACATAATAAAAAATCCAACCTATGCTGGAAAAATAAAGTATAATGGTGAAATATATGAGGGAACTCATAGCGCAATCATAGATCCCGCATTATTCAACAATCTAAATCCCTTGCAATCTATAAAGTCCAATACTCTAACCGATTGGGTATCTTAAAGGATATCCGGTTAAACGAGAATATATTATTGTTTGAGTGTGGTGGAGATATATTATCCAATTTTTTAAAATATTCCAAAACTTTTAATCATAAATCAAAAGAATATGCGCTTAAAAGCTTTAATCATTTCTAAAATATTTTAACATCATAATCGCCTAAAACTTTTAAGCGAAATAAATTTTTACAAAAATTTAACTCTCACTTTCACCAATGTAAAAAATCTTTTCACCGTCGAGGGAATTAATAAGATTTATATACTATCATTTTCAAAACTTAAGTAATCATATTTATAAAAAAGGAGGTGAAATAATTTGGGAAAAATTATAGCAAAAAATGTTATCGAGCGAAAGCCAGGTTTTCTGTACTATGTAGATGGGAAAGGAAATGTTTGTGAAGCGAAGATGGCTAGAGGCGGAAAGAAAAAGAAAAAAGTTACTAAGAAAAAAGTAGTAAAGAAAAAGGTAACAAAGAAAAAAGTAACTAAAAAGAAGAAATAATTTCTTGACATTTTACTCTCACTCTAATAAAGTGAGACTTTATTTTTTTTAAAATAATTAACCCATATAACTAACTTCTTTTCGTTGTTTCGTTGTTTTAGTACCATTAGTTTTTTTAATTAAATTTTTAAGTTTAATTTCGAAACCTTCTGCCTTTTTAATTAACGGTTTTGGATCTACTTCCAATCCGAGGTAAGAATCTAAGACTTTTATTATTCTCGCAGATGCCCTACTATCCGGTAACTTACTATTTGTTTCTGCAAATATGCACGACAGCGGGGACTTTTTTTGAAATTTGGATAATAATGCGGCGGCAACACCCATAATTATTCCTTCATTCAATCTTTCAGTACCATGATTTGCCCATTCCTGATTATTATTTGAAATGTGGAAAACTTTTGAACTAACTTTTTTTGTAGCCCCAATCCCTTCCACACAAACAACTTCTTTCGCTTTTAATAAACTAGAAACTTGGTTAACTGCCTCTGCCAATTTCCATTCAACTCCATTAACATTTGTAACTGCATGCAAAAATACCAAATTATATCTTTTCGAATAAAAAATTCCTAATGGGTCAACTACCTTGCCATCATGGATTGCTATCAATGGATTCATTTCATCAAACCAAATATATCCTATTTTTTCTACATCTTCTATATGGTCAATCAAATACTCCAAAGTAATCGTACCGACAAGTCCAAATCCTGGAAATCCACCAATTATTGTAACCCCAGTTGGTTTTTTTAATAGTTCTATTTTCATTATACCTATTTCAGGAAATCCACTTTATATATTTTTCTCTTATTTATTGAATAAAATGGGAGATATCTATTTAGTAAAATATATAAATGCCAACTACGATTTTTAACAATGGCTGATTTACAACTTGTGAATTATATAAAAAGACATTTAGAAAAAGGATACACAAAGCGTGAATTAGAAAATATTTTATCAAAAAATAATTGGAACAAAAATGAAGTGAAACAGGCATTCAGAATAATAGAAACAAAAAAGAAAATGCCCAAGCCAGTACAAAAACAAAAAAATTCAGAAAAAAAAATCACACAACCAAATTTTGAACAAATTAACACTTTAAAAAATTTCATCATCTCCATTCGTGCGAGAAAAGTGGACGATGCAAAGATACGAGAAGCACTATCAAAAAAGAAATGGCCAGAGAAATCAATTGATCTAGCATTTTCAGAATTAAAAAAAGAAAATAAAGAAAAACCCTCTCAAAAAACATTTGTAAAGCCGGCCATACAAAAAAAACCAAGGCAACCATTCAATTTTAAAAAATTATTGCCCTATTTAATCGGAATAATTGTGTTAACAATAGTATTGACTGGAACAATATTCATCTCCCAATATGTAGTGGGCCTATCCACATATGAGATAAAAATTAACGGAATGCAGGAAACAGGAAAATGCAAAAGTTTAGATTGTTCAGATATGAAAAATTTTGCATTCAATCATGCAAATGAAAAGTTAATATTATACTTTGGCATTTCAATAATAGTTTCATTATTGATGGCAGGACTATATGCTTTCGAAAAAATAAGGACTGCGGCACTATGGGGCGCAAATTTACTATACTTTGGATTTTTAATATTCATTGCATACACTTGGATGAGTTTCATATAATTTTCAAAACTCTTTTAAACCGATATATTTCTCAAAAAGTAGTTTATGGGCTCATAGCTCAGCTTGGCTAGAGCACTTGGCTCTTAACCAAGGGGTCGCGGGTTCAAATCCCGTTGGGCCCATAACTCTTATTTATTAGAAATTTTTTTAAATGCGACGCGCCCAATGAGACCATGGAAATAAAAATCTATAACACATTGTCGAAAAAATTAGAAAAATTTAAACCATTAGATTCGAAAAATGTAAGGATTTATGTTTGCGGTGCAACAGTGAATGATGTTCCACACCTTGGCCATGCAAAACAACAAATATCATTTGATATTCTTAGAAAATTTTTAATTTTTATGGGGTACGGGGTAAAATACGTTTCAAACATAACTGATATAGAGGACAAAATAATAAAAAAATCTAATGAGCTGAACATCCCAATAAATGAATTAACAAAAAAGAATGAAGAAATTCACAAAGAAGATTACAAAAAGATAAATGTCTTGGCCCCGGATGTGCAGCCACATGCAACAAAATATATCTCGGAAATGATAGACCTAATTGAGAGATTAGAAAAAAAAGGATTCACATATTCAATTGAAGGGGATGGAATTTATTATGATATTTCCAAATATAAAAAATATGGATCCCTATCTCGCCAAAAAATAGGCGATTTACAAAGTGGAACTCGAGTAAAAATTAATGAAAATAAAAAAAATCCAGGAGATTTTGTTCTATGGAAATTTTCTAAAAATGACGAACCATCTTGGGAGAGTCCCTGGGGCGGGGGAAGGCCAGGATGGCACATAGAATGTTCTGCAATGTCCCATTCAATCTTAGGTTTACCCTTCGATATTCATGCAGGTGGGCAAGATCTGATTTTTCCACACCATGAAGACGAAATAGCTCAAAGTGAGGCAGGATACGGGGAGAAGATGGCAAACTATTGGATGCACAATGGTATGGTGAATGTTAACGGAGAAAAGATGTCAAAATCTTTGAATAATTTCAAAACAATTAGAGAATTATTGAAAGCATATAGTCCGATGGTAATAAGGTATTTTGTTGTGTCCTCACATTATCGAAAACCAACCGATTTCTCAACAAATGCACTAAATGATTCAAAGAATTCATATGAGCGAATCAAACGATTAACTTTGGAATTAAAAGATGATGGGAAAATAAATAAAAAAAGTTTAGAACTTTTCAAAAAAGCGATGTCCGAGGATCTAAATACGTCGAAGGCATTAGCAGTAGTTTGGGAATTATTGAGAGATTCTTCAAAAAATGGAAAATATCAATTCATAAAAAAAATAGATGAAGTATTTTGCTTAGATTTATTGAAAGAAGATAATCTATTAATTCCCATCGAAATCTCAGTTCTTGCAAAAGATAGGGAAAAAGCAAGAAAAGAAAAAGATTGGAAAAAATCAGATGCTATTCGGGATGAGCTATTAAATAAAGGATGGACTATCGAAGATTCTTCAAAAGGTCCAAAATTAAACAAGAAAATTAATTAAATTTTTTATCAAAGATTTCTTTACACTCACTTTCCTTCCAATAAACCACGTGCGATGCACGTTTCTCGAATAATGAAACTGCAAGTCTAATTAAGTCGCTTTGATAATCTTTTAAATCTGATTCAGAAAATAATTTTCGAGAATCCCCTATGCACTCTTTCATTAATTTTATATTTTCTATTCGTGCATTTTGCTCAACTATACTCTCATTTTCAGAATTTAAGTTAATTTCCTCCCATACGGGGTAAGTAGTTTTATTGTCCGTACGAGGGAAACTTTTAGAAAAACTCATAAAATATCTCTAATTCGTTCAATATGGTCTGCTATCTTTTCACCATTTTCAGTTAATTGGATAGTCTTTATTCTGCCCTTTTTTTCAAATTGAACCAATTTATTTTTTTCCATTTCCTGCAAGATTTTCACAGCATGGGAATAAGTGCAATCTACCTCTTTCGCCAAAATCGAACCATATTTTGCTTTGTTATTATTTCGCAAAGCAACTAATATCATCGACGGTTTTCGTCTAAAAAATACTTCAAAAATATCTTTATTTTCCATTCATTTTCACCTTGTCTTGTAGTATCAAATCTATATATAAACCTTTATATGTTCTAAAGCTATATTTCCTAGAATATACATTATTCATGATAAAAGGGAGTAACAAAACCTTTATATAACTATTTTTTTTCTAAAAAATATGCTTAGTATAAAATTTATAAGGGAAAGTGCGGAATTAATTAAAAAAAATCTAGAAAGCCGTAATCAAGAGGAAAAAAAAGAGTGGATCGACAAAATTCTTGTAAATGATGTTAGATGGAGAAATCTAAAACAAAAGGCAGACAAACTAAGAAATAAAAGAAATACCTTGACTGGCGAAATAAAAGATTTGAAAAAACAAGGGAAAGAAGTTGGACCAAGAATAAAATTAGCAAAAGAAATCCCCTCAAAAATTCAATCAATCGAGTCAGAAATGGAAGAATTAAAAAATCAAAACAATTCTTATCAAATTCAATTGCCAAATATTCTACATAACTCGACACCATTGGGAAAGTCAGAGGGAGATAACATCCCATTTAATTTTTATATTGAAGAACCAAAAAAACCAAAGTTTGAATTGCGTTCCCACGTAGATCTTTTAGAAAAATCAGCATTAGCAAATTTTGATGCAGGACGAAAGAATGCAGGCCAGGGATTTAATTATCTTATGGGGGATATGGCAAGATTGGATATGGCAATCCAAAATTATGGTGTGGATTATTTAACAAAGAAAGGATTCCAGCTAATTGGGGTCCCATTATTGATGAACAAAGACGCACTAAAGGGCGCAGTAAATTTTGAAGATTTCCGGGATGTAATCTATAAGGTAGAGGGGGAAGACCTTCATTTAATTGGTACGGGGGAGCATCCGTTAGTTGCATTATTCAAAGACAAAATTTTCAATAAAAAAGATTTGCCTATAAAAATTTGCACATTAACACCCTGTTTTAGAAAAGAGATAGGGGGGCATGGGGTAGATTCAAAAGGAATTTTCAGAATGCATCAATTTTACAAAGTTGAACAAGTAATAATTTCAAATCAAGAAGATTCGTATAGTCATTTGGAAGAAATGCAAAAAATTTCAGAAGATTTTTTCAAATCAATGAAAATCCCATTTAGAGTTATAAAAATTTGTTCAGGTGATTTAGGTTCAAAGATGTCAAAACAATACGATATCGAGGCATGGTATCCTCGAGAACAGAAATATAAAGAGGTAACTTCCGCAGGAAATACAACTGAATATCAGGCGACAAAACTAAATACGAGATATATTGATGAAGATGGCGAAAAAAAATATGTACATATGCTAAACAATACTATGGTGGCAACATCGCGAGCAATGGTATCAATACTTGAAAATTTTCAAAATGAGGATGGGACAATCAATGTTCCAAAACCATTGAGAAAATATATAAACAAAAAGAAAATAGGGGGATTCAAAAAATGAATGGAGAATTTGACAAAGACACACAAGAATTTAATGTATATGGTACTGAGGCAAGGGAAGAATTGACTGCAAATGACGAGATCGATGCTGATGAAGAAGGGTTCATGCAAGGTTATGAAAGTGATGCAAATGCCGCATATTGTGACAATTGTAAAAAAGTTTTAGAAAAGGCCCATCTTGAAAAAGAAATTGATAGTGATATCTATACATTCTGTTCTGATGAATGCGTAGAAGAATTTGAAAGAAAAAGAAAATCAGGATAATCCTGATTTTATTTTATTATTTTAAGAAAAATTTATAAAGTATATACTTGAACATATATTTCTATGACAGAATTAATAATCACTGAGAAACCAATGGCGGCATTAAAAATAGCTGCAGCACTAGGAGATTCAAAACCAATAAAAAAAACAAAAGGAAAATCTGTTTATTATGAAATAACCAGAAATAAAAAAGAAATTCTAGTTGGTTGTGCAGTGGGGCATTTATATGGATTATCTGAAAAAACAAAAACAAAATGGGGAACATATCCAATTTTTGATATAATGTGGAAACCAAAATATGATATTGATAAAAATGCAAAATATACAAAATCCTATGTCTCCTTGTTAAAACAATTAGGAAAAAGGGCAGACAAATTTACTGTAGCAACAGATTATGATCTTGAGGGCGCAGTAATTGGTGCAAATGTAATAAAACAAACATTAAAATTAAAAAATGCAAAACGTATGAAATTCTCAACATTAACAAAAGATGAATTAAATGAATCTTATAATAATGCTTCAAAAGATTTGGATTTCAATATGATTGATGCGGGAGAAACAAGACATTACTTGGACTGGTTCTACGGTATAAACATCACTAGCGCATTATCCACTTCAGTAAAACTGGCCACAGGAAGATTCAAAATACTTTCTTCGGGAAGGGTGCAGTCACCAACATTAAAAATAATTGTAGATAAAGAAAAAGAAATTAAAAAATTCATTCCAAAAACATATTGGGAAATTCATCTAGATGGGATGCATAAAAAATCAAAGATTTTGGCAAAACACAAGGAAGACAAAATATTCAATAAAAAGAAAAAAGAAGAAATATTAAAAAATGTCAAAGGGAATGATGCAAAAGTTTCTAAATTAAATGAAATTGAAAAAAATCAAAATCCTCCGACACCCTTCGATTTAACAACATTACAAATGGAGGCCTATCGCCATTTGAAGATTTCACCAAAAGATTCTGCGAAAATTGCTCAAGAACTTTATATCTCAGGATTAATTTCATATCCTAGGACATCTTCTCAAAAATTACCAAAGTCAATAGGATATAAAAAAATACTAAAGGGATTAGCTAGATCTTATAAAAAAGAGGCAGAAGAATTATTGGGGAAACAAAAACTAACCCCTCATGAGGGGAAAAAATCAGATCCTGCGCACCCAGCAATTTATCCGACTGGAGAAAAAGCCTCACTATCTGGGAAAAATGCAAGATTATTCGATTTAATAGTTCATAGATTTTTTGCAGTATTTGGAAAGCCAGCAAAAAGATTAACAGTATCTGCACAAATAGAGATAAATAATGAAATTTTTACTTTGGCCGGAACAACGACTACAGAACCAGGATGGCACACACTATATGGCAAATATGCAAAATTTAAGGAAGTAGAATTGCCAAAAATGAAAGAGGGTGACGAAATAAAGATTAAAAAAATAGCCGATGAAGAAAAACAAACACAACCGCCCTCCAGATATTCTCAAGCATCAATCATAAAACAAATGGAGAAATTAGGACTTGGTACAAAATCAACAAGGGCAATAATTATTGATACACTCTATAATAGGGGTTATGTGGAGGGAGATCAATTAGAGGCAACGGAATTGGGAATGAATATTGTCGAAGTTTTAGAAAAGTATTCGCCAAAAATGTTAGATGAAGGGTTAACTAAACATTTCGAAGAAGAAATGAATGCGATACGCGAGGGTAAAACAAAAAAAGAGAAGGTAATCGATGAAGCAAGAAATATATTAATAGAAATTTTAGAAAAATTCAAAAAAAATGAAAAAAAATTAGGCAAGGAATTATCAAAAGCCACAATAGATACCGAAAATAAATTAAGAGAAATAGGTGTTTGTCCAAAATGCGGGGAAGGAAAATTAATCATTATCCATTCAAAAAAAACAAGAAAGAGATTCATTGCATGCAATGCATACCCAACTTGTAAGAACACATATGGGCTGCCACAAAAAGGATTAATAAAAAAAGAAAAACTATTATGTAAACATGATGAATATCCTCAGGTGAAAGTAATTACAAAAGGCAAAAGGCCATGGATATTATGCCTAAATCCTGCCTGCCCAGGGAAAGAGGATTGGAAATCTTCGAAACCTGCATATAAATTTCCCTCAACCGAACAGAAAGATAAAAAGAAAATCAAATCTTCTTAATTCCCGAATTATGAATCTCAAAATGAACAATATCCCCTAAAGGTTTCAACATAACAGCCCTCCGCGGATTCTTTTTTAATTCAATTAAATATTTTCCAAAATTTCTAACCATATTGCCCCCTACGCCCACATTTTCTCCGTCAGGTTTCGTATATATCTGATTTAAAATTAGGACTGGGATGTCATTCCTAAATGCTATTTTCCTAAGTTTATTCAAACCACCAAAAATTTTTTCATTAACATATTGGTGATTCTCCTCTTGTAATGCCTTACGATATTGCATGCCCAATGTATCTATGATTATCGCCCCAAATTTACCAACTTTCATCAATGTTTCCAAATTATCAAACACCTGGACTTGCTCAGAGAAATTTTTTATATTCAGCACAACCACATTTTCCAAAAGTCCATCACACCCAGGATCAAGTTGTTTTAATCTATCTGCGGAAAACCCATTTTCACTATCTATAAATAATACTCTGCCATCTTTCGCATAATTTAATATTGTTTCAAATGCAATTGTGGTCTTCCCACTAGCGGCTGGACCATAAACTAACGTAATCAATCCATTTTTCAAATCAAACAACATAGTTTTAAAGATAACCTACAAATTAAAAACCTTCCTTTTTACAACCAAAAACTATAAAAACAAATTCATCTTCCCCAAAATTAATGAATACCAACAACAATTTAGCCGGAATCTATAAAGGATGGAGGGAGATTGATGTTTCTGACGACATTTTACAAGTTTTCTGCCAATCAAATGCGCCAGTTTCTTTAGAAGGGAAATTGGAAGGCGACATAATTGGAAAATTTCAAAATTTAAATCCTAACGAGTATATTCTATTAAATCCTGGAACAGAGAAAGAAGTTATTGTAAAATCCTTATACGATGAAAGAAAT
>Ga0209042_1001826_pt1 | contig 15446 bp, 17 predicted proteins | sample SaaInlV_200m_DNA_6_FD_184649 | JGI IMG/M metagenome (GOLD analysis project Ga0209042, IMG submission 184649) | Marine microbial communities from expanding oxygen minimum zones in the Saanich Inlet - SI037_S2LV_200m_DNA (SPAdes) (version 2) | ecosystem: Environmental > Aquatic > Marine >...
TCTGCTCCGCCAGGTGGCGGGCTCGGTAGCCCTTGTCGTTCGCCATCCGGCGCTTGTGGCGGAACTTGGCCAGGCTGCCCACGACCCTGCTGTGGACGTCCTCGGCAGCGACCCAGATCATGTTCTTGCGTTGCATTCGTCACCTCCAGCCCTCCAAGGTAACGAAATCAGGCGGGATCGTCAAGCGGGAAGCAGTTCGAGGTTCATTGGACTTCCCAGACACGGCTCGGGCGACCGCTGTTCCCGATGGGCTCCACAGCGAACGTCTTGCGCCCCATCTGCACGTAGTCCCGCCGCGTCTTGATGGGCTGCGTCATCGAAGCTGCCAGCTCCGCACGACCCTCTTCCGTCCCGAGCAGCTCGCTGATGAGCCGCTTCTTGTCCTCGTTGGACATCTCCCCTGTGCTCGCCAGCGGCTTCGGTGGCGGCTCGGGACGCGGTCCAGGAGGCGCCGTGTTCTTGCCAATCTTCTGCGGTGCCCCGCCCAACAGCGGTCGGACGACTCCGTAGGCTGCCAGCCCACCCAGCAGACTCTTGATGAAGCTACGACGATTCATTGGTCACCTCCACGGTCTGCCCCACCCTGCTCATCGTCCACCCGTCATCGTCGAACTCGAACGTGACGTCCACCTGTCCGTCGTGGATGTGGACGTCGATGATGTCGGCTTCGACCTTCGTACCCTTCCTCGGGTCGGTCAGGGTAGCCGTCTCACCCAGTTCGGCAACGAACTCTTCGAGCCCGATGTCGGACGAGTCCCCGTCCGTCCGCTTCAGGGTGGTCTGTACCTGCTTTCTCATCGTCGGTTCCCTGGCTCCTCCGGGTCGCACGACCGGAAGCCCTTGTCCATCGCGGTATGGTGCTCGAACGCCTTGTGCCGGCGGTCCCAGTCAGCCAGGTCCGCTTTGGTCATTGCCACCTGAAGCGGCTCCATCTTGTCGAGCCACTCGCCCCCCTCTACGTCCCACCCCTCCCAGACGGGATGGTTCACCGCCGCCGTGGGGAACTGCTTCTGGCGCTCCCAGTAGGCACTCAGGTACGCGACAGCGACCGACAGGTGTTCCAGTCCGGCTTCCGACAACGGGTCGTCACGGAGCTTCTGGAGCGGTCCCTGCATCCGTTCCTTGTGCTCGGGGTCTTGCGTCCAACGGTAGGAGAGAACTTCGGCGAGCAGTTCGTGGAACAGTTGCCGGGGGTCGGTCATGGACACCTCCTACGAGATACCTTACCCGAAACGGGGTCGCGGATGGGTCGAGGGGCTAGGCTTTCGGAGCACGCCTTTTCGCCTTGGCCGCTTCCGCCTTGGCCCGGAAGCCCACCCGCTTGGCGGAGCCAACCAGGTGCGTCTTCTTCGATTTGCTTCGGTACGAACGCCCCCGAAGGTGCTGCACAGCGCAGGAGATCAGGAACGGGGGAAGCTCCCGATTGACATAGCGAGGCTCCAGCTTCTTCTTGGACTTGAGGTACTGCTTGATCCGCTCGATCGCCTCGTACACGGCGTCCCACTCTGTGGGACTCGCCGTCCACTGGTTGTCCCGAACGGCTTCCCAGAATGGGATCACATCGGAGCCCCACATTCGGAGAGTCAGCAGGATGGAGCCCAGAACCGCCGAATTCTTGAGATCCCCCTTCGGCATCAAGGAATCCGCCAGGACGATCTCGTCCCGCCAGTCGTCGACATAGTCGGCGAACCGCACCAGCCCCGCCAAGGTGCGTCGCCCGGGGAATGCCGAGCCGCGGGCCACCTCCAGCGCCGTGGTGAATGCGCACGACTTCATCGACGAATTCAGAACTATCCCGCAGTTGCGCACGATACCGAACAGGTCGTCCGCAGAACTGAACACGGCGCCGCTGGAGTCGAAGGTCTGGAAGAACTTGTTGTAGTCCTCCAGATCCGATGCCTGATACACGTTGACGAGCATCGGCAGCTTGAACGGCTTCCAGGTTCCGTGGCTGTTCTGGGCCAGCCACGTACGGGTATGCCCATTCGCCTTGTGCATCTGGCCATTCGGATGGATGACGGCAGCTACCAGGCGCCCCAACTCCTCATCCATCACCTCCAGATCCTTGCCAGGCCCCACCTGGTTGCGGGCGTGACGTTCCGTATCTCGCTGCAAGTCGTGGTCGGGCAGTGCCGCCCACTTCTCGAACGTCATCTCGATCCGACCCATCTGCGTTCCCATCGTATCCTCCTTTGGCTTCCGATCTCTTCCGTCGCTGGGAGTACCCGAGCAACGAAGATCCCAGACCCCCCAATTCGGAACGTGGGATCACACGAACCCCCTGACCCGCTCCTGCACCCGCTGCGGATGCTTCCGCGTCTCCGACCCCCAAATGACCAGGCACTCACGACTGGCTCCGGATTCTTGCCGCCCGTTCGATTTCCCACCGACGAATGAACCGCTGAATCCGGTCAGTGACTCGCTGAGGGTGCTTATGCACCTCGTCCTCCCAGATGGCCAAGCACCGAATCCCGCAGGCCCAGTAGTAGTCCACTATCTCCCGCTTGTGCTGCGTTCGGGTCTGACCCGTGAACTTCGGTCCGTGCCAGTACGACCCAAGCACCTCGACAACAGCAGACGTCCGTAGCTCGTTCAGCTCCACCCCATTCTTCCTAGCCCGAAGCTGACCATCGGATAGGACGATGAAGTCCGGGTTACGGGCTCTCAAGGCTCCCTTGGCCTTCACCCAGTAGACCCCGTCCCCGGCATAGACCACCCGCTCCGGGAGCATCTCCGCCACCCGCAGCTCCAACTTGTTCGGCGCGTTGGTGAGGTACTTGTCCAGGAACCCCTTGGTCTGGAAAAAGTGGTCTACCCCGTACTTCAACCTGTTCGTGGCCATCCGCTTGGCCATCACCACTGGGGACTGGTTCGGGTTGGGGACACCGAACCGCTTCAGGTTGGTGACCCGGATTCGCCGCTGGACAACATCCGCGGCGAAAGGGTTCTCGTGCCCGTAGCGGGCCTTGTTCGTGGCTTTCCGTTTGGCGACAGCCTCCGGTACCTGTGCCCGGTTGTTCTTCCGAAGAAGAACCTTGACCTCGTCCGCCTGGGCGACGTTCGACACACCGTACTTTGCCTGGGCCGTAGCAGACCGCTGCTTCAGAATCCTCTGGGCGTACGTCAGCGCCCCTGGGAACTGCTCCAGATAGGTGGATACCGTGAGCCCATGCACAACTTTCAGGTGGTCGGCCAGGCGCTTCGCCCGGTGATCTGGACACAAGAGGCAGCGCACGTAGTCCTCGCCCTCAGCCGCGCCTTCCGCGTACCGCTTCCTCTTGAAGTGCCGGTCGAAGTTGAACTGAGAGGGCGGGACACCGATGACCTCGGCCCACTTCGGGCAGCCATTGGTGTGCTTCGGGATGCCTTTCACAGCAATGGTCTTGCTGCAAGCGGGACACTGGACAGTCTCAGACATTGTGGCGCCTCCTTTGCGCCACAATGATACCGAAACCAAACCAGCCCTGTAAACCGCTTTCTGAAAATCCCCAACGATTTCGGGGAGTTAGATGAAATTACGGGGTGATAGCACGCCTCGACCAACGCGTGGACCGAAGGCGCTCCGGATGCCAATGCCGTAGCGGGGCTGCTGCAAGCCGCGGATGAATTTGACCGTCCGGGCCTTCGCCTCGGTCGCCTTGTCGAACTGCCCCTCGGCGTTCTGCTTCAGCGACTCGTACTTCGAGGACTTGTCGAGGTCGAGCGAGACGCCACCGATGGAGTAGTTGAACTCCTCGTGGACCCAGTTGATCGCGAGCGCCATCAGGGCGAACATCATCGCCCCGTAGTGCATCGCCGACCGCCAGTCCCCCGAGCCTGAGACCAGGCAGTCGAGGGTGCTGATCGACGTGCGGGGCGGAAACATATTCCACCAGTCGAGCGCCCGCTCCAGGTAGACCTTCAACTCCTCGTCCGTCCAGACGTAGCCGAAGACCGTGTTGTACGCCCCGATGTCGCACTCGTGCTCGGGCGGGCGGAAGTGGTAGTTCCGGTCCGGGTTGTTGTCGCGGAGCAGGATGCGCAGGGTGTCGATCATCTCCTGCTCGGAAGTCGAGTAGGGGGTCGCAACCAGCGCCGTCGAAGACACGACCGCGAACTCCTGCACCACCTGGGTCTGCGGGGAGGACACCAACTCCCGGAACGTCCACCGGATGCGGTACGTCCCCACGGTCGCCCCGGACGGGATCATCAGGGCGGCGTAGTATTCGCCGACCGCAGGGTTGACCGGCACGCGAGCCGCCGAGCCGATGATGACTTCGGATTCGGGCGGTCCTGGGTCGACGTAGTAGAGGGCGAATGTGATCTCGGCAGCGTTGGTCGGGTTCCCAAGAGCGTTCGTGAGGAAGATGTCGAGGTCGCCCCGGACTACCTCTTGCCCCGGCGTGAATGCGACAGCCATCTAGTTCACCATCTGTCCAGCCGGCGCCGGCCACGACAGCGCAATGCCCACGGGCACTTCGCACAGGTCGCGAGCCAGGCAGTCCTTGATCGAGACCATGACGTCTTCGTGGACACGCAGACGGCTCACCACCTCCGCCTGCTGGTCGGCAGCCGAGTAGTGGATGAAGTCGAGGAAGTAAGCGTGCCCAGCTTCCAACAGGATGCGGAAGGCGTTGATCTCCTTCTTCGGCATCTCAGCCCCCTTCGACGAACTGTGCAATCAAGCCGGCGTTGTTGGACACCCCGGAACGGGTCGCAGCGATGAGCACGACCGTCACGCTCTCGACCAGGTCGTTGGCGAGAGCATCCTCCCCTGCGATGTCGGCGTAGAGCATGTCGCCGTCCGAGAAGGCAGTCGGCACGGCGTACACGTAGATGTAGCGCCCCACCTCCGCCGGAGTCACCGCTGACATGGCTGCCGCCGCCACGAGGACGTTCTTGGCGCCCGCCAGGCTGAAACTGAAGATGGTGATCGTCGGGCCGACCGTGGGAGCGAACGGTGCGTTGTTCGCGTCCAGGAATCGAGCCTGGAACGTGTACGGGCTACCGATGACCGCCTGCTCCGCCACCTCAGTCCTCCATGTGCGTCAGGGTCTTGAGCGCCTTGATCTCGTCGGCGTACGTCAGGGCAGGCACCTTCGCCTGCCGGGTGAAGAACTGCGCCTTCAACCCACGGATGTTCTCGGGGCGGTTGAACACGAACACCGTGCGGTCCCCGTCCTTCTCCGTCCCCACGAACTCCACGGCTGCCGTCTTGAGGTAGGCGGCGTAGTAGAGGTCGGCGGTCTTGTAGAGCCCGTCTGTCTTCTCGTGAACGCTCATTGGTCACTCCTTACATGGACCATCCCCCGCTCATCGAGAACGAGAGAGGTAGTTGCTCTCTACCCTTGTCAGGGTATAGGCGAACGAACGGAACCCGAAACAGCAAAGCCCACCCCCCTTTCGGGAGATGGGCTTGCTGGGGGCTAGAAATACCAGGGGCAGCGACTAGAGCGCGGTACCGTCCTGGTTGTAGGCCCGGATGGCTCGGGCGATGCCGGTCGCCGGCACGTTGCCGGTGCCGAGCAGGAACGCCCGCGGACGCCACGCCAGCACGTCGGCTGCGGCGTAGGCGTAGTCGTTGTTGTGCAGCATCGCGAAGGTCGCCAGCTTGTAGCCCGCGATCACCCCGGCGGTGTTGCTGATGTTGAACGCTCCGGTCGGCACCAGCGTCGGGCGAGCCCGGTAGCCGGCGGTGCCCGCAGCGAGGAAGTCGCCCGCGGCGTAGAACTGGCCGTAGGTCACAACGTCCGAAGCGAGCTGGGCGTCCACGATGGCCTGGCGGGCTGCGCGACCCAGGAAGTCGCTCGTGGTCGTGCTCGGCGCACCGAGGATGGTGAGTGCCGGCAGCCGGTAGGTCTCACCCGAGAGGATGCGCAGGACTTCGCGGACGGTCCCGAAGGAGTCCGAGGTCGCTGCCGTACCGTCGAGGTCGGTGTTCGCCACGACGACCGACAGCGCCGTGTTGATCGCTGCCAGCGTCAGCGCACCGCCCGCGAGGGCGATAGCCGAGATGCCCGCGGACATCGCGTTGGCGTTGGTGACGGTCATCGGGTTCGTACCGGCACCACCGGCGCCACCCGGGTCGACCCGGTCGAAGAAGTAGGCCGCCAGCCCGAACGCCGTCGCCTGCGTCGCCGACACGTTGACGGCACCGGCGGCGGCACTCGTCTGGTCGTCGACGTCGTTGTGAGCGCCCGCCATCGTCGTGTTGAGCGACCCACTGACGTAGACGAGGCCCGCGACGACGGTCGCGCCCGTCTGGTCGAGCATCTCCTGGACGTAGTTGTTCTGCGGCGTCCCGTCGTAGACGCCGTTCTTCTGCCCTGCGTTCGGGTGAAGATCCCCGAGCGAGAGTCCCGCCCCGGCGAGGTCACTCCGCTGGGGGATGATGAATACGCGGTCAGCCATTGGGTCTCTCCTCTGGAGCTAGATGACGTTGCCTTCGGCATCGTAGATGGTGATGGCCCGGAACACCCCCGTCGCGGGGATGTTGGCTGCTGCGAGCGTCAGCGCCCGCGGAGTGGCTGCCGTCACCGCCGCTGCCGTGTAGGCGTTGCCGGGGTTCAGCCAGGTGAACGTGGCCGACTTCAGCTCGGCGAGCACGCCGTCCGTCGCCGACAGGTGCAGATGGCCGGTTTCGACCGTCTGCCGCACCCGGTTGAAGTTCGTGTCCTGAGCACCGGTCTGCACCGGAGCCGTCCGGGGCTCGCCGGGACGGATGTGCGTCATCGGAGCCGTCGAGCGCCGACCGCGCACGTCGCCGTAGACGCCGTCCACGCTGGCGGGAACCTCGACGTTGGGCTGCTGCACGAAGAAGCCGCGCTGCGCCGTGTCGAACCCACCACCGACCAACCGCACCTGGGCGTTGTCGGTCATCTTGAACCGCTCGCCCGCCAGGATGCGGAGGACTTCCTCGACCGTGCCGGTCGAAGCGCCGAGCGTACCGTCGAGGTCCGAACCCGCGACACCCGCCGGGGTGTTGATCGCCACGTTGATGAGCGCGAGGGTCAGAGCCGTACCCGCCGAAGCCGCTGCTTCGATGAGACCCGAGATGGTCACGGCCTCGGCTGCGGTCAACGACTCGCCGCCACCCGTGTCCTCGACACGGTCGATCAGGTAGGCCGACAGGCCGTACACGTCACCGTCGATGTCGAGGGACGCACCACCAGCGGCACCCGCCTGCGTCACGACAGCGGCGTTGACGCCGTCGAGCAGGTAGAAGGTCTGGTAGCCCCCCTGTGCGATGGGGGCGTACACCCGCGAATCCTTCGAGGGTGTGGCGTTGGGCTTGAGATCGAGCACCTGGAGGAGATTGTCGTCCAGGTCGTTGCGTGCCAGTACGATGTATGCGCGGGCCATCTAGAGTCCTCCTTGTCAGACGAGCAGAGTGCCGTCGTCGTCGTAGACGGTGACGACCCGCTGGTTCAGCAGTGGTGCCTGGCGACCGGAACGACGGTGGAAGTCACCGACCCAGTGCTGCACTTCGGGGTCGGGGAATAGCGTGACGCCCGCCGCGAACTGGGAGAGCTGCCCGCTCAGAACCGACGCCTGGAAGTGCGTGCCGTCGAAGGTCTGACGTGCCCCGCCGATCTCGTTGTTCACGACGTCGCCGCTGCCCGCGACGAACGTGGGCTTGCTGTTGCCGCCACCCGTCTTGAGGAACTTGGTCCCCGCCGTGGTGGCTCCCCACTCGCCGTCGAGCATCCCGGTGTCCCAGGTGGTGTTCGGCGTGGTGAAGCTGCCTGCCAGCACCGCCGACCAAAGGTGAACCGTGTCCGGTGCCACCGCGGCCGTGAACTTGGCGCTCGCGAGCGGCAACTGGTACGTGCGACCGGCGAGCACCTGGAGCATTTCGAGCAGCGTACCGACCGAGTTGCTCGACGCCGCGGCGCCCGTCAGGTCCGCACCGGCGTTCGCCGTGAGGACCGTGACGATGTTGGCGAGGGTCATGCCCAAGCCGGTGTCGACGCGGTTCAGGAGCGCGGCTGCCGTCGCGGCGATGTTCGCTACCGTCCACGCCTCGTTGGCGCGAGCCAAACGCGGCGGAGTCGGCACCGTGATGCGAGCCGCTCCCACCGGGACGGAGAGACCGAAGTCGCCGTCGCTGCCGAGCAGGTTGGCTGCCGCACCCGTGAGGGCGTCCAGCGTGACGACCGCACCCACGTCGCCGGAGTCCGGGTAGTTCGTGCCGCCGAGCAGTGCCTTCATCTTGGCGATGGCGACAGCCTGGTTGATCACGTTGGCGACCAGCTCGGCTGCCGTCAGGGCATTCGTACCCTGGATCTGGCAGATGAACGGGTCGATGGCGGTACCCGCCGTCGTGATGTCGGTGGCACCCACCGAGAACTCGATGACGACATCGGCAACGCCGCTGATCATGATCTGGTCGCCGGCATTGGGGATGATCGTCAGCGTGATGTCCCCCGTCGCCTGGTTCAGCGACCCGGGCTCGACCTTGTCGACCAGGTAGGCGCTGAGACCCGAGAAGGTCGCCAGAGCCGAGTCGGCTGCCGAGCCGACGACCGTACCCAGGTTCGTGTCGATCGCCGGGTTGTCCGTCGCTGGACGAGCCAGGTAACGGGTCTGCCCCGGCGGATTCGTGGGGTTGTTGTCCTGCGAGACGTTCGGCCACAGATCCGTGATCTGGAGGACACCGTTCGGGACGTTCGCGTTGGCCAAGCAGATGAATGGCATGATCGATTCTCCGTAAGGGCCAGCCAGGTCCAGAAGGCTGAGGCTTTACTCCCTCGCCTACTTCTCTCCTGGTATAGCCGAACTATTCAACCCCGAGCCAGAACTCCGTGAAGAGCGAACGGACACCCGGCCGCTCCCGGACACGCCAACACGAGACCCTTCGTAGACCCCGAGTACAACTGCACCTCATCGCCAGGGGCGATGGCTTGCATCAACTGGTTCGGACCAAAGGAAACGAGCAAGGTTTTCGCCACGTCCAGATTGACGAGGGTGAACTCACTCATCGGAACCGGGAACACCAAGTACATCGGACGTGGAATCGCCGAAGTCAGGTCTTCGCTGAAGACCGGCGGCGCTCCCGCGGCACTCGTCGTTGCCGAAGGTGCGATGCCCTGCATCGTGAATGTTGGCTTCGACTGCCCAAAACTCGACGCCGGAGGGAGGCAATAAATGCCCCCGAGCACCGGAAGCGGACCGGGCACGGTCAACAACCCCGCAACCCGCCGATTCTCCTGCACCCGCAGATAGAGCCAGTGGCTGTCCGGGGGCAGAGCCACCGTAGGTGCCAAGTAGTCGTCAATGTCGAACAAGGCGTGCGTTGTGCCCCGTCGATTCTCTTCGACAAGACCCAGTCCCTTCTGCTGGAGCAGCGGCGACCGGAACGTCGTGTCGGTCCCCACCGTGAACATCGTCACAGCACCAGCACCACCAACACCACTAGCTGCCGGATTCCCGTACGCCCCATTCACCGTGGTCTGTCCCCAGAACTGATAGGCGACAATCGCCGGGTCATTCCGAAGGGACAGATGGGTGAGGTGCGTCGAACGCTCCATCAAACCAGGATAGGTGTGGAAAGGGTTCGCCATTACGGGGTCTCCCCAGATGTCACACCGTGCAGTGAGAAAGCTGCCCCAGCGGTGCCGTCAGGGCACGCCAGGACAACCTGCTTGGTCGTGCCCGAGTACAAGGGCAGCTCGCTGCCCGCCACCACGTTCCGCATCAACTGTTCCGGTCCAAACGAGACCAGCAAGTTCACCGCCGACAGGTTGCGGATGGACATAGCCGTCAACGGCTTGGGGAAGACCAGGACCATCGCCCTCGGAAGAGCGGACGTCAGGTCTTCGTCCAGGTCAGGCACCGTGCCGATGGCACTTGCCGAACTGGACGGGGCGATTGCCTGCAACGTGAGCGTCGGCTCTCGCGTCCCGAAGTACGCTGCCGGCGGCACGCAGTAGATCGGACCCAGTACCGGCGTCGTGGCGTCCGGTGCCGTCGCCAACGTCCCCGCCGCCAGTGCCGTCGCGTCGATGGCGACACGCGGGGCGTCCGGGCTCGTGATGGTGAACTGGGCGGTGTTGCCGGGAATCAGGTTCGCACCCGCGTCCTCCGGCTGGATGAGCACCACAGCCGAGGGGGCACCGACGTTCGTGCCGAACGTGTGCGTGAGGAGCGGGGCGATGAGGTCGAGAGCCGTACCGACGTTGGCTGCGTCGTTGAGGGCAAGGGTCAGGTTCGCGGCTGCCGCGTTGTCGTCCGCCCCCAAGCCGACAATGAACGGGTCGCCGATGGTGCCCGCGTGGACGAGGTCGTTGGCGCCCGCTGCGAACTCGAAGTAGGCGCCCTTGACGATGAGCAAGTCCGTGGCTGCCACGGCTGCCAGCGTGACCGTCGCCTCGGGGACACCGTCGAACGCGAGCAGGCTTCCCCCGCGGGTCTCTTGCAGCCGCAGGAACATCCACCCGCCGTCGTCCGGGATGGGCGAGCCGGCTGCCGCTGGTGCGATGAAGTCGTCCACGTCGAACAGGTAGTGGGTCGTCCCCCGCCTGTTCTCCTCAACCAGCCCGAGCTTCTTCCGACGCAGGGTCGCGGAGCGGTAGCTCTGACCCCGTGGCACCTGGAACATCGCCAGCGGACCGGCGCCACCGACGCCACTGTTGAGCGGGTCGCCGTAGGCGTCGTTGACCGTTCGGTGTCCCCAAACCTGGTAGGCGGTCACCATCGGGTCGTCGTGCAAGAAGGCGTGGACCAGGTGCGTCGAACGCTCCACCAAGCCAGCGTAGGTGTGGAACGGTGAACTCATGCCCGCTTACCTCGCTTCTTCGCCTCGCGGTCACGCCGGTCGTACTCGCGGGTATCCTTGCCCTGACTCTTCGCCATCCGGCCCGCTTCGTGCCACGAATCGACACGCTCGCCGCCGACGTTGGGCGCCAGGTTGAACTGCGGGCCGTCCATCTTGAGCTGATGCTCCCGCTGTCCCACCCGCTCCCGCCGGTCAGACATCTGCTTCTTCACCGTGATGTTCTTGCCCGGCCATACGTCGCCACGAAGAACCCCACCCACACCCGGGGCGATCTTCTTGTCCGCCGGCTCCCCGCAATCGGGGCAGTCCTGCGGTGCGTTCCGGTTCACGATGGCCAAGGTCTTGAAGAACCCGGCACCACATTCGTCGTTGCTACATTTGAAAACGTATTCAGGCATCCAGCACCTCCTTGGATGCAAGATACCGCGCTGCGACCCGTCGCTGGTGCAAATCGGTCTCTGGGAACTCGGCAATCATCTCACCCAACCGAATCGTATCGGCTAGATAACGCGCCATCCGCTTCTGCTTCGGAGGCAGCGACCACTTGTTGCTCGTGACGTGCCGCAGGACCGCCAGGACGTGCTTGCAAGCCCGGTGCTGACCACTGGGGTCTTTCACGTCCGGCTTCGTTGCAAGCCCCCGTGGCGAGCCGTACAGGTAGTCGCCCTGCTTCGCGTGGAACTCCGGTCCCTGCCACTGCCAGAACGGGCACGAGCAGGACACCTTGACGTGGAGCTTCTGCATGTCGGCGATGCTGCCCTTGCGAGCCGCCTTGAGCCGCACCCGGTACGCCTTCTTCGAGCCCTGGACGTCGAACAGCCACACGCTGTTCTTCGAGTCGACCCGAGCCAGGCGGAGCGACAAGCTCTCCGACCGGGAGACGATGTTGGGTGCGCAGCCCTCGCGAATCTCCTTGATGAGCGCCGCGACTCGCGTGTTGCGTGCCGCCTGCACCCCGTGGATCTGCCCGAACAGCGTGTGCATCCCAGCCAGGTCGAGGTCTCTCCACCCGTGCCTGTGGAGCCACTGGAGCACCTGGCGGTCGCGAACACCACCCGAAGTGAACTGCTTCCACAGCGGGGTGCGAACCAACTCGACGAGCATCGCCTTGTTGTCGTCGGGCAGGGCGTTGAAGTTCACCCGGAACGACTTCTTCTCGACGTGGTCCTTGCCACTGGGCAGCACCCGGCTGCCCGGGTTCGAGTCGTGAACCTCGTTCATGTACGGGTAGACGTTGTCGCCCGGCTTGCGATCCTGGCGCTTGCGCTTGTCGTGGTCCTGTGCCCGGTCGTACACCGTGTCGGGGTCCATCTCCGGCGGGCGCTGCTCGCGGAAGAACGTCCCGAGGACCGAGTTGGCGAGCTTGACGACCGCCCCGTAGTAGAAGTCATCGTCGGTCGGGTCACGCAGCAACTCGTCGTGAGCATCCGGCTGCATCCGCTTCTCCTGGGGGTGCATGAACCCCGACCCCGGGACGTAGAGATTGACCAGGGCTGAGTCGGGCTGCATCGCCTCCGGGTCGCCGTAGGCTTCGATCCCCACCTCGGCATCGACCAGGTCGTACATCGCCTGCTCGTCCTCTTCGGACAGGAACCCGGCAAGAGCCAGGAACACGCGAACAGGCAACGCCCGCAGAATCCGCTCGTTCGGCTCGTTGAGGTAGAACTGCACGAGCCCGGTCATCCCCGAGATGTTGCGGACGTACCCCTGGAGCAGCACCCCACTGGGCGCCTCGAACACGAACGCGATCTCCGGAGCGGTGAGCACGTAGCCCAACCGCATCTTGAACCGCTCGGGGTGCTTGCGGCGGATCTGCTGCTGCTTCTTGAACTGCGGGTTGTTCTTGAGCCGCTTGCGGCGCTTGCGCGAATTCCGCCGCGACTTCATCCGGTTCTGGCGATACCGCTGCTTCGCCTTGAGCTTGTCGATCCCCCGCTGCTTCTTGCGACGCTTCTGCGGACGGCGCCGCAACTGGAACCCTGCGTAGGCGAGCTTCTCGTAGGTGCCGTTCATCCACGACTCGAACACGTCGTCGTGCGCCTCGGGCTCCAGGTCTTCGGGGTCGCTGTCGTCACCGTCGAACTCGAACACCGTGTCCATGTAGCTGAACAGCCCGTCCAGGTGCTCGGGGTCGATGACCACCTCGTCGAAGAAGGTGTCGAAATCGACCGCGTCAACCTCGCCCGCGAGGGTGAAGTGGACGAACCCCATGGGGCTCACCTCGTCCACCCAGCCCCACTCCCCAGAGGGGTAGTGGAAGAACGGCACCGCCTCGAAGGCCCGCTTCGGACGGTTGTCCTGCTTGTTCTTTTCCGGCGTCAACTTTTCCTTCGCCCGCTGCCGCTCGTTCCTCTGCTGGATCGACGTGGACCCACCACCAGGTCGGCGCTCGAACTTCTCCGGCTTCTCATCGCGGCGCTCTCGGTCTGCCTTGTAGCGACCATTGTTCCGCAGGCGCTTGTCCCGCCGATTCTGCCGCTTCTTCGCCCGCCCCCGCTGCCGCATGTACCGCTTGTGGAAGTACAGGTAGGCACGACCCTTCTGCTTGCGCTGCCGCTTGGCACCGGGGAACGCCGGTGGGTACATCCCCGCCTCGACGGTCATGTCCTCGTCGTAGTCGATGCCGTCGTCCCAGTCGTCGCCGTCAGCCGTCATCCCAGGGCGACGCTGCGGCGTGATGCCGGTGTTGTTGTACGGGGTGTCGGGGTGCGTCTTGCCCCCGTCGTACTGCCCGCCAGGCTTGCCCTTGGTGCGGACCTTGTCCTTGTGGATGGTGCCACTGGAGTCCGAGCCGGATTCGCCCGGGACGTTGAACGTCTGCGGACCCTTGCCCTTGCTCTTCGACCAGGGCGGGTCGGGCAGCCCTTGCGTCGGGTACTTGCCGTCCGACTTCGGCGACTCACCCGTGTCCGACTTCTGCGGATTCGGGTCTTTCACCATCGTCCGGTAGCCGCTCATCTCACTCGGGATGAGCGCCCCGTGCTTCGGGTGCAGACCACACGTCTCGGGGCGTGGGTCACTCTCACCCACGAAATAGGTCGAGACGATGACCGCGGTGCTTCGGTCGTTGACGAAGATGACCCGCAGCCCGCCGAGCTTCGTGTCGTTCCACTCGATGGGCTCGCCGCGCATCGAGTCCATCGTGAACTGCTTCCACTCCCACGAGTCCCGGCTCTTCCAGTCGTTGAGCTGCCGGCTGTAATTCATCAGCGCGACGCGGATGTCGCCGACCGTGATGGCTCGCTGGTCCATCCGGTACTGGGCGTGGGGGGTGATCTTGATCGCCTTGAAGATGCCGCCACCGCGGTCCTTCTCGATCGTGTAGACCTTCTGGGCTTCGGGGTTCGTGAGCTTCGTGCCGTGCTCGACCTTCTCCGCCAGGTTTTCGCGCAAACCAGGATTGCGCACCATCTGCTCGATGCGCTCGACCACTTTGCACGGTCCACCCTTCCAACCGAGGGGCGGGCTGAGGTCTGCTTTCTTCACGACAGGTACGCCACCACCTCGAACTTGCCCCCCAGGTCGGTCCATGCGAAGTGCAGGACCGAATTCCGAATGGGGACAGGGGAGAAAGAGTCCTCCGGATTGCTGAACGCCAACTGGATGGGCCACGTCCCCGAAGGTGCGCGATGCCGGTCAGCCGAGAGTACCTCGTCCGGGTCGATGCCGAACTCGCCCAGCACACGGAACGCCACGCCCAACGCCTGCCCGATCTTCGTGAACCGGCCGTTGCCATCGAGCCCCTTGCGGATCAGCGCCTTGTTGGCTTGCTGGCGAACCGCCCGGTCCAGTCTGCCGTTCTCGATAGCTGCCTGTACCCAGCGCAAGGAAAGTTGCTCCACAGCGTACCGCATCCCGCCACCTCCGAACGCCGGCTTCACTGCCTCTTCGACCTGAGTCTTGTCGTGCAGCGGCAACCGGGCTTCGAGAAACGACTCACCCATCTTCGCCAGGGCGAGAGACGTGCGGTCAAGATCCAACTCCAGCTTCTCCAGCCGGCGAGGGGCAGCCAGGATGAGATCGCCCGCAACCTGGTGCAGATGCTCGGTGTGGTCGGACTGCTCGACGAGCTTCATCGCCCGGTTGACCAGGTGCTTGAGCCGGTGCGCTTCGATGCGAGCCGCGACCACGCCCTCTGTGATGAGAGCCCAGGCGGCTTGGCTGCTGGCTTGCTTGTGGGGCACGGGCGTCCTCCGGGGGCAGTCGTTGCCTCTACCCCTTGCGCCCGATAGGGAGACTAGCGAACCGGGAAGCTAGGACTTCGAGGCGTCCAGCCGACCACGGATCTGGAGCGCGACCTTGGGGGACTCCTTCGCGCAGATGGCGTCCAGCGCCTCGGGCCAGTCGCCATAGAAGTCCACGGCTTCTTCGACCCGCTTCTGCCAGTTGCGGCGGGTGCTCCAGTTGTCCGTGATCTCCGTGATCTCGTCCGCCTCGGACATCAGCGGGGCGGCGACCGCTGCCGCCTTCTGACGCACCTGACCGGCAACTGCCGCACCCGGGAGCAGGGTCGTCAGGTCTTCGCCGTACAGTGCCGTGTCCACATCGCCCGTCCCGCCACCCGGCAGCACGCTGTCGATGCCGACGTTGCCCCGTGCCGGAACCTGCGTGGTCTGAGTGGCACGGACTGCCTGGGGCTCGTGGGTCGTCGCGGGGTCCGGAATGACCTGGGCACCCGTCATCCCACGCT
>Ga0209042_1001835_pt1 | contig 15393 bp, 22 predicted proteins | sample SaaInlV_200m_DNA_6_FD_184649 | JGI IMG/M metagenome (GOLD analysis project Ga0209042, IMG submission 184649) | Marine microbial communities from expanding oxygen minimum zones in the Saanich Inlet - SI037_S2LV_200m_DNA (SPAdes) (version 2) | ecosystem: Environmental > Aquatic > Marine >...
GAAAGGAGACATAGATGAGGAATTTGACCCAGGCGGGGAGTGGTGTGTCTCTTTTTTCGGCGCCGACGGCGGTCCAGCCGATCACCAGATTGAGCAGCATGAACCCCGGCAGAAATAGGGTATCGTAAAACAGCATGGACCCGGGTGTGGGGTTCAGGGGCACGTTCAGGATGCGCATGGGCATACCCACATCGGAAAAGATAAAGAGCAGGCTCATGGCCAGAGCCCCCACCGTCAAAAACTGGGCCAGGGCCGTGATGGGGGCAAATGCTTTAAAATCATGGAGATAAAGGGGCAGCACCACCATGAGCACCGAGGCCGCTACTCCCACCAGGAAGGTGAATTGGGAGATGTAGAAGCCCCAGGAAACATTCCGGCTCATGCCGGTGAGCCACAGACCCTCCCTCAGCTGATAGAGGTAGGCGAAGAGACCTAACCCCATGCCTGCCGCAAGGAAAATGATCCATGCCCAGTAGCCTTTTCTGCCGTGAAGGGCTTTTTCAATCATGATGAGGGCCTCGGCAATAAATAATTGCGCAAGATTGCGCCGGATTTTGGTTCGTATGCAAGGCACATCCACCGGTGCATATTAGTGGATATGTGCCTGTGGATGTAACGTAGTAGACGGGCCAAAAGACAAGCAAGATGTGTAATTATTTCTTGCCGAGGCCCTTAACCTCTAAAAAATGTAAAACACCGAGGGCCGGGTACCCAGTTGGGGTTTCCGTCTTGCATGATGTTTTTCATCCAGAATTCGGCGAATCTTAGACGACGGATCTCCCAGGTCTCCAAACATCAGGGCGCCCTTTTTGCAGGTTTCCACGCATGCGGGCATTTTCCCCACCTCAAGTCGTTCCTGGCAGAAGTTGCACTTTTCCACCACCCCTTTCCGCCGGGTCGGGAACGCCGGATGAATCTTTTTGATATGGGGCCGGGGGTCTCGGAAATTAAAACTTCGGGACCCGTATGGGCACGCCGCCATACAGAAACGGCAACCAATGCAGCGGTGGTAGTCGATCATGACAATGCCGTCATTTTCCCGTTTGAATGTGGCCTGGGTGGGGCAGGCCCGAACACAGGGAGGGTCATCGCAATGGTTGCACAAGAGCAAAAATTTTCGGTTCTTAAGGTTTCTCGAGATGAGTTCATGGGATCTATCGGGAAAGGTGTTCTCATAGGGTTCTTGAAACAGCCACATGACCTGGTGTTCGACGGAGGGAATATAGGGGACATTGTGAATCTCGTGACAAACGCCGATACAGTCTTCCGTGCACCGGCCATCGCACTTGCTCATATCCACCAGCATGGCCCAGCGTTTGGCTTTGAGCTCACGGGGGCCCGGGGTCATGTGTCCCGGGAGCGAGAAGCCATGGCTCACGGCAGATTGCGCCGTCATGGCCAGGCACGATGCGGATACTGTTTTCAAGAATTTTCTTCGACTGATGGTCATGATGCGTCCCCTTCTCCGGAAACACCCGTTGCCACATGGCATTTCCAGCAGGGGGGAGTCACATCATTGTACGCGTGACATCGGTCGCAGAATTTTTCAGTGGACGTGTGGCACCCCAGGCAGGTCTTGTGAAGGTTCATCTCAAACGTTTCTCCGGAAGCAGCGGTGTAAATTAAGAGGTTGTCCCGCACCACCGAAATCCGCCAGGCATCCAGCAACCGCATGTGATTGGCTCGCATGAACTCGGTTTTTTCCACGCACGCTCTGGCCTTTTCCGGCATTTCCAGTTTGGGAAAAGGCTTATCCTCTCCCATCCAATTCCAGTAAAAGGGAAAGGCCGCTAAGGCGGCAAAAAGGATCATGCCTGTGATCACCCAGCCTTTGCCGTGCATCAGGCGCCCTCCGTTTCTTCGGTTGCGTCAGCAGGAGACGATTTTCCCGGCAGTTCCTCCCCGCGAAGGTCCAGGGTCCGTTCTGTTTCCCCGTCCATCACCAGGGCATTGCCCAGCAGTTCATGGATGCCCACCACCCCCACTTCCGGGGCCCAGTAATCCATGAGTGCGGGAAAAGCGACCCTGTCGATGGCGCAGATGCAGGCCAGCGTGTTCACATCATACCGGTCGCGCACGGTCCTCACCGCATTGGCCCTCGGAAAACCGCCCCGCATGCGCAGTTCCATGTCCTCTCCCGCATGGAGACCGGCGCCGCTGCCGCAACAGAAGGTCCTTTCTCGAATGGTTTCTTCGGGCATCTCGTAAAAATGGTTACATGCCTTTTTGATCAGGTAACGGGGTTCATCCAGAAGTCCCATGCCCCGGGCTACGTTACAGGAATCATGGAAAGTTACATTGAGATGATCGTTTCGGGACGGATCCAGCTTGATCTTGTTCTGGTGAACCAGGTCCGAAGTGAATTCGCAGATGTGGACCGCTTTGGTGGAACCCGCATGATCGAACCGGGTTCCCGTCACAGGAGAAACCGGCGTCTCCAGGAAACCGGCCGGACCGTTCATGGTGCCCATATACTGGTGAATGACCCGCCACATGTGTCCGCATTCTCCCCCCAGAATAAATTTGACCCCCAATCGTTCGGCCTCGGCGTACATCTTTGCGTTCAGCAGTTTGGCCACCTCGTGGCTGGTGAAAAAACCAAAATTACCCCCTTCGGCCGCATAGGTGGACCAGGTGTAGTCCAGCCCCAGCTGGTGAAACAACATCAGGTACCCCATGCAGGTAAAAATGCCCGGTTCGGCGTAAAAGTCCCCGGAAGATGTCACGAACAGAATTTCGGCCCCTTTGCGGTTGATAGACGGTTCTATTTTGACCCCGGTGTTTTCCTCGATATCATCGCACAGAAATTCAATGGATTCCTTGAAGGTCTGGGGTTCCATGCCGATATGGTTTCCCACTTGGTGGCACTTGGCGACAGCCGCCCCGATCCAGTCGATATTGAGTCCCAGCAGGTTCAGCAGTTCGCGGCCCAGGATGGTAATCTCCGCCGTGTCGATGCCGTAGGGGCAGAAGAGCGAGCATCTGCGGCATTCACTGCATTGAAAAAAGTAAACCCACCATTCCCGGATCACCGCCTTCGTCAGCTTTCGTGCGCCCACCATTCTGCCCATGATGCGGCCGGCCATGGTAAAATCATGGCGGTACACGGACCGCAGCAGCTCCGCACGGAGCACCGGCATGTTTTTGGGATCTCCCGAACCGATGAAAAAATGGCATTTGTCCGCGCAGGCCCCGCAGCGAACGCAGATATCCATGAAGATTTGAAGTGACCGAAACCGATGGAGCCGTTCCCGAAGGCCCTCCATGACGATATGGTGCCAGTCATCAGGCAGCTGCCAGTCGTCATCTTCCACCAGCCAGTCACGGGGGTTGGGCATCCCCAACGCCTTGATGTTTTTGCCTTGAACCCCGTGGCAGTACATTCCTTTCTCGAGTGTGGCTGGGGTATCCATCCACCCGGATGCGGGCATATCCAAATGGATAGGGGCAAGTTCCTCGGCTCTTGGGAGATTGTCGCTCACGGGGTTAGTCCTTTCCGTTCAATGGGGGCGTAGCTTCATCCAGGGGGATCCCCGCTTCCACCATTTTATCGTGAAATTCCGTTTCATAGGCCTGGTAGGTATGGAATTTAACCGGATAGTTCCAAGGGTTTTCATGAAGTACGGCGCGGCTGTTGTTGGGCATGGTGCGTGTGGGGGAAAAGAAAATACCGCCGGCGTGCATCAGTTTGCTAAAGGGAAAGTATGCCAGCAGGGTGCAGACCAGAAAGAGGTGTATGAAGAAAAGAGGGCCGATGCCTTCCGGGATCACGGGCTTAAACGAAATAAGACCCATGGCCAGCTGTTTGGCGCCGACGGCGTTAATTCCCACGATGTAACGCATGAGCGCCCCCGTACCGGCGATGCCCATGAGCAGAAACAAGGGAAAATAGTCGTTTAAAAGAGAGATGTATCGCAACCTGGGCATCAACAGCCGTCGGGACAGAAGAAGCGTCACCGCCAGAAGCAGGACCAGACCGCTCACCAGGATCTCCGGAATTCCCACTTCCAGCCACCCATCCAGGGCTTCCGCCGTTTTTACGGGCCAGGGGACAGGGTTCGTAAAAAACCGCAAGTGCCTGAAAACCGTCACAAACATGGCATAGTGGAACAATATGGCAAAAAGCCAGAGCCATTTGGCTGAGGCAAAGGTCAGCGTTGGTTGTTCCCCATTCTTACAAGCTAGGGCGACCCTTGGAGAGAGATTCCGAAAAAGGCTCCTGAACAGGAAGATTTCGGAAAAAAGCCTACCCAGAGCCTGCCCCCGGGTAAAAGGGTTATCCAGTCCGGAGGGTTTGATCCAGCTCAGACTTTTTTGCTGGCCTCCGGTGGTGGGAATGACAAAAGGATTGGGGATGCGGGCCCACTTGAGCAAACGGGCCAGAACACCCAGGAAAAAAATGATCATGGCGGTGTAGGGAATCAGAACGCCGAACAGATAGGATAGCCCAAACCCCTGGACCCCGATCCAGGCAACCAGGACAAGGCCCATGACAAGGAGCAACGCAGTCAAAATACCCATAACCAGGTGATCCCCCAGGAAACGCTTATCAGCATCTCGAAATAAAAGCGCTAAATTTTATAGAATCCATGCTTACGAAGGGAGCTTAGAGCATCCTTCAGGATGGTGTCAACCAGAAAAAATCAACCGCTAAAAGGCCTTACCCACTGAAAACCACTCCTCTCAAGGAGAATCAAAAACAGCATCGAGATCAATAATAAGCCCCGGAAGAACCCCGATCTCCAAAGTGCCCTTTCCTTCATTCAGTTTCGGAATATCATAATTCCCCGCCGGACCCAGGCGACGCACGGTTATCAGGTTATCGACGGGATGAACAATCCAATATTCCCGCACACCGGCCTTTTCGTAAATACGGACTTTATAGATCTGATCCCTGGCTGCGCTAGCCGGTGAAACGACCTCCAAGACAACATCCGGCGCTCCCCGGCAACCTCGCTCATCCAGTTTGCTTTCATCACAAACCACCAGGATATCGGGCTGAACAACGGTTCGCACCTCATCGTCCGCTTCTTCTTCATCTGGCAAACGGACGTCAAAAGGCGCTGAATACACTTTACATGGTTTTCCGGTCAAGAAAACTGCAATTTGTTTGAAAAGCTCCCCTGAAACCTGTTGGTGTCTGCGCGATGGTGCAGGACTCATGTCAAAAACAGCGCCATCCAGCAGTTCCACCCTATAATTTTCCGGCCAGCTCAAGTAATCTCGGTACGCAAATGTTTGCTGTTTTCGGGATGGAAGCGGCATTGAGGCCTCCTTTCTCTTTAAGCCTCGCTAATTCTGCATTGGGTTGGCATCGCAGATCGGTGGACATTATGCAAGACTGCGAGACGCAGTTTACACTTTTTTTAAAAAATTTTCAAACTCAAGAATAATATAGAGACCCTGCATCCCGTGAAGATAGCCAATCAGGGAGTCGACCACAGATGTAGTGGCATTGGATAATGAGAGAAACGGCAAATTCAATTTTGCTCGGATGACATACTGGCCTTATGTCAACCCGGTAGTTGCTTGATGTATGTTGGATATCACAGTTTAGAAATGGATAGCTCATTGGCTTGTCTACAAATGTCTTCATTGGGCTCAATATCAGGACGTAAGATAAAACCTAAATCAATATCTGAATCTGTACGGAAACCACCCAGTAGCCCCTTTGATCCCATAAGAGCGAGTTTGGATATTGAGTCACCAACTACCAGATTACTACCGATTAAAATTTTCTCAGTCTCAGTAAGGTTATTTGTTGATAGATTTTTAAATTCTTGGATATATTTCATCTATTCGCCTTTTTTCTGGAAAAACTGAGTCGGAAGATGAAGAAATCACTCCCAGAGATATCATTGGAGGCGATGGACATTTTTAACGGAGTATGCCTGGCCCGGAAATGTGAGGGAGCTTGAACATTCCATGGAACGGATACTCATCCTTGAAGACCCCGACGTGATACGGGTCCGGAATCTACCCACTTTTATTACCCAGCGACAGGGGGAACTACAGATGTTTTCTGAAAAACCCCTGACCATTGAGGAACTGGAAAACAAGTATATCGCATTTGTCCTCAAAAGGACAAAAGGGAAAAAGACCGAAGCTGCAAACATCCCCGGAATCAACAGAAAGACCCTCGCCGCCAAGATCAAGAAGTACCGCCTCCTTTATAATACATCACATTGAGCACGCCATGGAACGGACGATTTTTCTGCGTCTTTGCGCGAGACCTGTTTGGTTACGGCTTCGCCGGGTTAGGTTTTCATCTCATTTTACGGTGATTATGTCGGCATTCAATTCGAATATCTTTTGGCCGATCCCTTTGACCTTTATAATATCTTCCGGCCTTTCAAATGGGCCATTTTTTTCCCGATAGGCCACAATCCGTTCCGCATATTTTTGCCCTATTTTCTTGAGCTTCGTAAGCTCCGTTACTGAAGCCTTGTTGATGTTAACCTTTTCCGCCTGCTCTGCCAATGCCATTGGAACCAGTGCCATTACCACTGAAACGACAACTACCAATACGAAAAATCTTCTCACTTGTCTCATCTCCATACCTCCATATTTTGGGTTTTAAAGTGAAATTCCGACTCCTATCCCATTTAAACACGTTTACTCAGATTCAAGTTCTATGCCAAAATCTGGGTTTTCCCTGCCGGATGGAATTCTATCAAACGCCTTCCCTGTGGCGTTTGAGATAGCACATTTATTTTACGGGAGTTTCCGGTCACCATCATTATGTGGGCTTATAATTGATATTCTGAGGATCAATTCAAGGGGGAGAGTCCTAATAGAGGGAGAAAGTCCTTAAATGCACAAAAAACTGTGCACATGCACCTTTTTTTGAGCATCGTGTAGGAAGTGGGGCATCCGTATGATTTCATACCGTGCGGAAACAGCCATGGTGGGTTTGCTTTCCGGCTCCACGCTCGACTCGCCTGCAGCCCGGCGCTTACTTCAGGATCTTTTTGTAACGGAAGCTGACATCTTACCTGATCAGGAGGCCAAACAGTTAAACATACGGGTACACAATGCTTCAAGACCGGCAGCTAATCGAGCCCTTCTGCAGTTATTTGAACATCTCAATAAAGCCCATGTGAAATTTCCCGGCACAGACATGCGACTCGTTTATCAAATCGGGGGATTTTCTGCCTCAAATCCTGTCCAAGGTGCCACTTGATTTTCCGGGAGGTAAGGTGTCCTGAAATTTGAAAAACAATAATATCGCATTCTCTACCTCGTACATGAATAATTTAAAAATTTGGAAAACAGCATGAAGCGATTTACACATCCACAAATGCATCCATGTCTATGGAGTCAGGCAGAAGGTTCTCATAAAGACAACATTGAGAAGGTTGGGCAATTCTACGATCATTTCCTTCCAGGAAAGGACTTAGTGCATCAATCTTCACCCAACCACCCACCAAAACCATGCAAGGATACCAAATCAATTGTTGAAAATGAGCGGATACAAATATGGGCTCTGAGTCAATTTTTGTCAAAGGATTTTAATGGGAAAGGGTGACTATTTCAAGTTTTTCAAAGGCCATACACACCTTCAAACGGATAGGGGGTCAAAAAGTAAAAATAACCTTTTTCTTCGGTCTGGGAAAAGGGACATGCTCATTGAAGGAAATAATCTGTAATTCACTAAAAAATCATTTATATTCGGATTTCCAGGTGAATCTATACAATACTGCGGCAAAAAATTATTCTTGCAACCTTCTCTTTTCTTGCTATTATGCATCGTTACGAACAGAACGTTAGAAATGCGATAGGAACTTTCAATGGTCTTCAACGGGTTACACATATCGATCCTGCTTTTCTTTCTCGTGGGTTTCCTCATGGCCGCAGGCGCCCTGACCGGCGCCTTTTTTCTATCTCCCCGGGCAAGGGACAAACAAATGGGCATGTCCTATGAATGCGGCATGCGACCCCTTGCCGCCGCCCGCATCCGTTTCCATATCAACTACTACATCTACGCCCTGATCTTCCTGGCTTTTGAAGTGGACGTGCTCTACCTCTTTCCCGTGGCCCTTTTCTATTCTCAGACTACGGGGTTTTCCGCTTTCTACAAAGTATTTGTGTTTCTTCTGGTGCTGGCTCTGGCCGTTCTGTTTTTTCATGCAAAAGGAGTCTTTAAGTGGCCCCGGAAGCCCATTTTATAACTAGAACTGGGGTGACGCGAAGGACGGAACCCTGGACCCCGCCCATTATTCGGTTAGAATTGGCTGAAAAGCTGAAAGACGTGTGCCGGTCCATGTCTCTGTGGCCCATGACTTTCGGTCTGGCCTGTTGCGCCATTGAGATGATGGCCGCGGGCATGGCAAGGTTTGACCTGGCCCGTTTCGGGGCCGAGGTGTTTCGCGCATCCCCCCGGCAGTCGGATCTGATGATCGTGGCGGGCACCGTAACCCATAAATTGGCCCCGGCCATTGAGCGGCTTTACGACCAGATGCCCGCACCCAAATGGGTGATTGCCATGGGGAACTGTGCCATATCAGGGGGGCCTTTCAAATTCCCGGGACAATACGCCGTGGTGGAGGGCGTGGATAAAATTATACCCGTGGACGTTTATGTACCCGGATGCCCGGCCCGGCCGGAAGCGCTCCTCGAAGGATTGTTTGAATTGCAGAAAAAAATCAGCGGCCGGCGCTGGTGGCCGGAACCATCGGACAGTGGCGTAACATAAAATCTAGAATGGATAGTGAACCAAGGCATTTTTTTTGACAACCTCTGAGGATTTGGTATACTCCTTATGGAAGGGAATACAACAAATAGAGGGTTAGTCAAGATGCTGATTGAAATATCTGACAAAGGGCAAGTGGTGATCCCGGTTGACATTCGAAAGGAATTCGATATGAAGATCGGCGATATGCTGGATGTCATCGTGGATAAACATGAAAAATGCGTCAAACTGAAGAAGGCAGGTGGCATGAAATCCACCAAACTGGCCGGATCTCTTTCAAAATACAAGCAAAATCGGCGGTTTCCCTCAAGACACGAAATGGAAAAAGCGCTTGCGGAAGGAATTGTCCGTGGAAATTAGTCTAATCGACACAAATGTCATCATCCGTTATCTCGTGGAAGATCCGGAAAAAGTTGACATGAAATTCAGAGGGGTTTTCACGTTTTTTCCAAAAGTGGAAAATGGAAAAGTAAACGCAGAACTGTGTGAACTTGTGTTGTTCGAAGCATTTTTTGTGCTCACGAAACTGTATCAGGTACCCCAAAACGAGGCTGCTGAAAAGCTGTTTGACATGGTATCGTTTATGGGAATAATCATGCCTGACAAGCCCCTTATTTTATCCTGCCTCGAAATACTCCAATCCGAAAAAATCGACCTTGTTGACGCCTATTTATTGGCTTTGTCAAAGAAGAAAAAGCTGAAAGGGATCTTTTCCTTTGACAAAGATCTTTTAAGAAGAGGCCTTAAGTCAATTGCCATCGAATGAGTCTGAAATTATAAATGAGAATGCTCGGAACCCCAACCGAAGACAACGGCCCATGACTCCAGAGTGGACGGACAGACTCAAGACCCTTTGCAAGTGCCGACACAATTTTCAAAAGACGGGGATTACTTGGGGTCTCTTCCTTTCCCCCGACACTCTGGTGGATGCGGCTCGTTGCCTGTTTCAAGCCGGTTTTTTTCTGGAAGATATTTCGGCTTTGGATAGCGCAAATGGTTTTGTGGCCGTTTATCATTTAAGCGCCTATTCCGGAGCAGACAGAGTGGCCTTCTATGTGATCCTTCCCCACGATGATCCCCAAATACCTTCCATCAGCGCTGTTTACAGCGGCGCTTTATGGCACGAACGGGAGACCATGGATTTTTTCGGCATCCACTTCACCGGTCACCCGGACCCGAAACCCCTGCTGTTGCCCGAAGATATGACGGATCATCCCCTAATAAAGGAGGATAAAAACCGGGCGCCCCTAAAAGATTTGCTGGACCCGGGCGAAATCGTGGAAAGGGATCCTGACTTTCTTTTTTTTGAAGAAGTGGATTCGTCAACCGAAGAAATGACACCCGAGGGGCAATGACCGAAGGCGACGAACAAACCCTCATCATCAACATGGGTCCACAACACCCGTCCACACACGGGGTGCTTCGGGTCGTGCTGGTCCTTGACGGCGAATACATCGTCAGCGCAACGCCTGTCATCGGATATCTCCACCGAATGCATGAAAAAATGGCGGAGATCAGAACCTGTGTGCAATACATGCCCAACATGGGACGTGTGGACTACCTGAACCCGCTGGGATGGAACTGGGCCTGGGTGGGAGCGCTGGAGCGCCTGGCCGGTATTGAAGTGCCTGAACGGGCGGAATTTATCCGGGTGATCACCGGGGAGTTGAACCGCATATCCTCCCATCTTGTCTGGTTTGGCGCCTATATTCTGGATCTGGGGGCTTTTACCCCCATCATGTACGCTTTTGAGGATCGGGAAAAGATTCTGGATCTGCTTCAACCTATTTCCGGGTCACGTCTCACTTACAGTTTTTTTCGCCCCGGCGGGGTGGCGAACGATGTCACCGATGCATTTCTGAAAGACACCCTTGCCTTTGTGAAATATATGAGAGACCGGCTTCCCATGTACCGGGATCTGGTAACGGATAACATCATTTTCCGAAAACGCTGCGAGGGGGTAGGGGTGCTTTCCCTGGAAATGTGTCAAAAATACGGGGCCACCGGTCCGGTATTAAGAGGATCCAATAGACCCTATGATATTCGAAGAGCCGAGCCTTATTCCATATACGACCGGTTTGATTATGAGATACCCGTTGATGAAAAAGGTGATGCCATGGGCCGGTACCGGGTTCGTATGGCGGAACTGGCGGAAAGCCTGAAAATTATCGAACAGGCGGTTAACCAGATCCCGGAAGGGGATCACATTGTGAAAAAAGCCCCCAAACCCCGCTGGAAGGCCCCCAAAGGGGAAGTCTATTTTGCTGTGGAAGGGGCGCGCGGGAAGATCGGCGTATATCTAATTTCAAATGGTGGTAACCATCCCTATCGCGTCAAACTGCGTTCGCCAGGGTTTTCCAACCTGAGCCTTTTTGGAGAACTGGCGAAGGGGCATCTCCTGCAGGATGCGGTTTCCATTCTGGGTAGCCTGGATCTGGTGATTCCGGAGATTGATCGGTGAAAGGGAGAAGATGTGCAGCAGGAAACGGAGAGGGTTATAGATTGTCCGGATTAAACCCATTAATCGTGATAACGGCCTTTATATTATGTTTACCTGTTCCCGGATATTCAGCTGAGAAAATTTTCAGGTTATCTCATGACGATTACAAACCATTTCACTGGTATGATAAAGACACACAGGAAACTAAAGGTGTTTTTATTGAAATGGTCGAAGAAATATTTGGGAACCGATTGGGTTATAAAATCTTATATACTGAATATCCATGGAAACGGGCACAGTTGCAAGTTCATAATGGTAAAGAAGATGCCTATATTACAACTCCAACGCCAGAAAGATTAAAATACACTGAAATTGGAGAGAAACCCCTTATTGTAATGCAAAAATCTATTTTTACATATGCTGATAATCCTAAAATTGAACTATTGAGAAATATCAAAAGCTTTGAGGATTTGAGACAATTTAAAGTACTTGATTACCTCGGAAACGGTTGGGGAAAAAGGCGTTTAGTTGAAGAAACTGGTATATCACCTGATTATTCCCCTTCCATAGATAGTGTCTTAAAAAAGCTTGCTGCTAAAAGAGGAGATATCTTTATAGAAGATTCAACTATTGTTAATTACAACATGCGAATTTTAGGGTTAAGCAAGGAAATAGTCGAATTGCCTGTTACTTTAGAAGCAACTGAGTTTAAATTGTGTGTTTCAAAAAAATCAACTTTCAAAAATGATTTGGATAAAATCGATAAGATAATATCTGACATGATAAAGGATGGTACCTTAACCAGGATTATAAACAATTGGAAATAGACATCAGATTCGAGTGTTCGGGCGCAGATTGGAAGACGGTTTCGAAAACACTGAAACGCGTTGGAATGGCATATGAAGAACCGGACGTCCATAGAAGAGCGTTTGAAGCCAGCCATATTGAACGACATGGAGAATACCATGAACATCGAAATCAGGGAACGCTTTATGAAGGCATGGGGAAAGCACTTCCCTGGCAGCGAACTCCCCATCGCCTGCTTTTACGCCAATGAGCTAAATGGCGTGGCGTTTCCGGATGTCCCCAAGCCTAATTCCAAAGGGTTTACATGTATTTTCAGCCAAATAGCGCCAGTAAGGAAAGGGCGTTCCCGTGCTTTTAATATGGACAACCTGGGGTGTTACGGGAGCTTCCTGCCCTTTGGTTTTGACACCCGAGTCACCGAGGATGTTAAAAACTACATCTGCAATGTGGAACGTGTTAAGAAAAGCTATGATCATGTTGACAGCATGTATGAACACCGACCCCCTAAAAAGGCTCCAGCAAAATACCTCGTGTTCAAGCGTTGGGATACACTTGAAGAACAGGATGATCCGCAGGTGGTTTTCTTCCTCGGCAACCCAGACGTTGTCGCCGGCCTTCATGGGTTGGCAAATTTTGACTCAATGACACCATACGGCGTGATTGCACCGTTTGGTACGGGTTGTGATTCAATCGTTGGTTTCCCAATGCACGAACTGGAATCAAAACAGCCAAAGGCGGTTTTAGGGGCCTTAGATCCTTCAGCAAGGATCAGATTTAAGCAGCACATTCTCACTTTCTCCGTTCCTTGGCCCAGGTTTTTGAGCATGCTGGAAAATATGGATGAAAGCTTCCTATCTACAGATAGTTGGTCGAAAGTAAAATCGCGATTATTACGAGCAAAATAGTTCAATTTTAATCCATTGTACGCAAGAAAAACATAGAGATTCCAATAAACGAATCCAATGGGGGGGCACCATAGACGTTGCGCGACGTTAGAACAAAAGATATAATTGCAGCATATTATGAGTCTATTCATGGAGGTCTGGTATGGGAGCATTAGACAGAATAACGTTTGACCCTGATGTCATGGGAGGGAAACCCTGCATTCGCGGTATGCGTCTCACCGTGGGAATGGTCGTGGGTCTCATTGCTTCAGGTCACACGAGGGGGGAAATTCTGGAGCTTTATCCCTATTTGGAAGTCGAGGACATCAATGGAGCCCTTGCCTATGCTGCGTGGCGAGTTGAAGAAATTGAGGTTCCCCTGGTAACGGCGTCAGGATGAAGATACTAATTGACGTGAACCTTTCCCCGAAGTGGGTTGCTGTTCTGGAAGAAGCGAGCAGACAGGCAATTCACTGGTATAGTGTTGGTCCTCAAAATGCTCCAGATCATGAAATTTTGTCCTATGCTAAATCAAAAGGCTATGTGGTCTTTACACATGACCTCGACTTCGGAGCTATGCTTGCCGCCACGAAGGCGGATTGTCCGAGTGTGATTCAAGTTCGGACACAGGACGTTTCGCCTCAACACCTCTCTCCTGTTGTACTCTCCGCTCTAAACCAGTTTGAGACCTACCTTGAGGAAGGTGCCCTTGTAACAGTTGACGAGAAGAAATCACGAGTTCGAATTCTTCCCTTGGTAAGATAGATCATAATCAGGCCGTAGAACAAACGGTTGAAGAAGAATTGGCAATCCGGGACGGGGGACATTCTCAACTTTTAAACTTCATTGCTTCATGATAGTCAAAAGTTTAAATGGTAAGAACGTTATGTTGTACAGATCCCGGAAGGGGATCACATTATGAAAAAAGCCCCCAAACCCCGCTGGAAGCCCCCCAAGGGGGAAGTCTATTTTGCCGTGGAAGGGGCGCGGGGGAAGATCGGCGTTTACCTGATTTCAAACGGCGACAAGCATCCCTATCGCGTCAAGCTGCGTTCTCCCGGGTTTTCCAACCTGAGCCTTTTTGGAGAACTGGCGAAGGGGCATTTTTTGCAGGATGCGGTTTCCATCCTGGGCAGCTTGGATCTGGTGATTCCAGAGATTGATCGGTGAAAGTAAGAGAGTGAGAAGTTGAAAGCTGTACAATTTCTGAAGGGATTCTCAGCATGGCAGTTTATCCGAAATTCTGGATATCACCCCCTTTTTTAAGTTAGCTAGCCAACAAACAACAAAGACTTGGATTTTTTACCGTCAAGCAAAAAACAGCGGTAGGAGTTATCCAGAAACAGCTCAATCACTTATTGTGCTGCTGACCAAAAATAAAGGAACTTAATTATGGCAAAATTTAATTCGGAAAAATTTCTTAACCATTTAAAAGAAAAATGGGGAGGACGACCGTGTCCACTTTGTGGTGTTGGAAATTGGAATGTTTCTGATTCAGTTTATGAATTGAGAGAATTTCATGATGGCAATTTAGTTATTGGTAGTGGCCCTATTGTACCTGTCGTACCAGTTACATGCAGAAATTGTGGCAATACAATAATGGTGAATGCACTACTATCTGGCGCTGTTGAGCAACCGAAAACGAAGGAGGAAGAAGATGGAAAATAACAATTCTTCCTTCAATATATCTCAGGATTATGAAATTTTACCACCCAAAAAAGATAAGGCATATCCAATACCCAAAATCGAATGGGAATATTTAAAAGAGCGTATCAGGAAAATAGGAAATATCTTTAATATTTATCATACATCTGGTGCTATCTTATTAGGTTTCTCAGGTTCTGCTTTTATAAACTTGTTTAGTAATGATTTTCCCAGTGAAAATAATGATATGTCATCCAAATTTATTACATGCTTGGCGATTGCTATCCTGACATCGATAATTGGTGGAATGTCATTTTATTTTGGCAAACAACAAAATAAAGTTCAATCGGTTGCATCAGATGACATTATTAAGCAAATGGGAATAATAGAAAAACGGTATGAGGCATCTGATTCTTAATAAAGTCGTATAACAAATCACTGAACTGTATTTTTACTACGCCACGCTCCGTAAGAACCAGTGAGTTCAACCGTTAACACCGCAATAGAATTCAAAGAATGGCAAAAGTAAAAAAGAAGCTCACCTCAGCACAAAAGCGCGCCAGAAAAAAAGCCAAAGCAGAAAGGCAAAAGAAGTATGTGTGGGTTTTTATGAATGGAAAGCAAGTCAGAGTCAAGAGACCGCCCACGATAGACGGAATGGATGTTGACGAGTACATTCAAAAGAATGCTGATCCAATATGGCTACACCAAAATGAAATGGGGGAGTATATCAAAACAGATGAAGACATTTCTTAAATTCAAAACGGTGTCAGTAACGAAAGCAGGTGATTACTGTCAGATCATGTTTCATGATGACTTGGATACTGATAGTTTCGCTAACCTAAAACTGACCCCCAAAAGAACAAAACGACAACCGAAAATTGCCCCCCCTGAGTGGTCCTCTGGTAAGAAGGATTGTAAAAAAC
>Ga0209042_1001850_pt1 | contig 15311 bp, 8 predicted proteins | sample SaaInlV_200m_DNA_6_FD_184649 | JGI IMG/M metagenome (GOLD analysis project Ga0209042, IMG submission 184649) | Marine microbial communities from expanding oxygen minimum zones in the Saanich Inlet - SI037_S2LV_200m_DNA (SPAdes) (version 2) | ecosystem: Environmental > Aquatic > Marine >...
TTCAGCCCTGTTTGATACAACAGGCGGAGACAGTGTCCTTACCCATATAGAGACCGGTGATCCCGAGTTTGGAGGAGATGATTTTATCTTTGCTTCAGACGGTTCTGACACGGTTCTTGGCGGCAGCGGCAGCGACTTTATTGATGCGGGTACCGATCAGGGAGCCGATATCGTAGTGGGTGATAACGGTGTTGCTGATTTTGATGCGGCAACCGGCCAGCTAACAGAGGTCAGTACAACGACGCCTGATACCGGCGGGGATGATGTAATCCTGACAGGTGACGGAGATGATGTAGTACTTGGTGGTTTAGGCAGTGACTATATTAACATGATCATTGATCCTGTGACCGGCGATCCTATACCTTCCGGCACTGATACGGGTGATGACATTATTATCGGAGACAGTGGCTCCGCCCAGTTTACAGTGGACCCGACCGGCACTTCCAGTACTTTGACCGGTATAGAAACCACCGACCCGTCCTTAGGCAGTGATGACTTTATATTTGCAGACGGGGGTTCTGATGCTGTTCTTGGCGGAAAGGGTGACGATCATCTGATAAGCGGATCGGGTGATGACACGGTTCTCGGTGACAACGGTGAAATTGTCTATACAGACAGCCTCATGTCAATGGTTGTAAGCACTGATACTGAGGTGTCTACCGCCGGAAATGACGAAATAGATGCCGGTGATGGTAACGACATCGTATTCGGAGGTCTTGGGAGTGATACAATCGTTGGTGGCGGCGAAGATGACATCCTTATGGGTGACAACGGCCTGATGACCCTGTCAGCCGGGTTGCCTTTAAGCCTTATAAGCTTTACTCCGGATATTGGCGATAGCGACACACTTTTCGGGGATGGTGGAAATGACATTCTTATGGGAGGTGCGTCCGAAGATACCCTGTTTGGCGATACGGGTTCTGATATACTTGTCGGTGACAATGGTATTTTAAGTTATGTAGATGGACAGCCACGTAAACTTGAATCTATACTAAGTATTGGCGGCGGTGATGATCATCTTGACGGTGGTTCCGGCACGGATATTCTATTCAGTGGAGAGGGCCTCGATACTGGTGTTGGTGAATTTCCAACGGATGCACTCATTGGAGTATATGGCAGGGTTATTATTATAGACGGCCAAATTGTGGAAATGTATCCGCCTATTGACCAGCTATTCGGCAACCCGGTATTTAATAACAATACCATGGTTTTGGGAGCTACTGGTGATTTTGATGTTGAAACAGGTGTTGTAGAGAGCGGACAGTTTGCCATAATTGAATCCGGGATAATTTTCACGGCTGCAATCGGTGTTACAGACTTACCGGGTGACTTTACCCAAATCGGCACTCATGGCATCTATGCAATTGCCGGCTCGATGGAGGACGGTGTTATATCGACTACGCTTCTACCGGATGGTTCCATAGAAAAGAGATTTTCAGATGGTAATATTGAAATCATTAAACCTGACGGTAGGGTCGTCTTTAAGCATACGGATGGAACAACTGTCACCACCGATCCTGATGGAGCAACAATGACAAAGTTTCCTGACGGCACAATGATTGAAATCCTGCCGGATGGTACCACTATCAAAACTCTGCCTGACGGGACGGTCATAACTACGACACCTGATGGTGAAATAATAAAAACATTGCCTGAAGAAAATGACAGTTCCTTTGGGGAGATCAAGTTGAATTCTGTTGTTGCGAGCCTGGCAGGCTGGGGCTTGACATCTTCAAGGTCATTAAAAGACAAGCCGACTATTTTAACTCGAAATGCGTTCCGGAAGCTGGATGAAGACAAGGATTCGAGACGTTTTAAGCGTTGGGATGGCGGAAGTTTCCAAAACAATGGTCATGACAGCGATTCATGGATAGGGCGGGAAGAAGCTCCAAAGAATAGCTTTCAGCTACTGGAATTCATCAAAAAGAGAATTAGTGGTCATGAAAATAAAAATTAAAGTAATAGGGAGCTAAAATAGAATATAGAGGTTTTACATATTGACTGAAGTTATTGACGTAGCTATAGTAAATAATGGTTTTCAAAATGTAATGATTCGATGCGATGAGGGTGGATGACTAAGTAAAAAGAGGTTGAACGTCGACGAAATCATATAAACACATAAAGACAGGTCAAACTATTAAATAGGTTTTATACAACAACATAACAATCAGGAGGTTTCATGGTAAAAAAAGATGAGAGCAAAGGAGCTATTGACGCTGAAAAACCTGCAGAAGCAACCGGTGAAGAGCCACTTGAAAGAACTGTTCGATGGGATGACACAAATATGGAAAGTACATATGCAAATGTTTGCAATATTTCCAGTACAAGGGAAGAGGTTACACTACTTTTCGGTACCAATCAAACCTGGCATACAGGGCAGCAGGAGCTTGCGATATTGTTAAGTAATCGTATGATTCTCAGTCCATTCGCCGCGAAGAGAATGTCGCTTTTACTGAATAACATTATCGGTCAGTATGAAGCCCGTTTTGGAAAACTTGATACGGAATAAAAACCAGATAAAATACCCGGCGGCCGGAAACCTTTGGCCATGGTCGCCGGATGTTTTTCTATATTATAGCATATAGCCCCTTTCCCAGCATTTTATTTTTCAAGATAGGACCTCATTATTGAGAAAAATGGAATGAAATGAAGCTGGGGGGCATATGCTTTTTTTTTGCCGCTTTCCCTTTAATTATTACCAATTATAGTATATAATCCGTTTCAAAAATGGTTTTAATAAGTTATGAAGTATTCATGTGATTAGATTCCTTGACAAATCAGGAAAATCTTTACAATTTATCCATCTTTGAGATGGTTTTTTGTTTATTTCTATTGACCGTTGAAAGGTCATCAAAACTTTTGGTTGTTGATAGAGATGGAAGGTGTTGTGAGTGGAGCATAATATGATAGATAGAGCTGAAAAAGGCTCACCTCACATTGATCCTGCTTTATGGGCTAATTTTGCCAATGCCGGGAGTCAGGATGAATATTGTCGGCACTGGCTTACACTTCAATGTGCTTTCATTTCCAACGTAATTCAAGGCATCCTTGTATTAAAACATCCTGAAACCGAATCGTTCACTCCGGTGGCCAAATGGCCTGAAGAAGGAGAAGATCCTGAGCGTCTTTCAGAAATTTCTGAGCGTGTTCTCAAGGAACAGTGTGGTCTGCTGGTTGAACTTGAGGAGTCCAATGGTAATCTATCATACAGACCTCCTCGGTATGGTGTTGCTTACCCTGTTCTGATTGAAGATAGTATGCATGGTATCATTGCTTTAGAGGTATCGGCTGAATCAGAGGCTCAATTGAAATCCTTTATGGAAAACCTCCAATGGGGTTCTTCATGGATAGAACTTTTGCTGCAGCGGCGGCGGGTTATGGAAAATGAGCTATCATTAACCCGGTTGAAATCAGCCGTGGGGATTCTGGCGGATGTGCTCTCAGAAAAAACCTTTGAAGGAGCCAGCATGGCCTTTGTTACCGAGATGGCGATGAACCTCGAATGTGATAGGGTCAGCCTGGCGTTTATGCATAAAAAACATGCACGAATTCAGGCTATATCTCATAGCTCAGGGGTTGAAAAGCAGATGAACCTGATTAGTGCAATCGGGATGGCGATGGATGAAGCGATTGCTCAACGGAAAGAGATATTCTATCCGCTTCCTGCTGAAGGGAAAGTGAATATTGTTCGAGACCACGAGAACCTTGCTAAGCAGCATGGTGCTGGAGCGATCCTGACGATGCCTTTTTATGCCGATGAGAAATATCACGGGGCCCTGTCCCTGGAACGGCCCGGGCTGCAGTCTTTTTCAGAAGGAGACACAGAATTTAACAGTGGTGCAGGCTCTCTACGGCAGGCGTTTACAGAAGAAGATGCCGAATTCTGCCGCAGTATCGGTTCCTTGTTGTTTCCTGTTCTGGAGGTTAAGCGCCAAAATGATCGGCCGTTGATTCTAAAAGCATGGGATACGATAAAAGACCAGTCAGTGAAGTTTTTTGGACCACGATACGGGGGAAGAAAAATACTGATTGCAGTCATAGTTATATTGATTGCTTTTTTCAGTTTTAAAAAAGGTGACTACAAAATATCTGCCGATACTATTTTAGAAGGTGCCATCAGGCGTGTGGTAGTAGCGCCTATTAACGGGTTCGTCAAAGAGGAAAAAGTACGTGCTGGTGATATAGTTGAGAGCGGGGCGTTCATGTGTGCCCTGGACGACCGTGACCTCCAGCTTGAAAGACTCAACTGGTTGAGTAAACACACACAATATAAGCGGCAGTACAGTGAAGCAATAGCGAAACACAATCGGGCTGAAGCCAAAATCATTAAAGCCCAACTGGATCAGGTTGCCGCCCAGCTACGGCTTGTAGAAAGTCAGTTGAATAGAACACGTATCATAGCACCTTTTAAAGGAATTGTGCTCAGCGGAGATTTACGCCAGAGACTTGGCGGATCTGTAGAAAAAGGGGAGATCCTTTTTGAAGTTGCCCCACTGGATGCTTATAGAATTATTTTAGAAGTTGATGAACGCAGAATTGCCGATGTAAAAGTAAACCAACGCGGTGTTGTGGTTTTGTCTGCGTTGCCGAATGAACATATTGACTTTGTTATTGGAAAAATCACTCCCATTTCCACAGCGAAGGAAGGTTTGAATTACTTCCGCGTAGAGGCCAAACCCGAGGTCATTTCCCAGCGTTTTCGACCGGGCATGGAAGGTATAGGCAAGATAATTGTCGATCGTAGAAATCTCTTTTCTATCTTGACCAGGGATTTTCGAGAGTGGGTGAAGCTTTGGGTCTGGCGGTGGTGGCCATAGCATCCTGTTGAAATAATTCACATAAGATGACCGTGAAATATTTTCTGTTTTTTTCCAAAGAAGATGAAACTGTAAAAAGTATAACCGATGGCTAAGTAAAAATCTTCATATACAAGGCATGGCTTTTGGCCAGGTGTGAAGGCATACATGTAGTATGTCGAGCGTCTGGCCAAAAGCTATAACGCAGTAGATGGAGACTTTTTACGACGCCATCAAAGATGAAGGTCGTACGATTGTATTGAGAGGAAGAAGTGGTTGATTCCCTTTTCAGTGAGTCATGGTACCGAATTTCAGAGCTGAAACCCCGTTTGCGCAGTCATGCACAAATACACCGTCATGTCTATCGTAATAGAGACTGGTATGTGCTTGAAAACCACGCTTCCGGGCAGTTTCACCGCTTCTCAGGGGAAGCGTATCATATTATCGGTCTCATGGACGGAAGAATGACACTGGATGAAATATGGGAAACTGCCTGTGGTAGTCTGGGTGATGATATGCCTACACAGGAAGAGGTGATCCGGCTTCTTTATCAACTATATCATGCGAACGTACTCCAGACCGATATGCCTCCTGATGTTGATGAACTTCATCGCCGGTACCTTCGTGAGAAGAGATCAAAATTGATGGGTCAATTGAAGTCACCTTTTGCTATCCGTATTCCACTTTTTGATCCCGACCGTTTCCTGTCGGCAACCGGGTTTCTGGTTCGTCCTTTGTTTAGCCGGATGGGTCTTTTGGCCTGGTTTTCTGTGGTGATCGTTGGGCTGGTTCTTGCTGGAATTAATTGGAGTGAACTTACCTCCAATATGGCCGATCGTATTATGGCTATGGAAAATCTTTTTTTGCTCTGGCTGGCTTATCCGGTCATCAAGATTCTGCACGAATTCGGCCATGCATACAGCGTCAAGCATTGGGGTGGTGAGGTGCATGAAATGGGAGTCATGTTCCTGGTATTTATGCCTATACCCTATGTAGATGCCTCTTCTTCTTCCGGTTTTCGTGAAAAGCATAAGCGTATAATGGTCGGGTCTGCGGGTATTATGATCGAAGTATTTATGGCCGCCCTTGCTATGATAGTTTGGGCTAATGTGGAGCCTGGTTCGATACGTGCTGTTGCTTTCAATGTAATGGTAGTTGCCGGGGTGTCGACAATTTTGTTTAACGGTAACCCGCTTCTACGCTTCGATGCCTATTACATTTTTTCAGACTATCTGGAAATACCCAACCTGGGGATGAGATCAACCCAATACATTGGTTATCTTACCCAGCGGTATCTTGTGGGTATAAAAGAAGCCCGTAGTCCGGTTACCGCTCATGGTGAAGCCATGTGGATGGGAGTCTACGGTTTTGCTTCATTTGCATATCGGATGTTTATCACAGTTAGAATTGCTATATTTGTTGCGAGTAAATTCTTTTTTGCCGGAATACTTCTGGCTGTATGGGCTTTTGCCAATATGTTTATAACCCCTTTTTATAAGCTTATAAAACAGGCCTTTACCGATCCGGTATTGGTGGAAAAAAGAAAGCGGATACTTTCCATATGCGGAATTCTGGCGTGCTTGATTGTATTAGCGCTTCTGGTGGTACCGCTACCTTCCTTTACCGTGGCCGAGGGTGTGATCTGGGCTCCGGAAAACTCTCAAGTGTATGCAAGAGCAGACGGATTTATTGAAAAAATAATAGCATCTCCCGGGCAACAGGTGAATAAGGGAGAGCTTTTGATTACATGCGGGAATCCGGAGTTAGACACTCAGGTGGAGGAGCTGGAAGCCAGGCTCAGTGAATATGAGGCGCGTCACAGGCTCAGCGTGACTAAAGACCGGACAGAAGCAGAGATCCTAGCAGACGAGATTCTGCACATCCGTGAGGAACTGCAGCGGAAATATGGCGAAAAAGAAGATTTGCTGATACGAAGTTCTTCAAAAGGTATCTTTTTGCTGCCGAATTCAGTGGACCTGCCAGACCGTTTCATCCAACGTGGAATGCCCATGGGGTATGTAGTTGATTTTTCCAAAGTGACAGCAAGGGTTGTCGTGCCCCAACGCAACATAGACCTTGTGCGTTTAAATTCCCGGCGGGTTGTTGCACGCCTTTCCGAATCTATAGATAAGGAATTTCCGGCTGTTATAAAACGGGTGGTACCTGCTGCATCCAGTGATCTACCTAGCCTGGCTCTAAGCCTGGAGGGCGGCGGTGTGCTTGCCCTGGATCCTACAGAGAACGATAGTCCAAAAGCATATGAAAAACTGTTTCACTTTGAGGTTTTTATTGTCGGTTCAGAACTCAAAACTATCGGGGAAAGGGTTTTTGTGCGCTTTGAGCACGATCCGGAACCGATTGTATATCGATTGTATAGGAGTATCCGTAGAACATTACTAAGGAAATTCAGAGTATAATGTTAAACCAGATCACAAATGCTCCTCCGGCAACACACGTACTTCGACCGGAACGTAAAGACATTAAACCGGGCTTTTGGGACAATGTTTTGCAGCGGATTACCGGCAGTATATCTCATGCATTGCGCGAACGACACAGCCGCGACCCCAGGTTTATATCGGAGGTGAATGCATATGGACAGCCCCTTGAAACCGGGAGCGATGCGGATTTGAAGAAGGAGGCGGATCGTCTCCGTAAACAGTTTCACCTGGTTGGTTTTCAAGAAGCGTTGGTGGCAAGGTCCTTTGCATTAATTCGCGAGGTGGCCTTACGGACAGTAAACCAGAGGCATTTCGATACCCAGCTTCTCGGCGGGCGGGTACTGCTGCATGGGATGATCGCTGAAATGGAAACCGGCGAGGGTAAAACGTTAACAGCAACTCTTCCTGCAGCAACTGCAGCCCTTGCAGGTGTACCGGTTCATGTGATTACTGTGAATGACTATTTGACCGGCAGGGATGCAGAGTGGATGGGGAGTATATATAAGGCGCTCGGGCTTAGTGTCGGATGTATTATTCACGACATACCTCATGAAGAACGACGTGCTGCTTATGACTGCGATGTGACTTATTGTACGAACAAGGAAATCACTTTCGATTATCTGAGAGACAGGATCGTTCTCGAGGGGAGCCGTAATTCTATGCGGCTGCAATCAGAGTACCTTTATGGCCAAGGCGCACGAGTGCGCAAGCTTCTGCTAAGGGGGCTCCACTTCGGGATTGTTGACGAAGCAGACAGTATATTGATTGATGAAGCCAGAACACCCCTGATTATATCCAAAGGGACCGGCAGTGAAGCTGAACGCTCATTCCTGGAACAGGCCATGACGATAGTTGAAAAAATGAAGCGGGGGGTTGATTATAAAATCGATGATGGCTCGCGAAAAATCAAGCTTACCGATGGAGGAAAGGGCCGGATTCGTGAGTGGGTCGGATCCATGGGGCCTCTATGGGCAGGTACTGTGCGGAGGGAAGAGATCGTTTCAATGGCTTTAAGTGCGAATCATTTTTTTAACCGGGATGAACAGTATCTGGTGCGTGATGGCAAGGTTCAGATTATTGATGAATTTACCGGCCGTGTGATGGCGGATCGTTCATATGAGCGGGGGCTTCATCAATTGATAGAGGTCAAGGAAGGTTGCGAGATAACACAACAGCATGAAACTCAGGCCCGTATCAGTTACCAGCGGTTTTTCAGGAGATATCTTCACCTGGCGGGAATGACCGGCACTGCAAAGGAGGTCAAACGGGAGTTGAGGTCCGTATATAACCTTTCAGTTGTATACATTCCCACACACCGGAAAATGGTGAGAAAAGCTTATGCAGACCGGATTTTTCCCACAGAAAAAGAAAAATGGAATGATGTGTTGGATAAAATCTGTGAGATGCATGAAAAGAAACGACCGGTACTGGTCGCTACCCGCTCTGTTTCAGCTTCGGAAAAGGCCAGTTTACTTCTTGATGATAAGGGACTGACCTATCAGGTTCTGAACGCGAAACAGGATGCTGAAGAAGCAGATATCGTTTCACGTGCAGGGGCGCCCGGGTGCATCACTATTGCCACTAACATGGCGGGTAGGGGTACCGATATCAAATTAAGCCCGGGGGTTGAGGAATTACAGGGCCTTCATGTAATTCTGACGGAACGTCACGAAGCCGGCCGAATTGATCGTCAATTGGCTGGCCGTTGCGGTCGTATGGGTGATCAGGGAAGTCACGGGGCTATTTTGTCTCTTGAAGACCCTATTCTGGAAGGTGGCCGGGGAGGCGTTGCATCATTGGCGGCAAGAAAATTTATACGGACCGACTCGATTATATGGAAATGGCTTGCCCGAAGAGCTGTTTTAAGTGCTCAGAAAAAAATCGAACGGTTACATGCCAGAATACGTAAAAGCTTGCTTAAAGAGGATGAGCGGAGAGGTGATATGTTGTCATTTTCTGGTCGTTCTGAATAGAAACATATACATAACGTCCCTTTTTTTACCCGATTTCAGCGTCAGGTTCAAATTTTAATCGTCGAAATACTCAATGTATTCATGCGGTTAAAAATTTCACCGTCCTTGAAATCGAACAAAATGAATGTTTTTCAAAGGACTCGGATAGAGAGGAACCTATGTTACCAACCATGCGTGTATTGCTTTATAGTGTTATAATTTTATTTTCTGTTGCTGCAGGCACTTTGGTACTGGCTGAGCAATCTTTTGACGGCCTTATTGAACCCAGCGAAGTAGTAAAGATCAGCAGCCAGATTACCGGAACATTGGAAAATATTCTGGTCGAACGCGGCGATAAAGTTGAGAAAGGGCAGGTAATAGCCCGACTTAATTCTAACATTGAAAAAGCTGTTGTGGGCTTGGCTTTAGCACGAAAAGAATTCGGCCAGCGAAAGGTACAAAGGAATGAGGAGTTGTACCGAAAAGAATTGATCTCTATTCATGACAAAGATGAAATGGAAACCGAACTCAGGATCTCGGAACAGCAGCTCCGGGAAGCAGAGGCAAAACTGGAGATACGTATCATCCGAAGCCCGATTGACGGTATAGTTTCAGAGCGTTTTCTTTCTCCCGGAGAATACGTTGGTGAAGAAGCAATCATGGAAATTGTCCGTATCAACCCATTGTATGTAGAGGTGTTTGTTTCCGTTGATTTTTTTGGTAAAATCACGAAGGGTATGATAGCTGAGGTTTCACCGGAATTTCCTGACCCGCGTAAGTATAGTGCCAGGGTAATCATTGTTGACAGGGTTATTGATGCCGCCAGCGGTACATTCGGTGTGCGTCTGGAATTGCCAAACCCCAACAATTATCTTCCGGCAGGCCTCAAATGTAAGGTCCTGTTTTTATTTGATAAATCATAGTTAGTGCCCATCCGGAAATGGACTTTTTGCCCAATATCTTCGTTATGCTCAAAAAATAATCCTCGGAATATCAAACATATGCCTGTGGTTATTTTTTTCGCATGCCTTGATCTTGAACAAAAATCCTCATTTCTGGATGGACACCATTTAATTTGTGTTCAATTGCTGAATAAGAGGGTTTATATAATATGCTGAACTTTTTACCCGGAGTAATTCGAGGGGTACTGGCTTTTTTATTATTTGTTCTGAATACTGTTTTTTGGTGTACCCTTCTTTTTATTGTGTCATTTTTAAAACTTCTGATACCTTTTGAAGCCTGTCGAAAGATTTGCAATATTATTCTTGTTCGGCTGGCCTCAAACTGGGTTTTATTCAATGCAGCAAATCTTAAACTCCTGCATAGAATAAACTGGAATGTTGAAGGGGTAGAGGACCTTTCACTTGATAAATGGTACCTCGTAATTTCAAACCATCAATCATGGGTTGATATAGTCGTCTTGCAGACGATTTTTTATCGCAGGATTCCATTCCTTAAATTTTTTCTGAAGAAGGAACTTATATGGGTTCCTGTATTAGGACTTGCCTGGTGGGCGCTTGATTTCCCTTTTATGAAGCGCTATTCCAGTGAATTCATAAAAGCTAATCCGCATTTAAAAGGGAAGGATATTGAAATTACCAGAAAGGCCTGTGAAAAATTCAAAACAATTCCTGTATCTGTTATGAATTTTGTTGAAGGTACACGATTTACAAAGGAAAAACATGAAAGGCAGAAATCACCCCACAAATATCTTCTAAGACCGAAAGCAGGAGGTACCGCCTTTGTTCTTGCAGCAATGGGTGAGCAACTCAATAGTATTTTAAATGTAACTATTGTTTATCCTGAAGGAGCACAAAATTTCTGGGCGTTTTTATGCGGGAAAATAACACAGATTAATGTGAGAGTTGAAACAATACCGATTGATGATAATATAGTTGGTGATTATTTCAATGACCCTGAGTTTCAAAACAATTATCGGCAATGGGTTAACGACCTCTGGGTTGAAAAAGATAAATGTATCAACAGCCTTCTTGGCTGATAAAGACTAAACAAATTTGATGGCATCGTAAAAAGTCTCCATCTACTGCGTTATAGCGGTTGATCAGAAGTTCGACATACTACATGTATGCCTTCACGCCTGGCCAAACACTATGTTTTGCATATGAAGATTTCTACTTAGCCATCGGTTATACTTTTTATGAGTTCATCAATATATAGAAAAATCAAAATAAGGGGAGAATAAAATGCTGAAAATGATAGCAAAACTTTTGGCTGTTTTAAACTCGGAAACTGACCCCGCTCAAATCAGCCTGGCTTTTTGTTTTGCAGTGGTTACAGGCTTTACGCCATTATTAAGTCTGCATAATTTATTTGTTCTTTTTATGGTCCTTATTTTAAGAGTTAACCTGTCTGCCTTTATCCTTGGAACTGCTTTTTTATCCGGGATAGCATATCTTCTGGATTCAATTTTTCATGAAATAGGTCTTGTTGTTCTAAAAGCAGGTTTTCTTAAAGGGGTGTGGACTGCTCTTTATAATAATACAATATTCCGTATGGAGAATTTCAATAATTCCATAGTTATGGGGAGCCTGGTTGTATCCCTGTTACTTTTTTTGCCTGTGTTTTTTCTTTCAAATATTCTGATTCGCCGTTACCGAAGCAATCTTCTGTCATGGGTGGAAAAGACAAAGATAATGCAGGTCTTTAAAGCGGGTAAATTATATTCATTATATAAGGCTGTTGCATGATAAGGACTCGTTTTAAAAAGAGAATTTGTTTTATGCGGGAATCCTATGGGAGGTAGGTTATGAAACGCTGGATAAGATGGCAGGGACTGGGAGCCTTTATAATTACTATAATTTTCATTTCAGTCGTTTGGTTTTTGTTTGTAGACGGTGTTGTACGGCGTATAATTGAAAAAACCGGAACAGAAGCTGTTGGAGCAAAGGTGGAACTGGCAAAAGCAGACCTGTCGCTTTTTCCTGCCGGGCTTGAGCTTACCGGTATGAAAGTTACAAACCCTGACCAACCGATGACAAACATAGTTGAAATAGAACGTATCGACATGTCGCTTGAAACCCTGCAGCTTATTCGTAGAAAAGTCATTGTGGAAAACATGTCTGTTGACGGAGTTCGTCTCAACACACCACGTAATAAATCAGGTGCCATTTTAGACAGCAAAAGAAAAAAAGAGGGAGACGAATCCGATAAAACAGAAAAAAAGGAAGCAAATACTTTTTGCGGAAAATTTACCCTTCCTGATTTTAAAGCCTTGAATATAGATGATATCCTCAAAAAAGAGAAACTCAAATCCCTGGAAATAATACAATCACTTAAAAAAGATATAGAAGCGGAAAAAAAGAAATGGCAGAAAGATATTGCCGACCTGCCTGACAAAAAGAAATTTGCTGAATATCAAAAGCGTATGAAAAAATTAAAATCCGGGTCAGGTGGGTTTGGAAAAAACCTTGGCCTTCTCGGAGAAACAAAAAAACTGCAAGAAGATATAAAAAATGATATTGATCTTATAACCAATGCACAGAATAGTTTCAGCAAAAGGATAAAGGAGCTCAATTCGCGAATTGCAGAAGCAAAAGAAGCTCCTTTAAAGGATGTTAAACGGTTGAAGGAAAAATACGGTATGTCGTCAGGGGGTGTCGGGAACCTGAGCCGTATGGTTTTAGGATCTAAACTTTGCGGGGGAATGAAAAAAGCTGTTTCATTGTATGAAAAAGCAAGCCCATACATAAAAAAGCACAAGAGAAAGGCTGGTGAACCTGAAGAGATAAAACCTGTTCGGGGCAAAGGTGTTAATATCCGGTTCAAAGAGTTTAAACCGCTACCCGATTTTCTTATTCGTGAAATGAAAACCTCTGTAATCCTTGATGCCGGGTTATTGAAAGGAAAAATAGACAATATTACCTCAGACCAGGATATACTTGGGAAACCCCTTACATTTATTTTTTTCGGCGATAAGATGAAAGGCGTAAAGAGTATCGATATTAAAGGAAGTTTAAACCATATAAATCCTGAACAATCTATTGACCAGATAGTTGCCGATATTATTGGATATGAAGCAATTGATATAATTTTATCTGACGATCCTAATTGGCCGGTCAAGTTAAATAAAGCCAATGTAAATTTTAAAATTGACGGGAAGCTCATTGGTGAAGAAGTAAACACATCTTTGAACTCTGTAATGAAATCAGTTAATATCTCGGCCGGTAAAAAAGAAAGTTACGGGGCATTAAGCAAAGCACTGAAATCTGCCATTTCGGATATATCAAGCTTTAAGGCTGACGCAAAAGTGACAGGTACAATTGATGATTATAATATAAGTTTAAGTTCTGATATTGACGGGATTTTGAAAAAAGCAGTTGGGAAATCACTGAAAAATCAGGCTGCAAAATTTGAAAAAGAGCTTAAGAAAGCGATTTTGGATAAAACCGGTGGACCGTTAAAAGGGCTGACAAAGGATAAAAACAGTTTAAACATCTTTGATAAAGAGCTTGCCGACAGGTCAAAAGCAGGAAAAAATATATTAGGCAGCGGTGGTGGTGGGTTTAAGCTGCCGTTTTAATACTGTTGATGGCGTCGTAAAAAGTCCAATATCTGCGTTGCGCTGCACCCCTCGTCATTGCGGTGTACTATAAGTACGCCTCATTCCTCGGGGTTTGCGACGCCTTGATCTTGAGCTTTTTACGACGCCATCAGGGTTGACGAACTTGTAAAAAGTATTAAAGATGGTTAAGTAGAAAACTTATACGATTTCCAGGTTGTATCTTATGATATATCGTGCCAGATGTTCTTTTATTTTCTCTTCAATTTTTTCTTTTGAGATGTTTTGAGCAGGATTGATTTTCAATGAAACCGATATACCGTGAGTTCTGTCTTCAATAACATTGATTTCTGCTGTGTTGATAATATCATTAAGATTTTCGAGCTCTTTTTCGTATACACGCTTAATAATATCATACTTTAACAGCGGTTTGAAAATCTTTCCTATGGGTGTTAACGGTATTTCATCCACGATAATGACTTCCTTGGGAATTGCGGCGCGCTCGCCGATTTCATTCTTGAGGAACTCCATTATTTCATTTTCCGTAACTTCAGCCCCTTCCTGTAGCTGTACATATACCACAGGAACCTCTCCGGCATGAGGGTCGGGCTTTCCTATCGCTGCTGCTACCTGAATTCCCGGAAGACCATATATGGGGTCTTCAATAAGAGCCGGATCGATATTATGGCCTCCCCGTATAATAACTTCCCTGCTGCGTCCTGTCAGCCAGAAATACTCATCTTCATCCTGCCTGCCAAGATCACCTGTATTAAGCCAGCCCTCTTCTTTCCCCTTGGGCCAGATTCCTTTGTTATGTATTTCATCAAGGTATCCATCAAAAACATTAGGGCCTTTTATGCAAAGAGAACCGATTTCATTGGTTTCCGCTTCTCTCACGAATTGTCCTTCATCATCTACGATAAATATACGCATATCCTGATACATGATCCGGATTCCAATAGAACCAACTTTTCTTTCGCCGTTATATGGGTTACCGGATGATCCGGTTGTTCCTTCTGTAAGGCCGTATCCTTCAAGGATTTTCAGGCCGGTTTTATCTTCAAACCGTTTTACCAGATCCACGGAAAGAGGTGCTGCCCCGCAAAGAGCATATCGAAGAGAGGAGATATCCGCACCGTCTAAAGGGATATCCATTAATACAGACAGAATAGTCGGAACACCTGAGAAAGTTACCGCGCGGTAGTGTTCAATGATCTTGAAAAAATTCATCATAACTTGGGGGTCGCGATATCCCATTGCCGTCATAATAACAACATGGGCACCCATGGAAAAAGGCATGGCGCCTGTAACCATGGTTCCGTTTACATGAAACAACGGAAGTCCGCACAAAATGGCATCTCCTTTGAACAGCTCCGAAGTTGCACTCATTATATATGTCATTGCAGCTTCATGATAATGGGTATGGGGGGCAAGTTTCGGTGTTCCCGTGGTTCCGCCTGTATGGTAGAGAGAAGCTATATCATAGGGGTCAATTTTTCTGCCGGAATCAAGGCTGTCTCCATTATAACGGGGAAGCATTTCTTCAAAACCGTATATTCCGTTCTTTTCATCACTCGGTCCCATAACCCGTACAACAGCTTTAAGG
>Ga0209042_1001859_pt1 | contig 15256 bp, 15 predicted proteins | sample SaaInlV_200m_DNA_6_FD_184649 | JGI IMG/M metagenome (GOLD analysis project Ga0209042, IMG submission 184649) | Marine microbial communities from expanding oxygen minimum zones in the Saanich Inlet - SI037_S2LV_200m_DNA (SPAdes) (version 2) | ecosystem: Environmental > Aquatic > Marine >...
GGTGTTCTTTTAGTAAATGAACTTTTTCTTCCGGACTGTAATGCTTGCGCTTTTTTCTCATGGTTTTGGCTCCTTTTGTGAACTATAACATGGATGCCATTTTTCCATTTTGCGCTGAGGCAGCACAGATGCAGCTAGTATGGGCCTGGCTGGATTCGCCTGTCCGCGCAGGGGGAACCAGCGATCTAACGTATTTACTTCACCTGTTATTTAGTACGTAAAATAGGCGGTAGAAAAAGAAACCAAATGACACACTCAGTCCAAAAAATGCAAACCAATAATGTTTGAAAAGTGACAGCCATTCAACCCAGACAGGTAGGGTCTCATACTCGTACAGTTCACGAATAAGAATATAAGCTCCGAAAGAACCCATCACAAAGGTAATCGGATCCAAAATCAACCAAAAGATGATATTTTCAGTCGCCATAATGAACCTGTTTTTCTTCCCAAAAAAACAAAAAACGTTCCCCATATCAATGATGTCAGGAACGTTTTTCTTGCATATTTTACTATGCGAGACAGCGCAAATCAAAAAATGTCAAATATGGGCCCGGCTGGATTCGAACCAGCGACCTAACGATTATGAGTCGTCAGCGCTAACCGCTGCGCCACGGGCCCTTTTCTTTCTTGAAAGCAAAAGGTTGCACGTTGAAAGTTTTCATTCAACTGCAACCTTCAACCTTCTTGAGCGGGAGACGGGATTCGAACCCGCGAATGTCAGCTTGGAAGGCTGATGCCTTACCACTTGGCGACTCCCGCATCATAATGCGAAGGGGATTTTACCGTGATGAGGGCATCGGGTCAAGAAGAAGGATAACGAGAAGACAAATTTTTATCCGCTAATCTACACCGATCTGCGAGAAGAAAAAAAGGTTAGCGATAATTCGTGATGATTTGCGGTTCTAACGCTTACCAAATCCCAGGAAAAAGGCGGTAGCGCGTTCGTTCGGTAAATTCAGCGTAACCGGGCAACTCTGCCTGAAGGGTGCGGTCTTCGAGAGATGTTCGGATGATAAGAGCTATCGTGTAAACGGCGACCACGCCAAAAGTCCAAAGCGAATCGAGCAAGATCGGGATAGCGAAGGCTGCCAGTAGACCGCCCACATAGCCAGGGTGCCGCACCCAACGATAGGGTCCGCTATCCACAACATGGTGCCCACGATCTGTTTGGATGCGAACCACGGCAGAGAAGAAGCGGTTTTCCATCATTGCCCACGTGCCAAAAATATAGCCAAGCAACATGACGATCAGGGCTGCTATCTTCCATCCCCAAGTGAATTGGAAATCTGACCAGCCATCACGCACGTCCAGTGCTGCCACAAGCGGGAGAAATACGCCCCCCAAGCCAACCAGACGCGCGAGGATTTTATCCCATGATTTTGCATCGGCTTTGCTGGCAAATTTAGACCGCTCTGTCAGCAGATCAGGATGTTTTTTCGCAGCAAGGATGCGGCTAATAAGAAACCCAAATATTGCCAGCAAAGCATAGAGCCAGGCTTCGAGCCAACCCCAGTCCCAAGTGATAATAATTGGCAAAAATGGAAAGAAGACAACGTAAACAAGGGTTTGGAGGATAACACCGGGCGTAAAAGTCTTTTTTTCTTCAGACATGCGCTTTTCCTTTCTTATTTAACTTTCAGAATAATCTCCCTGCTAAGAGTATAATGTCTTCATTATGAAGATGCAAAAAAGTTTTCGCCTTTTGTTCGTTTTGATCGCCACGTTGCTCTTTTCGTGGACATCCGCCCAAGCCCAAGATGGGCTTTCGACCATTATGGTCATGACCATCGATGGCACAATTGCGCCTGCATCACAACAATATTTGGCGCGTGCGGTACAGGTCGCTGAGCGACAGAATGCTGAAGCCTTGATCTTGCAACTGAATACGCCCGGCGGCAGCATTGCTACAATGACCGAGATGGTGCAGATCATTCGCGCCAGCCACGTGCCAGTGATTGTTTATATCACGCCAAGTGGCGGCATGGCTGGCTCAGCGGGAACGATCATTACCCTCGCCGGGCACGCCTCTGCAATGGCACCGGAGACGATCATTGGCGCTGCCAGCCCGATCAACTCGGATGGCAGCGATATCGGCGAAACCGCCAAAGCCAAAGAGATCGAAGCACTCAAGGCGACCGTCCGCACATTAACTGAGCGGCGCGGGGCAGAGGCAATTGCCATCGCTGAAGCGACCATTGAAGAAGCGCGCGCCGTCTCGGTGAACGAAGCCTTCGAGGTCGGGTTAATTGATTTTGTCGCCAGCGACCTTGGTGACCTACTCTCACAATTAGACGGCTTTGAAGTTAATATTCAAGGTGAAACCCGCCCACTCAACACAGCTAATTCACGTGTTGACGACATCCCCCTCACATTCATTGAGCAATTGCTCAAAATGCTGACCGACCCCAATATCGTCTTTTTGCTGATCGCCATCGGCACCCAAGCTATCTTCATTGAGCTGGGCAGCCCAGGCGGTTGGGTGGCTGGCTTTATCGGTGTGGTCGCGCTCGCTCTCGCAGTTTATGGCATGGGGATTCTGCCTGTCAACTGGTTTGGGCTGATCTTCATCATCATATCCTTTGTACTATTCATTCTGGATGTAAAAGCCCCCACGCATGGCGCGCTCACAGCAGCGGGAATCGGTTCATTCATTGTCGGTGCGCTGGTGCTTTTCAACTCTGCCGGGACACCCGAATTTGCCCGTGTTTCTGTGCCGCTGGTTATCACCGTTGCTGTGCTGATCGCGCTTATGTTCACCGCCATACTCACCTTTGCCTTGCGCGCGCTCAAAGCTCCCGTCCGCACGGGGCAGCAGTCGATGCTTGGGCGGCAGGGTTTCGCCAAAACAGATTTCACACCAGATGGGACGGTGCGGGTTGGCAGCGAACTTTGGAGTGCGGAAAAAGCTGATAGTACGGAAGCAATTTCAAAAGGGGAGCGTGTCGAGGTTGTCGAAGTTGAAGGATTAAGATTGAAAGTTAAGAAAATATAATAGTATCTGAGCGGAGGCGTAAACGGCGTGTGCCATAGGGTAAGAGCGGATTAGCTGATTCCGCCGTCCTTCGACTACGTGCTTCACATTCGTGAAGCACTCCGCTCAGGAACTGGAATAACGAAAGCGTGCATCGCACCATCCAGATTGGATTAATTCTGTTAAATGGATTCTGTCGAAGCTAAAAAATCATCCGGTTAACATGGTGCGACGCACACCCAAATCTACGAATCATACGAGGATTTATGCCTGCTACCCCTACCCGAGATCGAATCTCACCCGAAGAATCTACCCCTAAACCGCTACGTCGCCCTGATTGGATAAAAGTCAAAGCACCGTCCGGTGAAGTACATAAACAACTGAAAGTTTTGATGCGCAAGAAAGAATTGCACACTGTTTGCGAAGAAGCAATGTGCCCAAATATGGGCGAGTGCTGGGGCTCCGGCACCGCGACCTTTTTGATGCTTGGCGATGTTTGCACGCGCTCCTGCGGCTTCTGCGACATAAAACACGGGATGCCGACCCTGCTCGATTGGGGTGAAGCAGAGCGAGTAGCGCAAGCTGTGAAGTCGATGGAATTGAAGCACGCGGTGATCACATCCGTGAATCGCGACGAACGCCGTGATGGCGGTGCGCCGATCTTTGCGATGGTCATTCGCCGCATTCATGAAATTATGGACGATTGCTCTGTAGAAGTGTTAATTCCTGATTTCAAAGGCTCTATCGAAGCGCTGAATATCGTGATGGATGCCCGCCCAGAGATTCTGAACCATAATGTAGAAAGCGTACCGCGCCTTTTCAAATCTGTTCAGCCGCAGAGCGATTATGCCAACACCAAAGCGACGTTGACCAACGCCAAAAAGCTGATGCCCAATGGGCTGACGAAATCGGGGATTATGGTTGGGCTGGGCGAGGAGATAGAGGAAGTCAAAGAAGTCATCCGCGACTTGCGCAGTTGGGGCGTGGATATCCTGACTATCGGTCAATATCTACAACCCAGCAAAAAACACTTGCCGATCGAACGCTTTTATATGCTGGAAGAGTTCCAGGAATTGGAAGAGTTTGGCAAAGATTTAGGCTTTAGGTGGGTGGAGTCGGGTCCGCTGGTGCGGTCTTCGTATCATGCGGCAGAGCAGGTTAGGGCGTTGAGCGAGGGGTTTGGGAAATAGTATAGTATTCCTGATTCAAAAATCGAGAAAAGCCATGCCAAAGTGGATTGATGAAATCAAATATGACTTGAATTTTCTAAAATCGCATACCCTGCAACCGCAGTGGTTTAAGATCGTCAAGGTCTTTATTTTGCTATTTCTTTTAGCAGGGTATTATTTTCCTTTTGGCTTACTTAATACAATCCTATTCTTCGTCACATTTATCTTCCTGATGAGTATTATCCATTTTACCTATCGTTCAAAAACGAAGAAGTACACAAAAAATTGGCTCGATTTTGTTGTCAATAAAAATGACGAAAATCTAGAACCGAAGAGAATCGGTAAATATTATTACCCAGTGATTATTGTGAATGCAGTCATTTCTTTTATCATTAGCCAGTTGCTACCTAGTTCAAAATAAGATACTTTACTTAGGAGATAATAATGAGTTTAGTAGATTTTATCGGTATAACACTCTCTATCATTCTTTTATCATTAGGTACGCTGCATATCTATTGGGCTCTCAGCGGCACTTGGGGAATTTCATACGCTGTACCTACAACTAACGGAAAAGCTCTCTTTAAGCCATCCTCGCTTGCGAAGATATTTGTTGCGCAGGCGTTTTTTACCGCATCACTTATCGTAATGGGGCGCATCGGGCTACTCATCAAATTTATTCAATTGCCATTCATCTTTTATTGGGGCACTTGGGGAATAGCAGCGGTATTTCTTTTGCGAACAATTGGTGAATTTAAATATATCGGCTTTTTCAAGAGATACAGAACGTCACGATTCGCATCACTAGACACAAGATTCTATTCACCGCTATGTCTGTTTATTGCAATTGGAGCCTTTTTAGTAAACTTATTCAAAATCTGATTCAGATTCACGTACAACAAGCTTTATAAGTAGAAGAAAAAACAGAGAGCCTGTAACAATGGAAGACAAAAATAAAACAAAAAGTCAATTGATATCAGAATTAGCAGAACTGCGTCAATCAGCTTCACTATCTCAAGGCTTTTCTAAATATCTCATTGCAGTTCATCGCACTAGTCAAAGGTTACAACATCTACACTCACCTGAATCTCTCGCACAGGAAATAATCCATGTTCTGGAAGAGCTATTAGACTACGAATATGGCGCAGTTTTATTGATCAATAAATCTACAAAAGAACTGCTGCCTTTTGCCCTTAGTGATCAAGGACGCGGTTCAACCTTTATCGATATGGACAAAGCTTATATTTCATCTCGCGGTATCCGTGTAGGCATCGGTATCACAGGGGGCGTGGCTCAAACAGGAAAAAGTGAGCACATTGGAGATGTACGTCAAGACAAACGTTATTTTTCCATGCGAGATGATATTCGCTCTGAGCTTTGTGTCCCCTTGATAAATAAAAAAGAAATCATTGGGGTCATAAATATAGAAACCATTAAACTCAATGCCTACTCAGAGATAGATCTGCGTGTTTTAGAAACAGTAGCGTCCCAAATCGCTATCGCGATCGACAATGCAAATTTATACGCTAACCTTGAAAAATCACATACTGCATTATCTCTAGCATACGACAATACACTAAAGGGGTGGGCTCGCGCTCTTGAATTGCGCGATGTGGAAATAAAAGGACATTCAAATCGTGTAACAGACACAACTCTTCGTTTGGCGCGGATAATGGGCATTAAAGGAGATGATCTGGAGCACGTACGTCGTGGCGCACTACTACATGATATTGGGAAAATGGGGATTCCGGACTCAATTCTTCTAAAGCCAGGGAAACTCACAAAAAAAGAATGGGGAATTATGCGCCAACACCCAGTCTATGCATATAAAATGCTTTCTGATATTCCTTATTTAGAACCAGCCCTAGATATCCCTTATTATCACCATGAAAATTGGGATGGAAGTGGCTACCCACAAGGGTTAGTTGGTGAAGAAATCCCTCATTCAGCCCGCATCTTTTCAATTGTAGACGTTTGGGATGCACTCCTTTCTGACCGTCCATATCGAAAAGCATGGTCAAAAGAAAAAACATACACGTATCTTATAAAGAATAAAGGTATTCACTTTGACCCTCATGTGGTAGATGTATTTATGGATATGCTTAAAAAAGCATAAACTATAAGGTCAAATAGCATCCATTTTCAGAAAAAAAACATCCATTTATATTACAACAAGATAAGGAAAATATCATGGAAGAGACTAAAACAAGAATATCATTAGGCAGTTAAACTGATCATTATCGGTGCTATCGCCAGTATGTTCATGCTCCTATTCTGCGGGTGGCAAGTTTCTGCAACAGTAGGGCTACTCAGTATAGGACAGAAATAAATGCACAGATTTCTAGCAGACGACCGTGCACGACTCGATAAAATTTTGGATAGCGTTCTTACTGAAGCAAATCGCTTTTTATCAGAAGTAGACACGCTCCCCGTCGGTACAGTTTCACCAGCCAATATAGCAGAAATAAATATCTCCAAAGAAGGGATTGGTGCTCTTAAAACATTAGCCCTTTTCAAAGAACGTTACGCTGCGTGGATGAGCGGCAGCGCGGGTCCACGCTATTATGGTTTTGTGACGGGAGGGGTCACGCCCGCAGCTTTGGCTGGAGATTGGCTAACCAGCGTCTATGACCAAAACAGTTTGGGATCAGATGAGTCAATTGCTCCGCAGTTGGAGTTGGAAACCATCGCATTGCTGCGTCAATTATTTGAGTTGCCCGATGCGTATACAGGCTCATTTGTGACCGGCGCAACGATGTCGAATTTTGTTGGTTTGGCGATAGCCCGTCAATGGGTCGGGCTTAAACGGAATATAAATTTCGCCGAGAAAGGGTTATGGGGAACGGAACCAAGCCCAATTTTTAGTGCGACACCGCACTCCAGCATCTATAAATCCCTATCCATGCTTGGGATGGGACGTGGGGCGATCACGAGCATCCCCTGCATCCCAAATCGAGAAGCGATAGATATTTCAATACTGGAAGAGCATCTTAGAAATCTAAACGGCAAACCTTCTATTGTGGTTGCCAACGCAGGGACAGTCAACACCGTAGATTTTGACGACATCGCTGCAATCGCAGCATTAAAAACACGCTATACATTCTGGCTGCACGTTGACGCAGCCTTTGGCGGATTTGCCGCCTGCTCACCAAAATATCGTTCATTAGTAGAGGGCATGGATTTAGCCGATTCAATCACGATTGATGCCCATAAATGGCTGAATGTGCCTTATGATGCGGCAATCCAATTTACGCGCCATCTCGAATTACAAGCCGAAGTTTTTCAGAATGCGGCGGTCTATCTTGGGCAGGAGATTAGCTCTAGCAATTTTGTCCATCTAACGCCTGAAAATTCACGCCGTTTGAGAGCAATGCCAAGCTGGTTTACACTCATGGCGTATGGAAAAGAGGGGTATGCGGAAATAGTAGAAAGAAATTGCGACTTAGCAGAATGGTTAGGCAAAGAAATTGGTCGTTCAGAGACTTTCGAATTATTAGTCCCCGTACACCTAAATGGAATCTGCTTTACTTTCAAAAAAGGGAAAGATAGAGCATCATTTGATCTGGTCAAAGCATATCTGAAGAAACTAAAAGAAAAAGGGGATATTTTTCTAACCCCAACAGTTTACAAAGGAACACCAGCCATTCGGGTATCTATCGCAAATTGGAAAACAACCCAAAAGGATGTAGAAATTGCTTGGCGGTCAATGCAACGTGAGATTGAAGAGTTTATCTAAAGTATCAAGCCCAATGATACGAAAATACCAAGATACTGATCTAAATGATTTATTAGATGTGTGGTACTCTGCCTCAAAGGTTGCGCATCACTTCCTTGACGAAGCTTTCTTTGATCAAGAAAAGGCAAATATCGCATCCGTATATTTGCCGGTAGCTGAAACTTTGGTCTATGAACAACAGGGGGAGGTCGTTGGTTTTATTTCGCTGATCGAGAATGAAGTCGGTGGGCTTTTTGTTCATGCAGATCATCATCGTAAAGGGATTGGTCGCGCACTTATGGATCATGCCGCTAAGATCAGAATGCCTTTGGTTTTAGATGTTTTCGAAGATAATTCGATAGGAAGGGGGTTCTATAAAAAGTACGGCTTCGTGGAAATTGGCGAAATATTTAATGAGGAAACAAAAAAGAATCAAATCAGAATGGAGCTAAAGACTTAAGTCTCTCTCTTCACATTTTGGTCTGTTTGCTAATGCAAACAGGAGTGTTTCTTATCGGTATTTTCAACTTTATCAGGAGATAAAACCATGACCATAATCACAAATATCCTTATCACCATCGTCGCCCTTCAACACATCGCCTTTCTCGTGCTAGAAATGTTTCTTTGGGATAAACCCATCGGCAGGCTTGTTTTTGGTTTAACGAAAGAAGCGGCAACGATATCTAAGACTCTAGCAGCCAACCAGGGTCTCTACAACGGTTTTCTCGCAGCGGGTTTGATCTGGGGACTCAGTCTTGGCGCAGAGGGAACAAACATCATAATATTCTTTTTGAGTTGTATTCTTTTGGCCGGCATCTTTGGCGGGATGACTGTTAGCCCCAAGATTTTTCTCATCCAAGCGTTGCCGGCGTTAATAGCTTTGGTATTGCTCTTGCTTTCTTGATTTTTTTGGTATATCCTAGAACGAAGAAGTCAGTCCTCCTCTGCGAAGGATGCGAATTCCCTGCATCCTTCGCAGTTTTGTATAAGAAATTAAAGAGCAAAAACTATGCCCCTTGTAGCCCATACCCCCCTCCCCAGCCTTGAGCGTCTCAAGCAGCAGCACGGTCAGGAAGTGCTCAGTCTTGAGCAAGCGCTAAAACAGGATATTCGCGAATTACATATCGGCTTCCTGAATATGATGCCCGATTCAGCATTTAAAGTGACCGAGTTACAGTTTTTGCGTTTGGTCGGCAGCAGCAGCAAGATCGTGCAATTCTATATTCATCCCTGCACAGTGCCAGATCCATCCCGCAGCCCCGAGGTTCAAGCTTATATTAAAGAACATTACACTTCTTTTGATGCGTTAAAAGAAGACGGGCTAGATGCGCTCATCATCACAGGCGCAAATGTCATCAATCCCGTTCTTAATCAGGAACCTTTTTGGGAGACCCTGCAAGAGATCATCAGTTGGTCAAAGGTCAACGTGACATCTACACTGGCATCCTGTTTGTCAACCCACGCCATCGCAAAATCACTCAGTCGTATTGAGCGCAAACCTTTATCACGAAAACGCTGGGGCGTTTATAGTCATCGCATCACGCAAACCGAGCACCCCCTCCTTCAAGACATCAACACTCGTTTCGATGTGCCCCACTCGCGTAATAATGATGTTAGCCGCGCCCAGCTCGAAGTGGCAGGCTATAAAACCCTCGTCTACGGTGAAGATGGCGGCGTTCATCTCGCAGTTAGTCCCGACCAATTTCGACTCGTCTTTCTTCAGGGGCATCCCGAATATGACCGCATCAGCCTGCTAAAAGAATATAAACGTGAAGTGCTGCGCTTCATTGCTGGCGAGCGCAAAGACTACCCCCCGCATCCTGAAAATTATTTTGGCAAAAAAGCAAAAAAGATCGTTGATTACTATCAAGAACTTGTTTACGCAGCCCTCGAGCAAGGCAACCCCGTTCCCGAGTTCCCTGAAAAAGAGATCGAGCCCTGGCTGGATAATACATGGCGTGACACCGGCAGAGCTTTTTTCAACAACTGGCTGGGATTGGTCTACCAACTAACGGATGTGGATCGGAAGATCCCCTTCCCGCCGGATATTGACCCAAATGATCCGCTGGGATTAAATGCCAAAGCGACACGCTCGTAATTTAGGCTTGCTACCATTATGGAGATGTGCACTGCACCTTTACGATGCGTTGCACATCGGCATCGAACTGCAACGCACCCTGTCGGGTGCAATGCAGTTCTTCGAGATATTATCCATTAAACGGAATCAAGCCCAAATCATAAGTATATCGTGCATCTCATCCCCTAAAAGGAGAAAAAATGAAACCAGAAACCATTGCCATCCACAGCGGCTATGAAAGTGAGTCCACGACAAAAGCTGTAGCGGTGCCGATCTATCAGACCGTTGCTTATGAATTTGATTCAGCGCAGCACGGCGCAGATCTGTTCAACCTGACTGTGCCTGGCAATATCTACACCCGCCTGATGAATCCCACAACCGATGTTTTAGAGAAACGTGTTGCAGCATTGGAGGGGGGGCTCGCGGCTCTAGCGGTGAGCGCGGGTAGTGCCGCGATCAATTATGCTGTATTGACAATTGCCGAGCAGGGAAATAATATCGTTTCTACCCCCCTGCTTTATGGCGGGACCTATACGCTTTTTGCTCATATGTTCGCGAGACTGGGCATTGAAACTCGCTTTGCCGAAGATGGCAGCGCAGAGAGTTTGGAAAAACTGATCGACGAGAAAACCAGCATGGTCTTTTGCGAAAGTATCAGCAACCCGGTTGGGAGCCTTGTGGATATAGAAGCAATTGCAGAGATGGCACACAAATACGGTGTGCCACTGATGGTAGATAATACCGTTGCGACCCCGATTCTGATCAAACCGATTGAGTTTGGCGCAGATATTGTCGTTCATTCGCTGACAAAATATATGGGCGGGCATGGCAACTCTTTGGGCGGCATTATTGTAGATAGCGGGAATTTCCCGTGGGGGAAGTACCCCGAGCGCTTCCCGATGTTGAATAACCCTGAGCCTGCTTATCATGGCATGGTTTACGCAGAAGATATAGGAGATGCGGCTTTCATTACGCGGGCACGCACTGTGCCTATGCGCAATACCGGTTCGACGATGAGTCCTTTTAATGCCTTCTTGATCTTGCAAGGCATCGAAACGCTCGCGTTGCGTATGGAACGACATTGTGAAAATGCTGAGGCTGTTTCAAATTATTTGAATGCACATCCACAAGTTAAATCAGTAAATTATGCTGGTTTGTCCAATTCTCCTTATTATGAACTTGCACAAAAATATACTGCAGGGCAACCTTCTGCCCTGCTCTCTTTCGACATCAAAGGCGGCTTTGATGCTGGCGTGCGCTTCTTTGATGCACTGAAACTCTTCAAACGTCTGGTGAATATCGGGGATGCAAAATCTTTGGCAGCGCACCCCGCATCGACAACGCATCGTCAGCTTTCTGAAGTGGAGCTTGCTGCGGCTGGAATTTCTGCAGGAACGCTGCGTCTCTGCGTAGGGATCGAGCATATTGATGATATTCTTGGCGATCTGGAGCAAGCATTAGCAGCCGCAAAGTAAAATCATTTCTAACTCTATAAAAACTTTCTCTATTGGAGTATCACATGAATAAAAAGCTAAAAATCCTACTTGTCATTGTCTTTCTGGTTATTATTGCCTATTTCTTTGCAGCCAACCGAATCTACAATATGATGACCATCACCCATCCTAATTGCCAAAGCAGTTATATGGAAAGGCGGCGGGAGAACACCCCAACCAACTTTAAAGGGGAGTACGATACCCCTGACACAGAAATTGACGTTTCCGCTTATCAAATGGAAAGCTACGAAGAGGTGAACTTTGCATCTCGTGAAGACAATCTCAAGATCAGCGGATGGTTCGTGCCAGCCTCTACAGAATCAGACAGAACCATCATCGTCGTGCATGGTGCAGATATGTGTAAACGCAACTCCAATGTCCTGATAGCATCCGGGATGCTCACCCGCAACGGCTTCAATGTTCTCATGATCGACTTGCGCAACCATGGCGATTCTGAAATCGTCAGTGATCATTTCGCAGCAGGCACAGAAGAATATAGGGATGTGCTCGGTGCATACGATTGGCTGCTAGCGCAAGGATATCAACCCCGGAATATTGGTGTAATGGGCGTTTCAATGGGTGCGGTAACCAGCATTAATGCCTTCAGCCTTGAAAAAGGTGTCGCAGCCATCTGGGCGGACAGCTCTTTTACCGACATTCCCACTGTTCTGGAAGATCAACTTGCGCTCAATGGCTTCCCTATTTTTATGAAAAAAGGAGTGCTGACCATAGCGAGTTCTGATGGATACAATCTGGAAAGCATTACCCCCATAAAAGCGATAGAAGATCATGCCGAACGCCCCATCATGATCACACATGGCACAGAAGATAAGTGGATCAACGTCTCGGCAGCAGAAATGCTCTACGCCAACGCCGGTCCCAACGCTGAGTTGTGGATATTTGAAGATGCACACCACGTCGAGTCCATGTTCATTGATCCCTTTACCTATCAGGAACGGATGGTCGCTTTTTTTGAAAATGCGCTTGAAAATTAAGTTTCATATAACTGATGTTATACAATTCTTAACTTGTGCATATTTCACCCCCCTGCCCTCTCGGACATCCCCCCATTTTGAAAAGCAAAAATGGGGGGATAACAAAATACCATTGTGCGTAACATGAAGTATTAAATGACAAACTCGCCCAAATTACTCAGGCGAGTTTGTCATTTAAACAGCTATACGTTTATTGCCAAGCCTGCACGCCACTGGCACGATAATTGGCAGCCAGCGCTTCAAGATCAAGAACATTGATGGTTGCATCAGCGTTTAGATCGGCTGCATCAGGGAAAGATGCGTTGTAATTCATGCCAATCGTCATCGCATCAAATTGGTCGATGACGAGATTTCCATCAATATCACCTGCCAAAAGAGCAATCGTTGGCATGGTTGTTGTCTGTCCTAAAACCAGCGTTGCAGCACCCCGCGCCGGTAAAAATCCACTTGCGGAGGCGAGAACCGTGTAAGTTCCTGCGGATGCACCCAGTTGAAAGGTGCCATCCAGATTTGCCGATACGGAAGTGATCCAGTTATTGCCAAGGTCATATAATGCGATCGTAACAGGTTTAGAAGCAAGAACTTGACCGGCAAGGAATGTGGCAGCAGCGCCATCATCCGGTGGTGGGTCATCAGGGTTAGTAATAGGCGCATCTGAAATCGAGATCGAAGCACCAATGGGGATGATGTCCAAAAGAGTACCGCTTCCGGTAGAAATACGGGCAGTACATTGTAGGGTTGTTTGTCCAACTGCTAGCCCACTAATGTTAAAGGTGAAGGCCGTGCCATCTTGCAACGCTTTCTGCCCGCTGCTTCCCGCAATAGCAAAGATGAAACTCTCATTTTCAGGCGCACTGACTGCAATAACAGGGTCAGTACCAAAAAGATCAGTTGCTGCCATAGTGATAACGCTCAATAAAGCACTATCATAAGGGCAAGTGATCTCGACGCTAGTGTAGCCTTCAACGGGGATATTCCCTAAATAGGCCTCGACAGAAGTTGTTTCACCCATATTGATATTCGCAGGAGCTATTACGGCAATATAGGGATCAAGTAAGGTATCGCTATCACGCAAGACCAAGTCATAGAAACCTTGTCTCGTTTGTGGCTGAATTTGCACGAAATAGCTTCCAGCAGGCTGGGTAGTGCTCAACGTGCCAATACCTTGAGCAAGTTCAACACCATTTTCATCCAGAAGAACGATCAGGGGCTCTAAGCCTGCTGTAACAGGTGTAGCCGTTAGCGTTAAGGAACGCGTGTCGGCAAGCTGAAGTGTCCAACGTTCATAACGATAGGCATCCAGGCTGCCACGGTAGAGCAAATTCCAATCGAGCGCACCACGCATTGCAATCTGTAGATAAGGAATATTCAGGAAAGGATTACCATCATACGGTATTCGTATTTGTCCCTCCTTCACAAGAGTGGTTAGATTCGTGATTGAATCATAATTTACATTCCAGCCAGAAAAAGAAGCATCGACCATAGTCGGGCGTAGGGAGAAATGCAGATGAGGGATATCGGGGTAGAGAGCCGGGGGGCAAAATGGGTCACGAATGCCGTCAGCAATGATCGCTAAACGCTGGTTACGATAAACAGCATCCCCTAATGCAACCTGGAAATTAGCAAGAAATTGATATTCTGTGATCCAGCCATTACTATGATCGATCTTGAGATGGCAAGTCCCCATTTCGATAACCGTACCAGCCGCAGCGGCTGTAACCCAATAATTGGATGTGTCGTCTCCCTCCCTAATATCAGATCGGGGAGTAAAGTCAACTGCCCCTCCATTGAGGTAGTTATGATTACTTGCCAGCCCGCGCTTGGTTCCGTTATCGAGACCGTCGAGGGTCACCCAGCTAAGTCCCTGCTCCCAAGGCAACTGGAACATATCGAAAGGCGGCAAGTCCAGCAAGGGAGCCGCCTGAGCCTGTTTGATCGGCAACAATGAAGAGAATAGAATCAATAGCCCCAGAAGATAAGAAGCATATTTAGGTTTCATCATCATGCCTTTTTTCAATAGATTAAGAACTATACGATCGTTTATAAACCACAAAAATGACAGCTACAACAGCCATCCCAACAAAGAAAAGCAAAGATATAGCAATGGCTGCTGCCCAATCTGGCGATTGGCTATTTGCGGATACTGTTGGTTCAAGCGAAAGCGGCGTTCCCAACAATGCCGGCTCTTGGATATTTCCAACAGTTTTATCAATACTTAGAGGGATATTTCTTTTCCCTAGTGCAATACCAGAAAGCGGCACAGCAAAACCTGAAGCATCACGCACTGCCAAGGCTGCGCTTTCAAGATAAAGCTCCGTTTGACAGCCACCGAGCGCCTGAAAACTGACTTCTGCCAGAACACCGAGAGCTGCTTGCGGAGTAGTACTGGCAAAAGTTGCATCAACTAAGCCAATATTTTGGGGCAATTGCAAGCCATTCATCCCGGCAACAGGAGAAGAGGCGTTGATCGGTTTCAAGCAATTAGGATCATAGCGAATTTGAAAGGTAAATCCTTGAATGGGCGTAGATGAAGCGCCGTTCAGTCTGACAGTGACGATTTCTTCGGTTTTATAAGCTGCCGCATCCGCTTCAAGCCAAATGCTCTCAGAAGCTTGTGCATTTGCGGTTATCACAGAAAGAAATATAAAAATAAGTGCAAGAAAGAGGGCTTTGGTGTTTTTCATAAGGATTAACTCTCTTGAGCCGAGGCGTACTATACAGCACGCCTCGGCTAAGAAGCGATTGATCTTTTATTACCAGCTTTGTGGACCGGTCGCGCGGTAGTTAGCGGCGAGCAGTTCAAGGTCCAGTACATTGATGACACCATCTGCGTTCAAGT
>Ga0209042_1001871_pt1 | contig 15175 bp, 10 predicted proteins | sample SaaInlV_200m_DNA_6_FD_184649 | JGI IMG/M metagenome (GOLD analysis project Ga0209042, IMG submission 184649) | Marine microbial communities from expanding oxygen minimum zones in the Saanich Inlet - SI037_S2LV_200m_DNA (SPAdes) (version 2) | ecosystem: Environmental > Aquatic > Marine >...
AATGAGGTTGTCCAACACCGGATCGTTTAACACATGCCACCATGTGCTGTAATCCGCTGTTTCCGCTTTGATCTGCGGGTCAGCGGTCTCATTCCATTTTTCTTCAACGGAGGCGGAAGGTGTTTTAAAATCCGGTCCCAATGTTGTGCAAGAGATAAAAAGCGGTGCCAGAAGCAGCAGGGGAATCCAGACCGGAGAACAAAAACGTATCCGGTTTCGGTTTTGTGATACCGGTTTGACGGTTACCTGTTTTATCTTTGGCATGGGATACGGATCTCCTAAATCAATTGACCGATAATTGTGATGCTTTACCGGGCCCTTTGACTCTGAATAGCAATGAATACAGCACCGGCACAACGCCCAATGTGAGCATTGATCCAAATATCAGTCCTGAGGCAAGGATTATGGCCATTGCATAGAACAGCGGGTCCTTTGATAAAATGAGCGGCATGACCCCCAACACCGTTGTGACCGTCGTCATCAAAATGGGGCGGAACCGGGATACGGCCGCCGCCATAACGGCGCTGTAGGGATCGGTGCCCTGGCGCATTTCCGAATCAATTTTATCCAACAGGACAATACCATTGTTGATGATGACGCCTGCCAGGCTTAAGAGCCCCAGCATGGCAAAAAAATCAAAGGGGGCCCGCATGGCTGCCAGCCCGAAAAAAGCCCCCGTGAAAGCCAGCGGGATGGTCATAAAGATGATTATTGGTTTCCGAAAGGAGTTGAACTGCCAGATCAATAGCACCAGAATGCCAAAGACACAGAAAGGGAGCCAGCGCATGAGTTTCCCCATGGTTTCGGCCTGGGATTCCATTTCGCCGCCCACTTCCCAGTGATACCCGGGCTTCAGCTGCAATTCCGCTATGAGGGGTTCCACCGCTTTCAATAGTTCAGGGGCCTTCAGGAATTCATGCTTGGCTTCCACTATCAGACATTTTTCCTGGTTTCTTCTGGAAATGCGGCTGTAATCCCATTCCAGTTTCAGGTCGGCGATCTGAGTTAAAGGAACACTGACGCCATCTCTGGAGTAAACGCTGACATTCAAAAAGTCACTGACGGCACTTCTTTCCTGTTTAATGGATCGAAATACCACGGGAATGGCCACGTCTCCTTCACGGTATTCCGTCACAACGGCGCCGTCCATGTGAGCTTTTAAGGAGGTGGCCACCTCTTCGGAGGTAATACCCGCCCTGCGGGCACGAACCTGATCAACCACCACCGTTGCTTTGGGAACCATATTCTCCCAGGTGTTTTTAACATCAAGTGTGCCGGGTATGGCTTTGACACCAGCCGCCAGCTGGTTGCCCTTTTCGAAAAGGGTGTTGGGATCGAGCCCGTATAGACGGATTTCCAAAAAACCCGGCTCTTCGGCGCCCATCCACATCTGCTTGACCCGCCCCGACACGCCGGGAAAAGCGTCCGCCAGGTGATGACGGACCCGCTCGATCAATTCTGGAACCTCCTTACTCCCTTCGGTGTTCACCACCACAAAACCCAAATGGGGATCAGGATCAAAGGGCGCCAACACCAGGAAAAAGCGTGGGCCTCCGGTGCCCACATAGGCGATGGTGCTGGTGATTTCAGGGTTCTTCTCTTTGTCGGAAAGCCATTTTGTGAGGCGGTTGACCGCCTTCTCCGTGGTCTCGATTCTTGTTCCTGCCGGCAAATCCAGATAAATCAGGAACTGATTCCGTTCACTGGGACCAAAAAACTCCTTGACCAGATTGGTACTGACATAACCTCCCAATAAGAGTGTGCCGACTGCCAGAGTGAGCACGAAAACCCGAAAGCGCAGCACCTGTTTCAAGATGCCCTTGTAAATCCGGTAAAACCGCCCTGAATAGGGATACTCCTTTTTGCTCTCGGTGCTGCTTTCCGCGTGAGCTTCGCGGGGTTTCGATTTTTCCTTCTTCGGTTTGACTTTCATAAACCATAAGCACATGGCAGGGGTCATGTACATGGAAAGAAACCAGGAGGAAATCAGCAGCAGGATCACCACCATGGGAAGGGAGAATGCATAATCGCCGGTCTGCCCGTCGATCATCAACATGGGGACAAAGGCCAGAATGGTGGTCAGGGAGGAGGTGAGGAGCGGAACGGCGAGGGTTGTTCCTGCTTCAATACAGGCCTGTCTTTTTTTCACACCATTTTCAAGGCGAGTGCGGATGTCCTCGGCCACCACAATGCCGTTGTCCACCAACATGCCCAATGCGATAATTGTGGAGGCGATGGAAACCCGCTCCAGTTCAATATTGAAAAACCGCATGGCGACCATGCCCAACAGCATGGTCATGGGAACAAACGAGCCTACAATCAACCCGGTACGGATCCCCAAAAACAGCATGACCACCACCAAGACAATGACCAGGGTCTGATAGACATTGCTGAGCCCCCCGTTAACAGACGCCTCAACCAGATCAGGCTGAAAGGTGGCATATTCGAGCACATATCCGATGGGAAGGTCGGCCGTGAGCTGGTTAAGCTTCTGGGTCAACAGGTCCCCGAAGGCCACGGAATTGGTGCCTGGAATAATGGATACACTGATGACGATGGCTTTATGACCATTGAAATAGGCCAGGTCTTTTGCAGGATCAATGTAAGCTCGCTCAATTTCCAAAAGATCTTTGAGTGCCACGGTCTGCTGTGTTCCCGGGATGGTGATGAGAACCCTTTCAATATCCTCCACGGAACGGAAGTTGCCGGACGGTTCCACAATGATGTCCTGTCCGGCCGCATCGATTCGGCCGCCGGGCAATACCACGTTCTGCCGAATCAATGTGTCACTAATCTCTCCCAGGCTGATGCCGAACTGGGATAGTTTTGAAGCTGAGAACTTTAAAAAGACCTGCTCATCCTGAACGCCGTACAGTTCTACTTTTCGAACCCCTTTGAGTTCATACAGCCTGTCTCGGATATCGCGCGCCACCAGCCGCATTTCAGCCATGGAAAACCCGTCGGCCCAGAGCGCCATGGTGGCCACCGCCGTAAGGCCGAATTCGTCATTGACAAAAGGTCCGATGGTGCCTGACGGCAGCTCCGTCTGGACATCGATCATCTTATTGCGAACCTTCTGCCAGATGGTATCCAGATCGTTATATTCGTCCCGGGTTTCGGCGTGGATAATGGATGTGCCGGATTTTGAATCGGACCAGATGTCGTCGATTTCGGGTAGTGTGCGGATCTGAGCTTCCAGCTTGCGGGTGATCAGCTCTTCCACGTCAGCCGGTTTCATGCCGGGATAAAACGCCACAACCACCACCTCGCGGATGGTGATGGGTGGGTCTTCCTGGCGGGGGAAATGAAAGAATTGACTGAGGCCTATCAGAAGCACTGCGGCAATAAACACCATGGTGAGCCGCGTATTATCCAGTGCAAAGCGAGTGATAAAGGACATGTCTGAGACCCCTAATTCCCTTTCATCAGTTTGACCTTTTGGCCGTCTTCTAAAAATGTCACGCCTGCCACGACGATAATATCTCCTGCCTTGACCCCTTCGGTGACACCCACCCAATTACCCCTGACGCCCCCGCCTTTGACGGGCGTTTTCTTGACCGTGGAGGTTTCTTTATCGAATATGAAAACATGAAAATCGGATTTGTCACCCCCTTTGGCAATGGCGGAAAGGGGAACCAGATAACCGGCATTTTGATCCTTTTTGGAGAGCATGAGTGTTATTTCAGCCGTCATTCCGGGGCGTATTTTACTGCCGGCATCCACAACCACCACCTTAACGGGAAAGGCGTTGGCCGTTCCGGCCACTGAACTGATCTCGGATACAACACCTTTGTAAGTATGATCGGGAACGGTGGGAAAACGAATCTCTGCGGACTGGTCCAGGTGAATATCGTCAATGGCCGTCTCGGGAATCTGAACGGCAACCTCCATGGCACTTTCAGAAAAAAGAATAAACAGGTGCTCCCCACGTTTCACTTCCTGAAAGGGATCCACATATTTCTCGCCGATGATGCCGTTGAAAGGTGCCGTCAGTGTTGTTTTTTCGAGATCGCGTTTTACCAACTTGACCTGAGAACCCGCATATTTGACATTTTTGAGCGCACTGTCGTAGGCGGCTTTTGACTTGTCAAGGGATGACTGGCTCACGGCGCCCGAGTCCATCTTGGAGATTCTTTGGAAACGGTCCAGGTCGTTTTTCTTGTCGGCAAGTTGCACCTTGGCCCGCCCCACGGCCGCCTCGGCGGCCTGAAGGTCCAACAAAAACGTGCGTTCATTTAAGACGGCTATGGTCTGCCCTTTTTCCACCCGGTCGCCCACCTTGACGCGCACTTCCTTCACGTTTCCGGGTACCTCAAAAGCGAGGATGGAGCTGTCGACGGCCTCCACCACACCTGAAAATTTTCTGACCGGCCCTGAGCTCTTTTCAGCAACTGTAATGGTTTTGATGGCTCGGATCCGCTCAATGGGTTTCGGTACTTCCTCACGACAGGCAGACATTAGAAGAAGAAACGAAATCCCAAAGAACAACCCTAACCAGAATTTTTTAGATCCTAAATACATGATGAAGATCCCCTTTTTATGTGCGGACAAATGTTCATGCGCTTACCTCTATGATATCATATTTATAGTTGCGATTCAATGGGCAGTATGCCAAACAGGCCAACCTTGAACTTCAGCCAAAAATCGGCATGGGGCTCATCGGTAAGCGTTGCCGGCTGACCGTCAACCAGGCCGTGCCATAGGATCTTTTTTTGGCCTTTCGATTCTTTCAGTTCTAAACGAAAAGCAAGCTTCTCAATATCCCGGTCAAACTCCTCCCCAAATCCCCGTGCCAGTTCCTCACATGAAATCACCAATCCGATTTCCGTGTTGTGGATAGCCGAACGGGGATCAAGGTTTAGCGACCCGATAAACATCTGCTTGCGATCCAATACAAACGTCTTGGCATGCAATGTGTCTTTATGGGATTGATCGACCTCTTGCTTATCTGTTTGTTTTTGTAAGCTATGTTTTCGGTTTAATTCATACAACTCCACTCCGCCCTCCAACAGTTTCATACGATAATCCGAATACCCGGCATGCACGGCCGGAACGTCGGTGGAGGCCAGTGAATTTGTCAGAATTCGGACCCGCACGCCTCTTTCCACCAGCTCCAGCAAAAAAGCGGTGCCCAGTTGTCCGGGGACAAAATAGGGGGAAATAATAATCAGCTCCTCGGTTAAGCTTTCGATGTAAGGCTTTAGCTTGGGGATCAAATGGTACTCGGTCTTGTCAAAATCATGAAGCACTTTTTCGGGCAAATCATAAATCAGTTCCGCCTCCCCCCACTTGAAAAAAACCGTATCTTCCTGAATTTCTTTAAACAGATCCGTTTCCCGGAGCATCTGAACATAAATGGAGGTTTTCTGGTCCTCAATACGCGCTTTCAATTCCTCACTCACTTTTTTGATCTCAGCGGCAGTCGGTTCCCCCTCTATCAAAACCGACACGGGGTAGGCCAAATCGCTGTTCCAATATCGATCAAATGCCGTTAAGACTTCCTGCACGGCGGGACCGATTACCATTACATCCAGATCCGCAAACGCATTGGTCGGATCCGCTTCGAAGTACTCATTTCCGATGTTACGCCCTCCCACGATGGCCACCTGGCCGTCCACGGTAAAGCTCTTGTTGTGCATACGCCGCGTAACCGATCCGAAACGCGTTAGGAATTGGGTCATTCTGCCGCTTTTGCGGTCGAACGGATTGAATATCCGCATCTCAATGTTGGGATATGCTGACAGAACGCTTATCTTCTTGTCCCGCCCCTCGAGATCCATATCATCCAACAGCATCCGTACCCGTACCCCCCTTTTCGCGGCTTTGATTAATTGCTCGGCAAACAGATGCCCCACAAGATCATCGTGGAAATGGAAATACTGTACGTCGATGCTTCGCTCTGCATAATGGATTAAGGCAGCACGTGCGAGAAAAGCCTCCTTGCCTTGACCCAGCAGATGAAAACCGGATTTTCCAGGGTTCGCGGCCTTTTCATCCGCAAGATCGATCGCCCAGGCCGTGTCCTGCGTGTCCCGGAGCGCATATGATGCTGGCCGTTCAAAATCTTTAGGCAAAGTGGCGGCGCAGCCGGATGCCAGAAGCACGGCCATGACCAGGGGGAATAAGACTTTTGATTTCACTTTGTTTGCTCCTTATGGCCCATAGTTTCATCCTATTCCAGCGGGAGGCTCGGAATCGGAAAGGTAGCGGTAATCGTAAGCGTGGTTCCCTCCAGAGTAGAACGCGCGCCCATTTCCCAGAAGAAGCGCGCGTTGAGAAATCCATACAGTGTGTTTGAAGTCATGATCGGGATTGTCAGCTCCGGTCCCACCCCGAACACCCTCTGCCTGGCCAGCTTTCGCCCTTTGAGCAACGGTTCAATATCCGGCCCGACTTCATCATGAGCTATTTGAAATTGCGCATAGTAGGAGGCTCCAACAATAAGGGTGCCACCCAAAAAGGACTTGCCCAGGCCCCCCTCCAAGGTCAGAATGTCGCCCACCCTGATGTCTGTGTTTCTCTTCTTCGTGTGCATCTCATAAAAGGCAGTGGTGGCGAAGTGCCAGGTCCTGGCCTCGTCAAAGTAGACCGTCGCTCCTGCGAACGGTTCAAAGCTCCACATTCCCAGACCAAGATTATCCGGTGCGCCGGGTTCGAACCTTCCGGTGGGCGCAACCACCCCGAGGCCGGCGGTGAAATCGGCCCGCTGGGTATGCCAGCCCAGGTTAAGGGGTTGAAAATAGAGATCGGTGAAACCGGTGTTCGTGGACTGATCGAGGCCGAAAACAGGCGCCTCCAATGCATTGTTTGTGAAGGCGGGGAAAAGTATAAACCCGTAGTTTGCACCCAGAAGTTTGAAGTCGCTCACGTACCAAACTGAGGCCGCATAGCTGTTCATGTCTATGGAACCCGGCCGGCCTGGGTCGGGGCCGATGGGGTCACCGTCGCTGTTCAAAAGCTTATCCGCGTCGTATCGGAGGTACAAGGCTGATAAATACAAGCCCGGGTCTGGCTGGGTCCCGGACAGAAGACCGTAGTCACCACGAAAGTTGTGGCCCAGGAACGCAGCGTGGGCCTGAGTCACAGTCATTCCCAGAGTGGCGGTCAGTAGGCTGGCAGCAAGCAAGAGCGCGGTGAGCCTGACTTTCTTCATTCTCGTTCACATTTCCCGGTGATCATTTCGCTATACCTGCGTCTGCGCTCTTCATTCGCTGCGACGTAATCTGTTCTCTGGCCAATTCAAAACCCCCGGTTTTTGAAACTTCGGCTATGTTCATGGCGAATGTCTGGCCAAGTACTCTGGCTGCGCCGATTAACACTTCGAAATTTTGGGTTTTAAAATGATTCTCCATGGCTTGGCTTGACTTCCATTCTCCAACCAGAAGATAGGTATTTTCCTTTTCGGAATCCCAGTACACGCTGAAATCAAGACAACCCTTTTCTTTACGAATACTGCGCAAGATAGAGCGCATACTGTTGAGAAATTCATCCGGTTTGTATGGCCTGATTTCGATCTTTAATTGACTGATAACCATATCATACTCCTGTGGAATGAGGAAGGAAATTTGCCACTTGTGAAACTTGATTGAACCAATTCAAGGTATATCAAAGAGCGTGCCATTGGCACGAACAATGAGAATATTGCCTTAACTAACTGGAAAATATTAAATATTCATTTGAAGAACAGATTGGTAGCTGAAAGAAAAGAATAAACAGAACACCAAATATGGTTAACAAAACCATATTTGATGTTTTTTCGACGTAGGCTTTAGGACTTGGGTGAAGATAAGGAGGTCAGGATTTTGGTCTTTTAATGCCAAGTTTCTTCATGCGGCCGCGAAGCGTATTGACATGCATCCCTAAGGTTAAAGCTGCACTGTTTTTACCCCCGATCTTCCAGTTCCTGGCCTTCAGAACCTTTAGGATATAATCGCGCCCCATTGTTTCAAAAGGCTTGAAGTCGCTTAGCGCTGTCTTTGTAGTTTGAGGAAAATCAAAATTCAGCTTCTTCCCCTTGGCGGTAATCAATGCACCTTCGATCGCATGCTTCAATTCTCTCACGTTGCCGGGCCACGGGTAGCCCTGCAACATCTGCATGGTAGACTTCGAGATTTCGGTATCGTGTTTTCCCAGCTTTCTTGCGAGTTGGTCCACAAACCATTTGACCAGCAAGGGAATGTCTTCCGGACGTTCACGCAGCGGAGGCACCGTAATGGGAAAAACCTTCAGCCGATACCATAGATCCTGCCGGAAACGGCCTTTGCGGACTTCTTCTTCAAGAACGCGGTTTGTGGCGGCGATGATGCGGGCATCGGAGTGCAGTGTGCGGGGGCTTCCCAGTCTTTCAAACTCACCGCTTTCAAGCACGTGCAGTAGTTTGGGTTGAAGCTCGAGCGGGAGTTCCCCGATTTCGTCCAGAAAGAGAGTTGACCCCTTGGCCAGTTCGAAGCGCCCGACCTGGGTTGTTGTTGCCCCGGTAAAGGCCCCTTTTTCCCTGCCGAACAACTCGCTTTCAATCAATTCCCGGGGCAGGGCCGCACAGTTCACTTTCACCAATGCCCGCCTGCCGTGAGGGCTGAGCTCATGCAGGGCTCGCGCCATAAGCTCTTTGCCCGTGCCCGTTTCCCCCAAGATAAGCACTGGAGAATCCGTAGGAGCGACCTGCTCGACCCTGTGCAGCACGTATTTCAGCGCTTCACTCTGACCGATGATATTTTCAAAGTTGTGTTCCAGTTTAATTTCATCTTGCAGGTAGGCGCTTTCGGCCTCCAACTGGTTTTTCAGCTTCTCGATCTCTTCAAGAGCAGCACGGAGCTCGATTTCAGCCTGCTTTTGTTCAGTGATGTCCATGTTGATGTTAACGACGGACTCGACACTTCCGTTCTTGTCTTTGATCGAGTACAAGTGGTTTTGAATCCAGCGCGACCTCGCCTCTATATTCTCCAACCCTATCTCGTCGAATAAACGGCTCGGGATGTAGTGTATCGGAGGCAGGACTACATCCTCTCCCGCGAAGGCTCTTTCGATCAGCGGAGCAAGGCCGAGATCTTCGAACTGGCTGTCGGTTCGCATGTTGTATGTTGTCAAGATAGTATCTGCCTCATCCGCTTGAACGTCCCAGTTCCGCATCCAGGCCTTATTCACCTCAGTAATCTGACCTTCGGGCGTCAATATTACGATATCGAGCGGAGACTGCTCCATCAGATTTCGAAAACGCTCTTCGCTGCTAAGGATTTCTTCTTCTGCTTTCTTACGCGAGGTTATATCGGTTATGGAACCGGACATTCGGGTGGCTTTGCCTGTTTTATCCCAAAGGGCTTGTCCGCGGGCATGAAACCACCGGTATTCCCCGGATTTGGGTTGAAGGCGATAGTCGATAATATAGGGAACACGTTCAGAAAGATGTTTGTCAACGGCCAGTCGGACGGCCTCGGAATCATCTGGGTGCAGTCGATTCCAAAATTCGTCCAGTGTGTCCGAGAACTCATCGGGCGCGTACCCCAAAAGCTCCTTAAACCGGTCGGAATAATACACTTTATCGGAAACAAGGTCCCAGTCCCAGATACCGGCCGCTGATCCCGTAACAGCGAGTTCGTAGCGTTCTTGGCTCTCTTGAAGCTCCTTAACTGATCTTTTCAGCATAGTCCTGCTTTCGCTCAGCACGGAGGTGCGTTCATCGACCAGTTGATCGAGGATGTCATTTTCAATGTTCATATCATATTTCTCGGCAGGTATTGACCATCTGCTTCTAGTCTCCAACGATAGGATTTTTGCCGCGAACCTCTTTATGTCCCAATGCACTGTGGGAGCCACCACAATATAAACCAAATATGGTTTCAAAGCCATGCTTGTTTTCTTAAACGCTTTCCTTTTTGGCCCACGATCTCTTCATTGATTCAGATTTTCATGAAGGTTTCAAATAGTTAACGTGAAGCTTTCCCTATTCTTTTTCATGGCATGGTTTTTGCTCATTCTCAATAGTCTCTATTTGAGGTTATATATGCGATTTTCATTGAAAGTTATATGTGTTGTTTTCGTTATCCTGTTATTAAACAGTAATGTTAGTGCTGCGGAAAAAAGAGAGGTAAAAAGGGTCCTCATTCTTGCGGGTCACTACAAAAACATGCCTGCCATTAAGCTTGTTTAAAAAGGCATTGGGCAAGTTTTTGAATCCAACACTGACTATCGCATCAAAGTGGATATAGAATACCTCGATCTATATCGATTTACCAGCAACCACTACAAGCAAGAAACGGTTGATTTGCTGCGCCATAAATATGGTGATGGTAAAATCGATTGCGTGATCACTATCCTCACCGCTGCTTTGCGTTTTATGCTTGATTATGGTGATGAAATCTTTCCCGACATACCGACCGTTTTCACGGTTGTTACTGAATCAAATCTCACGGGTCTAGATCTGCCCGGTAACGTTACGGGTATTTCATATCACGTGGACATACAAGGAAATTTGGAAACAGCGCTCAAACTCCAGCCAAACACGAAACATGTTGTCCTTGTTGGCGGCATCTCGAAAACCGTTGGGGGTATCGTTGAAAATGCCAAAGAGATATTTCAGTCCTATAAAGATGACCTCCAATTCACTTATCTCACTGATCATTCAATGGATCAAATTCTTGAACAAGTGGCACGAATGCCTAAAGATACCATAGTTTTTTTTACAACTATCTACAGGGATAAGGCAGGCAGTGTTTTTATTCCACTAGAATCCATGGCTGAAATTGTAGGTAAATCAAGTGTCCCCTCTTACAGCATTTTTGAACCGTATCTAGGCCACGGTATTGTCGGCGGGCGCCTGGTTGGTTTTGAGGTCCAGGGCAAAAAAGCTGCACAATATGCTTTGGCAATACTTAAAGGAGAAAAGCCCACAGATTTCCCGGTAACCAGTTATGGAACGATTGTTCCCATGTTTGACTGGCGTCAGTTGAACAGATGGGGTCTTGATGAACAGAAACTTCCAGAAGGCAGTATTTTGCGTTTTAAGGAATTGACAATCTGGGGGGTATACAAGTGGTATATCATTGGCTGGATATCTTTATTTATTATTGAAGCCATTCTTATCTTTCTTTTACTGTTTAACAGGGCCAAGCGTCTTGAGGCAGAATCTGCCCTGAAAAAATCCCACAATGAACTTGAACTCCGGGTGGAAGAACGTACTGCTGAATTAGCAAAAACAAACGAGCAACTAGAAGAAGAAATTGAAGAGCGTAAGAAAGCGGAGGAGGCACTGCGGGAGAGTGAACAAAGGCTGTTGAAGGCACAGGAAGTTGCGAGAATGGGCTTCCTGGATTGGAATCTGAAAACCAATGATATGTATTGGTCCGACGAAATCTACAATCTCTATGGAATCAAACGCCAACATAAGAAGTCAAACATCGAGAGAACCATGGAACTAGTGCATCCAGACGATCTGCCATTCGTAGAAAAGCATCTTGATATGGCTATTCGAGGTGTCAAGGAATACAATATCGACCACCGAAAGTTGCGCTCCGATGGCAAAACTATTTGGGTTCATGCCCAAGCCGAGCTAGTCCGTGATGCAGATGGCAATCCAGAAAGCCTGCTTGGTACGGTAGTCGACATCACCGAGCGCAAGGACCTTGAAAGCCAACTTCTGGAAGCCCGGAAGACCGAAGCAATCGGCTCCCTGGCTGGCGGGGTTGCACACCGTTTCAACAATGAGCTGTCCGTCATCGTAGGAAATATCGACCTGCTTGCCCTGGAAAAGGCGGAAGATGACGAGATGTTGGAAAAACTCAATGATATGCTGGATTCAGGTAAACGAATGGCCCATCTCGCCGATCAATTGCTGGCCTATTCCGGGGGTGGAAAATACAATGTGCAGAGCGTCTCATTAAATAATATCGTCACGGGGGTTCTTACGCTTAAGAAACAGACACTCCATCCCGGCGTTCGCGTAGAGACCGACCTTCTGTCGGGTCTCCATGTCACACGGGCCGATCCCAGCCAGATGCTGATGGTTTTATCGGCCCTGATTACGAACGCAAACGAGGCCATGGAAGACCAGGGTTCGATTCGGATATCCACCAGGAACATTGGCCCAGACCAGGCGCTTCAAAAGGATTACCCGGATCTAAAACCGGGACCGTATGTCTGTCTTAGTATCGAAGATACCGGCAAGGGCATGAATGAAAAGGCAAGGAGAAGGATATTTGATCCCTTCTACACCACTCATTTCACAGGACGCGGTCTTGGAATGGCCGCGGTTTATGGAATAATCAAGAACCACAATGGTGACATCACCGTAGACTCAGAACCAGGCAAGGGGACTGTGGTCCGAATCTATCTCCCTGCCATGACGCCAGAGAGCAAAGAGCAGGGAGCAAAGGTGGTCAAACAACCGGAGGTCGAACTGGCCATGGGCAAAGGTACCGTCCTGGTCATTGAGGATGAAGAACCTCTGGTTGATCTGTTCAGGAAGATATTGGAGAAGCTTGGTTATCGTGCTCTCCTCGCGAGGACGGGGAAAGAGGCCATTGAACTTGCCAAGAACTTTGACGGCCAGATTGACCTGGCACTCCTCGACATAAAACTGCCCGATATGGACGGGGACAGGGTTTACCCTCTTATCATGGAAGCAAGGCCTGATCTGAAAGTGATCGTGTGCAGTGGTTACAGTATACACGGCCCTGCCCAGGACATCCTTGATGCCGGTGCCGAAGGATTCATGCAGAAACCGTTTTCCATTGCACCTTTTGCTGAAAAACTGAATGAGGTGTTGGATGGGGATTAGACGACAAAACCAGCCTCTGGTTGCCTTGCCTGCTGAGATGAACTACACTCTTTTGCTCCTGGAATTTCAAAAAGCCGCGGGAGAAAAGGGATCACACCTATTTATCATTTTCATTGGTCGCCCTCTTTTTTGGGGAACAATCACCTAGCCAAGTTCTTCGGCCAACCTTTCCTGAAATAGCCTCCTTCCCCAGGCTTTACCCTGTAATGCTGCCTCACGAATCGCCTCCAGATCTCCAGCCAATCTTGTTCGTAAAAAATCCCAATAGCAGAACGCCGATCCAGAAGGAAATCCGCCATTACGATCTTCCGTGAGGAAATAGCTTGACTTCCCTTTTTGTACTTGGATAAAGCTTCTTTCATGCAGAAACCTTTTCGACGAATTCGCTGAACTCGCGGCACAGGAAACAAAACGTGTTGAGAGCATTTTCAGCGATGTCTTTGCCGATTCCGGAATGAGAAAAACACCTTGACTCCGAAAAACCAATTCCTTAATGTTCCGTATAAACCGCAACTATACTGCGGATTATCATCATAAATCGAAATGCGGCTGGGGAATTTAAGAGGACTCAGGGCATTGCGGGAGGAGGGAGTCGTAGAGAATTTCGCTGTGGTCAGTCGTGATAGATACCAGCGAAAAATCAGCGACGGCATAGTCGTCTTCCCCTGGCACGTGTTTCTGGATAAGCTCTGGAGCGGAGAGATCGTTTAGTATTAGATGAGTAATGAGAATCTGAAATGGAGGAATGACGACGCAAAATGACATCCACGAATAGACCAGATCATATGAACAATGAAGGCGCGAAAAATTTGAGAATCAGCCGGATACCTTACAACCGTGATCCGGACTTCACACGCCCCAGTCTGGTGATTTCTTCCGATGCCCGAGAACGCATGTTTTCCCGGCTGTCACTTCTTTATGGCGAGACGGAAGCAAAAGAATGGATGCCGGAACTGGAACGGCTTCTCAGGGTGCATCACGCCCACAAACCTCAGGAACTGATTGATCATGAAAAGGATTTCGATCCCTTTGAGCGATTCACGGAAAAGGACGTGGTCCTCATTCCCTATGCCGATGTTTTGAAAGGCGAGAGGGGCAGCTTCCTTTCCTTACTGCACCGATTTATTCAAGAGTACAATCGTGGGGGAATAAACACCATTCACATCCTCCCCTTTTTCCCCTATTCCTCGGACAGGGGGTTCGCGGTTGTGGATTTTAAGGCCGTAGACCCGGAAATGGGGACCTGGGAATGCATCAAGGCAATGGATGCAGACTATGATCTCATGTTTGACGGTGTCCTGAATCACTGCTCATCAGGGGCTCAGATGTTCCGGGAGTGGTTGCGGGGAAACCCGATCTTTAAGGATTTCTTCATCGCTTATGATTCTCCGGATGATCTCACACCCGATCAGCGGAGCAAGATATTCCGGCCACGCACTTCAGATATCCTGACCAGATTCGATACCATTGACGGTCCCAAATACGTCTGGACCACATTTTCCAAAGACCAGATAGATCTCAATTTCCGAAACCCGGCGGTGTTCATGCAGGTATTGGAAAGTCTTCTCTTCTATGTGCGTCGGGGGGCGGATATCCTCCGTCTGGATGCTGTGACCTATGTCTGGGCCGAACCGGGAACCGAGTGTGTGCATCTCCCTGAGACCCACGCCATCGTGAAACTCATTAGGGACGTTATGGGTGTTGTCGCCTCCGGAGTGGCCTTGATCACGGAAACGAACGTGCCGCACGAGGACAACGTCTCCTATTTTGGCAACGGGTATGACGAGGCGCACATGGTATACAATTTTGCCTTGCCTCCTCTTGTCCTGCACACCTTTTACACCCAGGATGCCACTGCCATTTCCAGATGGGCGAAAGATCTGAAAATCGATTCCAGGGCCGCAACTTTCTTCAATATCCTGGATACCCATGACGGAGTCGGGGTCATGGGGGTCAAAGGGATTCTTTCCAAAGAACAGATCGATTCTTTGATCCAGAAGGCAAAGGAGCATGGTGCCTATGTTTCTTATAAGGCGACGGAAGACAATGTGGAAGATCCCTATGAAATCAATACCACATGGTGGAGTGCCATAAACCGGGCAGACAGCGACGAGGAGGTGGCCTTTCAAGTCAAGCGATATATTGCTTCGAGAAGTATTCTCCTCGTTCTCAAAGGGGTGCCCGGTCTTTATACTCACGGGTTATTCGCACTGCCAAACGACTACGAGTTGGCAGAAACTTCCAATGTCATGAGGGATGTCAACCGCGGGATAATTGATTCAAAACTTCTTTCAGATGCATTTGCGGATCCCGACTCAAAGAGATCGCACCTGGTCCGCATGTCCCGAAAGATCCATCTTAGCCGCACGAGAAACCGGGCCTTTCACCCGCAAGGGGATCAGC
>Ga0209042_1001878_pt1 | contig 15117 bp, 14 predicted proteins | sample SaaInlV_200m_DNA_6_FD_184649 | JGI IMG/M metagenome (GOLD analysis project Ga0209042, IMG submission 184649) | Marine microbial communities from expanding oxygen minimum zones in the Saanich Inlet - SI037_S2LV_200m_DNA (SPAdes) (version 2) | ecosystem: Environmental > Aquatic > Marine >...
CGACGGGCTTTTAGACTCATCGAATGCCTCATGAAGGTCTCCTGACTTCCAGAAATACAAGAAGTTTAGGAGTGTTTTGTCTGAGGCAACAGGGGTATCAAAGTAAGATTTTTGATGAAGCAATGCGGGGTAATTTCTAATTGTCGTTGACAGATCTAAAGACTCACATTGCCAAGGTTTATCACCTAAGCATACCCACTCTATTACCAAAACATATTCTCCCGTTGGGTCAAAAAAATAAGATGCCCACTTGTCTCCTGTCACTGAACAACCAGTGTCAACAGGATTTTTCTGTTCTGTTTGCCCTCAAAGGTTATTAGACAGATGTGGTGAAAACCTAATAAATGATTTTTCCGTTATTTAAAAATCTCACGCGAAATTGAATATCACCCGTGAAAAGAGAGAAGGAAAATATCAAGTTGCAGAAAACGTAAAAAAGTGGTGGCAAGTCTAGTGCTTAATCATATAGTTAATGGTCCGAATAAGGTTGCTCGTTATTCGACGTTTAACCGTGTTTTTTGAAAGGAAAAAGCCCATATTCACTAGGATTATGGGCTTTTTCAGTCGAAATTAGTACTTTTTAGTACGTTTTAGCTCCTCGTCCTGGACTCGAACCGGGAACCTAGCGGTTAACAGCCGATGTTCTAACTATAACTATATTTTGCTGTCAAGGTTGTTATATATTTACGAAATTTGATTGGAAATATCATTGTAATCACCCTGTAAGCAACAGTTACAGTGTTAATTTTATGATGCAAGGAGTTAACCTCTATTGCGCTGAGGCAGGACACAACAAGATCAAGGACAATTTTGTAAGCCATACTTTATCTCATTCCCCGACTACATAAATGTCAAGTTTTATCAGTATTCATTACAGAAAGTGTGTGTTTTTGAAGGCAAGCATTTTGATGGCTTTTACCATGAAATTAGTTGAAATATCCAAAACCCTTATGGCAAACCGCTGCCCAACCCAGCGTAGTTCTTGACCAGGCTGTCGCCCGAGGGTAAGCGGCGCTAAAAATCACGATTGATTGCGGGCAAAGCTTGGTTCCAGTTCATGCCGCCTGTCAACACAAGCAAACGTTAGATAAAAAACTCTGCCCGTGATTACTAGCACGGGAAGAGTTTTCGTTTAAACCTGTATTTTTAACTCAAAAGGAATTAGACGTGTTGAGTCTAGCTCTCTATACTCAACACGGTAATAAAGTTTCATTTTTTACCAGAACGCATGTTGACGGATTATAATTCCTTCTTATGCAATAAAAGAGTCCAAAGAGGAGAGAAAACTTGCTCAAATTAAGTTTTTCAGAAGAAGAAATCAACCAGCTACGATACGAGCATTTACATCATCAGCATCCGAGAGTGCGAAGACGTTGTGAGGTAGTGTATCTAAAATCCCTTGAGTTTTCTCATCAGAATATCGGTCGTCTTGTGGGCATTAGTCAGCCAACCTTGAGAAGTTACTTGGAGATGTATAAAAGTGGCGGTATAGAGAAACTAAAAGAATTGAATTTCTACCGTCCAGTTAGCAAACTTGAAGCCCATCGAGAAAAATTGAAAGCGGAATTTACAAGCACCCCAGCTAAGAGCGTCAATGAAGCGATGAAGCGTATTGAAGAGCTAACGGGTATTCTTCGTAGCCCGACGCAAGTTCGTCAATTCATCAAAAAATTAGGACTAAAGCGTCTCAAGGCTGGGCAAATACCCGCCAAAGCTGATCCGGAAAAACAAAAAATTTTCTCGAAGAAGAACTTACACCACGCCTAGAAGAGAGCAGAGAAGGAAAACGCCATGTTTTTTTCGTAGATGCGGCTCATTTTGTAATGCAACCTTTTCTTGGCTACCTGTGGTGCTTCTTTCGGCAATTTATTCAAGCGCCAAGTGGGCGTAAACGCTTCAATGTTTTAGGGGCTTTGCACGCAACCACTTTACAGGTCATTACTTTCACAAACGACTCTTATATCAACTCTCGCTCTGTAGCAAAATTAATGTGTAAAATTGCCGTTGAATTCTCAGATTTACCGATTAGCTTGGTGATGGACAATGCCAGTTATCAGCGTTGTTATTTTGTCAGAGATTTAGCGACTGCACTTGGCATTGAAATCATCTTTCTTCCGCCTTATTCGCCCAATCTAAATTTGATTCTATCAAGGGATACATACCCCGCCGCTTGCGGCGTGATTCTTGTTTGAATTTGTAAATGTTGTTAGTGATGTCTCTATTGCCATGTGTAGTAGATTAGACTGTTTTGGAGAGCGATACCCCGTCCGCTCGCGGCGGGGTAGTTCATTGAACGGTTATGGAAGTTTGTCAAAAAGAAAGCGCTCTACTCCGAACACTACGAAACTTTCCCTGATTTTATGCAGGCAATTTCAGACTGCATTACTAATACACACGGTGTGTACAAAGAAGAACTCTCTAGCTTGCTGACACTCAAATTTCAGATATTTGATAATGCAAATCTATAACCGTTTTCAGTATATCTCCATTCCTTGGAAAATAACATCTCGTTTTTCATTCCAGTTTTAGGCGTGATTATAAAAGCGCATCAGCAATGATGTTTTTCTAACTGGGAGCAATGTACGGTTAAAATATCATCTTGTGGTTGATGTTCAAACTGCGACTTCACATCTAAAGCAAAGAATGGTCTCTCGAAACAAGAGTACCAAAACCATTCTTTAAGCAGAAAAGTCAACTCGGGGATTTGTTTAGCGACTGTTCACGAACAGGCTAATATAAAACATCAAAAAGTTCAGCAAAATCGTCAACAACCATATCTGCTTCACCAAACGCATCACGCTTATAGCTAGTTGTGATTGCTATGGATTGCATTTTGGCAGCATTAGCTCCCTGGATGCCGTGTGGTGAATCTTCAATCACCACACAATTGACTGCTGGTATTTTAAGCGTACTTGCCGTGTGAAGAAATATCTCCGGGCTAGGCTTGGGCGATAATTGCGAACCAGAAACAATAACTCCGAAATATTCTCTAACACCAATTTCGTCAAGGACCGCTTGAATAACAAAATCAGCAGATGAAGACGCAATCGCTTGAGCAGTGCCGTGCTCCTGAAAATAAGCCAATAGTTCCAAGATACCAGGCAAAGGATGCAATTGCCCTTTGATCAATTTACAGAAAGACGTACCTTGTGCTGTAACAATTTTTTGAACGAAGTCTTCGTTCGGCGGTTCTCCAAGTGTGACAGTAAGAATATTACGTATATTCGTGCCAACGGTTTTTAAGTAAACTTCTCTCGGAAAATCTATCTGATGACTAGCAAGGGCGGATACCATTGCTTGGTTATGTAACTCATTGGTATCCGCCAATACACCATCCATATCCCATAAGACGCCCTTGATTTTTTTAAAATCGATCACAAGCTCTCCACTAGCTCACGGAAGGATGCGGCATTTGCCGTTAAGTCAGGAGATTGTCTATGTAAATTACCACTAATTAAGTAGGCCACGTCTTTACCGTATACCGTCAGCATATCGGCAAAAGATTCGGGACTAATCCCGCCACCGGGACCTGGGAAGATAGCTTTCATCTGCCCCATTGGGGTAGCGCAGCCTTGTGTAATCCTTGCACAATCGTCTTCACTATAAGAGAAACGACCAATATAGTTGGGCATCACGCTAATATCAGCACCTGCCAAGCGCATCAATTGCCCGTGCAAAACAAAATGGTCTACGCCAAAATCAGGGCTGAGTACATAGCTTCCCATAAATGCTGGGTGAACGACCATCGGCAAGTTGATGGAATCATCATCGGCAACGCGTCGCACAAAGTCCAAACCGCAATATCCGGGCAGTAGCATTAAAGCATCTGCTCCGGCTTCTTTGGCAAAGTGAATACGCTCAAGGATGCTTTCTGCAGGACCCGTAACGTTTGGTGCGTAAAGAGTCTTGAAGCCGGTTTCAGCATTTGCTTTGGCAACGGCTTCCACGCAGCGCTCCACTCGTTCTTTAAACGGAGCAAAGGATTGGTTGGCAATTCCGTGATCGTCTTTGATAATATCTAAGCCACCTAACGCCAGTTTATACGCCATATCCGCCAACTGCTTGGCAGAAAGACCGAGCGGTTTGGTAGCAGTAAAAATTAAGGGGCGCTCAGGCACATTTAAAAGTTTCCGCAAACCGGAAATCCCAAAGCGAGGTCCTTTGAAATGCGTAAGCAAATCATCCGATAGCTCGATTTCTATCACACGAATGCCTGGCTTCATACTAATATTGCCAAAGACAACATTAACCAATTGAGGAAACTCATAACCGCTGATCTCATCGGCATAAGAGATTACAGCCTCGTAGCGATCAATGCCCATTTCGTCAAAACTTTCAATACGACCAAAAACATGCTCTCGAATACCACCTTTCGGCACCAAATCTGCTGGATATTCGATAGTCTGCTCAATGCAAATATCCTCTGCTCGAGCACGGGCTGTTTTCTCATCGCCAAGAACTTGATAATGCACCCGAAAACGTGATCCAGACACAGGCATGGGAAAAGATGATGGAATAATACTCATTTTATAAAGCCTCCGCTTTTGCTTCGCTGTGAACTTCGTTCAGCCGTACTTCTTGTAGGTCTGCTTCCGTTATATTGAGTTTTTCGCCAACCATTTTTTCTACCCTTTCCACCAACGCGAGGGCATCCAAGCCATGCGTGCGCATCAGGTAGAGACGGCTAGCACCGTGAGCGTAGGTATCCTGCAAGCCGATGCGGGCGAGCTTTTTGCCGACGCCGTTCTCAGCCATGACTTCGGCAACTTCGCTGCCTAGCCCGCCAATGATGGTGTGGTTTTCCATCGTGATGATGCCATATTTAGGCTTTTCGGCGGCAGCGAGAATGGCGGGGTCATTGAAAGGTTTGTGAGTGGAGACGTGCATGTGCTGAAGCGAGATACCACGCTCAGCGAGCACTTTGCTGGCACGCATGGCTTCTTCGGTGCAGATGCCGCTCGAGAAAAGGGTGATGTCGCTGCCTTCCTGAAGCTGGCGAGCACGCCTGAATTTCATTGGTTCGCTCTCGTCGAAAAGGACGGGAACTTCACCACGCAATTGACGGATATAAACAGGACCGTCGATATTTTCGATTTCATCCAATACTTGGGCAACTTCGTTGGCATCGCCCGGCTCAACAACGGTCATGTTCGGCAAGGTGCGCATGAGCGCAATATCTTCGATGGCTTGATGGGTTGCGCCGCCAGGGGTGACGATGCCCGGCAAAAAGCCGACCAAACGCACTTTCATATTGGGGTAGGCAATCGACATCGAAATTTGGTCGAAGGCACGGCGATAAATGAAAATCGCAAAGGTGTGGAAGAAAGGTACAAAGCCTTCACGAGCAAGACCGCCCGCAAAGCTGGAGATATTTTGCTCAGTCATGCCCATCGACAGGAAACGGTCGGGATAAGCAGCACGGAAAAGGTCAACTTCGGTATTGCTGGTTAGGTCTGCGGAGAGCACCAAGACTTCGGGTTTATCTTTTGCCCATTCCACTAATTTCTTTGCATGAACTCTTGTCTTTGTCTTCATGGCTAGATTCCTTGCTCTTTATTCATCAGGTCAAGAATTTCGGCATACTCGGCACGTTCTTCTTCACTTTTGAAGCGGACATAATGCAATTTCGGGGAACGTTTTTCAAGAAGGTCAATGCCGTAATAAGGGACGGTGTACGCCAAGATAACCAGCGGCGCTCCCTCGGGTTGGATGCTGGCAGCTTCGACCAAGGCTTCAACATCGTTGCCGTTCACTTTGACGACGTGTGCGCCGAAGGCTTCGACCCGAGAAGTAAGCGGTTCGATATTGAGTACGTCTTTCATTGCGCCATCTGCCTGCTGACCGTTCACGTCGACAATGACACTGATGTTGTCCAATTCATAAAATTTGGCAACCGCCAACGCTTCCCAAGTTTGCCCGATCTGGAATTCGCCATCCGACATGAAGAGCCAATTCCGTCCCGTATCGCCTTTTTTACGGCGAGCACAAGCGATGCCTGCTACCTGACTGAGCGCCTGTCCTAGCGAACCAGCAGTGATCTCATGTCCGGGCGAGTGCTCGGCACCGATCATCTCGACGGTGCTGCCATCGCTGTTGAATTGCTCCAATCCTTCTTGCGACATGCGTCCAACTTCGACCAACGTGGCGTAAAGCACCAACGCATATTGGACAGGGGAAAGGAAAAAACGATCTAGATGCGGGGCTTTCGGTCCGTTGTAGGCACGCCCCGTGAAGTAATTTTCGTTATCGGCACCGGGTACACCTGGGAAAGGTGCCGGGATCATTGGCGCTTCACTTTCACCAATATTCAAGATTTTGGTGTACAAGCTCGCCCAGATTTCTGCCGAGGAGCAGGCTTGGCTCAGATACCCTCCATTGTTTTTAATCGTATGCTCTAAAACACGACGACGAATACCTGCTGCAACGCTTCTAGCTTCGTCTTGCCAAATTTCATTGCTCATGGATTTACCTCATTATTTCAAAATTTACTTACAACGGAGATTGAACGGAGAACCTCGAACTTATCAAGAGATTGCTGTGATGCAATCTCGCCACAAAATATTGTATATCGACATAAAAGTCAATTTGATAACTCCGCTTGGTTTTGATCGAACCCGCTTATAAAGAAAGCCCAGAGAAAGGTGATCAGTAAAATTCCTTTTCACTGGGCTTTCTCAAATAAACGGTTGGTTGACTATGCTTCTACGGGAGCTTCACCATCAGCAGTGCGTTCAAGATAGTCATGTACAGCTTCTTTATTATTGCGGAGCCAAGCCCATGCAACGAAGTAAATGACCAAAAGGACAATAATCCACAACCAACTTTCATTGAGGAAGGCTGGGAAAATCAAGCCGCCAAAAATTGGTTTAGTCAAGATACCGAAACTGGTGACCAGCGCATCGGGGCTGGGAAGTTCAACGCCGAATTGGGAAGCAACTTGGGTGAACAAGCCGGAAAATTTGGTAGCAACGACTAAGCCCAAGCTAAACCAGACTGTACCGGAAACAACTACCTTGAAGATATTACCGTTCATAATGGCTACCAGAGCCGTTACCATGAAAGGCAGAGCGATCAGATCAACCAAAGGTAGAACCTTATTGCCTGGGATGATGGTAGCAACAACGACCATAATCGGGATTAGGATAATGCCCGAAATGAGGGTAGCAGGCTCACCGTAAGCAGTTGCGTCATTCACGCCAATGTAAATTTCACGACTACCGGCCTTAACTGAGCGCTCACGAGCAGCTTGAGTAATTGCCGTAAAAGCTTGTGCGAATAAACCAGCGATACGAGGGAAAACAGCCATAACTGCCGCAGTTGCAACACCAATGTTCAGGATATTGCCCCAAGCTCCCAGAGTGCCTAAGGAAGTCATATTGCCCAGAAAGCCGATCAGCAACCCCAGGATCAAACCAAGCGTAACAGGTTCGCCAATAAAGCCTAGGCGCTCTTTAATACTATCCGGGGACCATTGTATCTTTGAAAGGCCAAGCTTGTTGAAAACCCAGTTTGCTGCAATGGCAAAAGGAACTGCACCAACATGGTGCAATTGGATAACTGTGCAATTGTCATAACCGTAATAAGTCGCCCAGCGTTTTTGAAGAATTTCGGAGAAGAGCAAGCTGTAGAGATTCAAAACCAACATACAAGCTAATGCGAGCCACATATTGCCGGTCGCAACGAAAATCAAGGAACCCCAAACCATATAGGAATAGTTATTCCAGAGATCGCTGGGCTGGAAAACATTTGTCCATCCGACTAGGAAGAGTACGATTTGGAAAAGCAAACCAACGCCAAGGAAGAGCATCCCAGCTTGGGTAGCATAGGCGACCACGGATGTAGCCTGCCATCCAATATCCACGATCTCAAGCTGAATGCCTGTCACTTCAACCATGCTTTGCACAGCTGGAACAATCAAAGGGATATAAGCATTGATAACAAAACCAAAGCCTACTAGACCAACGCCAGCGTAAATAGCTGAGAAGAAAGCCTTTTTTACTCCTGTCCCTAGTGCCATGGCGATGATAAAAAGCATCACAGGCACAAACACATTTGAACCAAAGGTATTAAATACCGTGTTCAAGCTTTCAAGAATCCCATTCATTTTCATTCTCCTTTATCTTGCAAAATTTGTTTAGCTGTAGAAACCAGCTCTTCAATAAATTTATCCTCACCAATCCCGGAAAAAACAGGGACACCATTGATTACCGGGATGTCTAACTTGTCATAAATTTTGGTGGTTGAAACAACCAGGTCTGCTGGCTCACGTTCAAGATGCGATTTGATCATTGAAGGTGTGAGTTCAAAGATTTTCACGTCTTTCATTCCATGGTTAGCGAGAATCTCCTTGACCCGTACTTGAAGCATGGATGAACTAACAACACCGGAACCGCACACGGTAAGAATTTTTAAAACCTTTTTTTTGTTTTTATCCATAAGTAACTTCCTCTTTCACCTTTCTAAGACAACATGGTGTACCAGTGACAGCAGAAAAAACAATTATCAATAAAAAAACCACCTCCTTTACGCAGTTCTGATGACGGTAAAACTAGTCTTGAATCAATTCTTCGCCTCGTTTTATTGCCTCAATTAGAGATTCGTAGTCAAGGGCATGTAAGGCTGCTTCACGGAAACTTCCTTGCATAAGCAATCTTGCCAAGTGCTTGAGAACGTTAATATAAGCATCTGCGGGCATTTCTTCCGGTATTGCGATTAAGAAGATTAGTTTTGCAAGCCCTCCGCCAAAATCATTATCATATTGGATTCCTCTTTCTGAACGCCCGAATGCAACAGCAGCCTTTAACACGCTTGCACTTCTTGCATGAGGGAATGCAACCTGAACATTCATATAAGTTGGGCCTTGTTTCTCGCGCTCTTCCACCGCATAGATAAAATCTGTAGCCGAAGATAACGCTCCTGCTTTTTCAAGCAGTTTTGCCAAATGCTCAATTGTTTCATCTTTTTTGCTCAAGCCGTTCAGATTGAAATCAACGGCTTCAGGCAAAACAACCTTCGATAACAACAAATCAAAATCTTCTTCCATACCTTCTCCTTACCTGTTTTGATGTTTTTGTATCAATTTTTGCGACAACGCAACTACCTTTTCTGCACTTTCCTGATTGAGCGCTTTTTCAGCAACATCCTGACAATCGGACATAGAAAGTTGCCGGATCAATGCTTTTGCTGCCGGTATTTGCCGTGGATTTATGCTGAACTCATCCAACCCCATGCCAAGCAAAATGGGGATAGCCAAAGGCTCTCCTGCCAATTCTCCGCACATACCTACTCTCTTTCCATGTTTATGAGCGCCATCAATGGTGTATTTAATCAGGCGCAGCAGAGCAGGATCAAGCGGGTTGGCGATTTTTGCCACTGATGGGTTCATGCGGTCTGCGGCGAATGTATATTGGCTCAGGTCGTTGGTACCGATGGAAAAAAAGTCCACTTCAGGGGCGAAAATATCTGCTAATAAAGCAGCAGAAGGAATTTCCACCATGATGCCGACTTCAATCTCTTCGGCAAAGGGCAGCCCGTCATTGCGCAATTCTTCCTTGCAGCTTTCTAGAACGCTTTTGGCACGCCGTAATTCGCCCAAGTTTGCAATCATGGGGAACATCACCCGCAGCTTTTTCCCGTATGCAGCACGGAGAGCGGCTTTTAGTTGCGGAATCCAAAGCTCAGGGCGCTCGAAACATAATCGGACGGCACGCAAGCCGAGAAACGGGTTCACCTCGACCGGAAGCGAAAAGTAGGGCAGATTCTTATCTCCCCCAATATCCAAGGTTCGTAAAATGACAGGATACGGATTAAGCGCTTCTAGAATATCCTGATAAATCTGATATTGTTCTTCCTCGCTCGGCATTTCGGGACGTTCTAAAAAAAGAAATTCTGTGCGTAGCAGACCGACACCCTCAGCACCGAAGGATTTTGCCGACTGAGCATCTGCCACCCCCCCGATATTCGCGACGACTTCAACACGAACACCATCCGTAGTTTGGGCGGGGTCGGTAGCCCCTATCATGTTCTTCCCTTGTTCTTTTATTGCTTGGACGCGTTTTTCTTCATATTTCCGGAGCGCTTTCTCACTTGGATCGATTTGTACAAGCCCTTTTTCGCCATCCAGAATGATGAGTAGATCATTTTCCAGCGTATCAAACTCATACTCCCCCCCAATGACAGCCGGGATACCCAAGCTGCGAGCCAAAATAGCAGCGTGAGAAGTGCGACTCCCTTGTTTTGTGTAGATGCCTAGCGTGAGTTCTTTATCAAGCTGAACTGTATCGGAGGGCGTCAGGTCGTCTGCAAATATCACGGACGGTTTGGCAAGATCGCTAAATCCTGAGTTCTGACTACCCGTTAGAATACGCAATACACGCTGAACAATATCCCGAATGTCAATGGCTCGCTGCTGTATAAGTTCGTCAGGCACTTGTTCTAGTTTTTTTGCAAAACTTTCTCCTGCCTGAAATATTGCTGCTTCAGCTGCTTGCGATTCACTTTCTATCAACGCCTGACTGAAGCGCTGCAAACTTGGGTCGGCGAGCATAAGAGCATGAGCTGCAAATATTTTTGCTTCTTCTCCTCCGGCACGTTCCTGCGCTGTTTTCTGCAAGGTAGACAGTTCATTTTCTGCCTGAGCTATGGCGCTCTTCAAACGTTCCAGTTCAAGATCAGCGCTTTCAGCTTTCTTTTCAGGAATTTCGATTCTTTCCTGCTTATAGATATAAGCGGGTCCGATAGCAATACCTGTTGAAGCCGGAATACCCTGGATAGTTACCATTTAAGCCACCGTAGCGTTTTTCGTCTGAGCTTCATCGAATTGATCGCCAAAATTATTTTTTACTAAGTTGGTCACTGCCTCTATTGCTTCTTTCTCGTCGTCGCCTTTTACAATGATATGCATCTCGGTTCCCTGATTAGCGCCCAGCGTCAGAATTTCCAGAATACTTTTGGCATCGGCTTTCCATTTTCCAACAGTGACCGTGATTTCCGATTGAAACTGTTGGGCAATTTTTACAAATTCTGCTGCAGGTCGGGCGTGTAAGCCTTCAGGATGATTGATTGTGAGTTTAGTCTCTAACATGATTTTTTCCTAATTAGTGAAGGTGTGATTTGAGTAATTCTATTTCTTGCTCTGTTAAAAAGGGACTAACAGAGATGACAGGGAGTTCTTTGTCTACCACATGGTAAGCGGTTGTGATAATCAGGTCCGCTTGCGATTTATCCTGCAGGGGTAATTCACGCAAAGAAATCGCCGCGACAATTTCTACATCCGGAAATTCTGCCTGAAAGCGGGAGACAAGCATCCAGATGGACACCCCCCCCGAAGGGCAAGCAATAATCACTTTGGATATTTTTTTTGGCGCTACCTTTCTATTAAGCTCCTTTGCCAAAATAAAGTACATGGTAATAAAGGCAATTTCTTCCTGACTCAATCTTTTTGAAATTTCCTCATTTTTTTCTATTGCCGTGGATACCGCCTGCCACATCTCTGGATGATTTTTTATCACATCATTTGTAAAGGGATTGGCGATTGGCAGGTTGTACTTAAGGCGAGCAAATGTGCGCCCCAAATGCTTGCATAATCTGCCAAAGATGATAGAGTCTGCCATCCTGAAGCCGGTTTGGGACACCACACTTTCCACAAGATATTGGGACAACTCGATGGCTCTTTGATCTTGTGCTTCGCCGGCGATTTCTTGCAATTGGTTATAAGCTCCACGAGATGATGTCTGAATCTCAGCTGAAAAATAAGCCAGTTCAGAAGGCGGGATATGCAATCCTCTTGTGCGTACAAGCTCGCTCGCGCCTGCCTGTAAAGCCTTGTATTCATCACTTTCCTGAATGGCAGTAAGAATTGTGTCGGGCAAATTGAGAACAAAACCTCGTCCGTAACGTTCCAACATAACCGCCCAATAGACCACGAGGAATAGAAAGCGCTTATCGCTGGGACGGTAGGCTAGGCTCTCTAAGACTCGATTAACCAACCACCAGGCATCAGAAAATTGGTAAGAAGCGCTCTCCGCAATGATCTTTTTCTGTACTTGTTTATCAATGGATTGCGTCGTGTATTTGTCGATCAGCCCCCAGCGGCAAATATCCAAAAGCTCGTTTTCTGAAAACACTTCTAAAAGCAAAAAAACCAGCGCCCGCCGCAAATTGACCTCTTCTCCAAATATCTGTGTGCCTGTGTGTGTCTGGCGGCTTAGGCTTATGCGGTAGCTCTGAAGCCATTTTTCGGCTTCGTCCAAGTCTTGTATGATGGTTGTTTTGGATACGCCCATCTCCGAAACCAACATAGAAAGAGTTATCGGGGTTTCCGAAGTCAACAACAAAAACAGGATAAGGTACTGACGGTCTTTATCGCTGTAGTGAAATTGGAATTCTGTTGAATGTAGCTGTTCGTGCAAGCGTTTTGCGTCTTCAGCAGAGATCGCTAGTCTAAAACCAATCCGTGGACGAGCGGAAAGTGTTCCACCAAACTTTTCAACCAGTTTTTTGACATGCGAAAGGTTATATCGAACTGTACTGGCTTTGCTTCCTACAATTTCAGCAAGTGTATTTGCAGATATTGCTTCTTCCTGCTCAAGCAATATCTGCAAAATTTTGGCTTGCAAAGATGAAAGATGTTCATTCATAAAAATAATCCTTAGGAATTAATTTGTATTATAGAAACAATTTATGCAAGATTTCTGATTGATTATGCCAATATTCTTTCATTCAATAAACAAAATATGGACTAAACATCATACATTATTTTAATAAAACACAATATGATAAGGAACAGAATACAAAAGGAGAAGAACATGAACCGTATGGAAACGCTCCAATATTTTCGAGAAAATCCGAAAGTGAGTGTGCTGATAATTGGGGGTGGGGTAAACGGGATTGGCGTTTTTCGAGACCTAGGATTACAAGGGGTGGATGTGTTGCTAGCAGAGCGTAATGATTTCAGTTCCGGAACGAGCGCAGCTTCATCTCGCATGGTGCATGGCGGGTTACGCTATCTGGAAGTTGGTGATTTTGAATTAGTGCGAGAATCTGTACAGGAGAGAAACTGGTTGCTAGAGTATGCGCCTCATGCGGTGCGCCTACAACCTTCTGCTATCCCGATCTATAGTCGCTTTTCCGGCTTACTCAACGCTCCACTCAAATTCTTGAATTTACTCCATAAACCATCTGAACGTGGTGCGATCATCGCAAAAATTGGTTTGGCACTTTACGATCTTTATACAGGCAAAAAGAGAACTGTGCCCAAGCATAAAATGCTGAATCGTTCAGAATCCCTGAAACTTTTCCCAAACATCAATCCAGACATTATCAATATTGCTACCTATTATGATGCGCAAATGAGTCTTGCTGAGCGGATATGTGTAGAAATGATCATTGATGCAGAAGAAATCAATCCAAAAGCTCTGGCACTCAACTACTTGCCGATAGTCGATCGGCAGGGTAACGGTATTATCCTGCAAGATGAAGTGACCAAGGAAAAACTTGTTATTTATCCAAAAGTTGTCATTAATGCAGCCGGCCCTTGGATAGATCATGTTAATGCTACGTTAGGGGAAACTACAAACTATGTCAAAGGCACAAAAGGCTCGCATATCATCATTGACAATCCTGATCTATTTAAAACTATAAAAAAATACTTGCTGTTTTTCGAAAACAAAGATGGACGCTTTGTGATGATGTGTCGTCTTGGGGAACGAGTTCTGGTAGGTTCTACAGATATCTATTCAAGCGATCCCGATCAGGTCACTTGTACATCCGAAGAAAAAGATTATTTCCTGAATATGGTGAGATTGGTTTTTCCAAAAATACAAATTGCATCAGAAGAGATAGTTTTCCGTTTTTCAGGTGTTCGCCCGTTGCCTAATATCCAAGCCAGACAAACCGGGCAAATCACACGTAATCACCGTATCGAAACAATTGATGCATCTCCTGAAAAACTCTATTCCATCTTGAGTCTTGTGGGCGGTAAGTGGACAACATTCCGAGCCTTTGCTGAGGAAGCTACTAATCAAATTCTTGCATTATTGGAGATACAACGAAAATCTGAAAGCCGTACATACCCTATTGGCGGAAGTAAAAACTACCCTAAGAATTCAGAAAAAACGAATTTGTGGATTGAAGAACTTTACCAAAAGACAAGTATTAAAAAGGTGGTTTTGAACAAGTGGTTTGAACGTTATGGGACCCGAGCAGCAGTGGTCGCCAGTTTCACTTCAGAGTATGGGAACAGGCAGTGGCTACAGACTTTACCTGATTACACGATTTCAGAAATTCTTTTTATCATCAAAAATGAAAAAGTTCTTCACTTAGATGATTTTTTGTTGAGGCGCTCCTTAATTGCAATGGAAGGCAAGATCTCCCTCCCCCTTGTTCAAGAACTGAGCCATGTCTTTGCAAAAGCGCTTGGGTGGGATGAAAAACAGCGCATGGCAGAAACAGAAAGACTTTCAAAGATCCTGGCAACAAAACATCAAGTGATATTGTAAAAGCTGGACTTTGCCCTTTTTTAGGGGTTGATGGGATGGCATGAGCCACCTGTGGTAATGTAAAGTTGGACACAACTACATACCCAGGAGGAAGTCATGCCAAGCCCATCAACAGAGATTATACAACTACTATCCTTGTTTTCAGTCGCTTTCACTGCACCAACTTTCGCAAAGGTGATGGTTCTCATTTTCGGGACGATCCTGGCTCCTGGTCGCCGCACGGTGACCGCAGGGTTGCGGATGATGGGGCTGGCGGATGACCCACACTATAGCAAGTATCACCGGGTGTTGAACCGGGATCGTTGGTCACCGTGGGTGGTGAGCAAGATATTGTTGAGCTTGATCATTTTGATCTTCTTGCCTATTGGGACGCCATTGCTCTTGGTGATCGATGAAACTTTGGAACGAAGACGTGGCAAGCAGATCAAATACAAAGGCTGGTTTCGAGACCCGATCCTGTCGACCAAGAAGCATGTGGTCACTTCGTTAGGTCGCATTGCTTCATCAAAAATCTTACTTTGATACCCCTGTTGCCTCAGACAAAACACTCCTAAACTTCTTGTATTTCTGGAAGTCAGGAGACCTTCATGAGGCATTCGATGAGTCTAAAAGCCCGTCG
>Ga0209042_1001888_pt1 | contig 15021 bp, 15 predicted proteins | sample SaaInlV_200m_DNA_6_FD_184649 | JGI IMG/M metagenome (GOLD analysis project Ga0209042, IMG submission 184649) | Marine microbial communities from expanding oxygen minimum zones in the Saanich Inlet - SI037_S2LV_200m_DNA (SPAdes) (version 2) | ecosystem: Environmental > Aquatic > Marine >...
CGCATCATTTTCTTCCCGCAGGCCGAAGTGATTCGCGATGTAACGGCCCAGCGTGCGGTCCAGGGTCTTGAGATCCCGTTTGCCCATTCGAGCGATTTTACTCTTATCTTTTAACGTCAGTTGCGTAAAGAGGCGCTCAACCGCTTCATCCACATTTTCGGGCAGGGGGTAGTGCCGACTGACGGATGGGTTGGTATGGGCACTGATCATGGAAAATTGAAAGGCGGCCTCCAGTATGTCAAAAGTAGCGCGGTATATTCGCCTATCCTGGCTTTGTCGGGGGCCCGCCACGTTCAAAACACCGATGTGTAGCTTCTCTATCCATGCGTGAATGGATTGGGCGGCGCTGAAGCTGTTGGTTTGGAGCAGGTCCGTATGAAGCCAGGGCCGTCCATTTTTCAGGGCCATTCTTCGTGTTAACAGGGATCCACCGGTCAGTTTGCCATGGGAGAATATGAGGGTTGCGTCAGAATCGATCACATTCTGTTCGGTACGACGGGCATAGTCGGTGCTGTTCATTTCCTTGAGCCGATACTTTTCGGGCAGTTTCCCATCTTCCGCTCTGCGCCCTTTGGGTATCCAGCCGCCGTGAGCAATGTTCCATTCTAAAGCGAAATCAAGGGCCGCTCGATCAGCACCGGTCTGCCCTCCCGAGATAATTTTTCTGACCATCATGAGCTCCGGTGGCGCGTGTCCGCCGAAATAAAAGTCAACTTTTTTTAATGCACTGGCCGCAAAAACTATCAATGTTGAGTGGGATTGTAAAGCCTCGATTTTCTGGCCCTGCTCAGATAATTATTTCTGCGTTTATCCCCATTTGAATCCGGCTTATTTGTCCTTGACGAATAAACGGAATTTCCTTACAGTTTTGCTTGGAAAAAACAACATCTTGTTACAGATGCTGGGAAAGGAGGATTTGACCATGAAAAGTGCAATTGCCAGGGCAACGGGGATGCGTTTTGAACCGGTGGCCATTTTATTCAGCGACGAGAGGCCTGTAAAGGCACGGCAGTTCAAGGAGGGGAAATGGGGATGCGCCATGTTTATGCTGGGGGCTTCGACGAGGGGGGCCACGGCTGCGTTTGACCGGAAAACATTTGGTTGCCCCGGCGGTGCGGTTGGCCTCGGGTTTGGAAATGAGTACAAGAATTTTCCGGGAGGGGAAGACTGCTTTTACTACTTTCTTTCCGTCGGGAATGGGGCATGGGATAAGGGGCGGGAAGAATCCAAAAAACTGGAACCATTCCTCAATAAGGAAATGTATGACAATTTTGTTCACGGCGAACGCTATGCCCGGACCCCTGAGCTGGTTCAGGATTTTGTCGAAAACCTGCCCATAACGGATATCCCCCATGAATATGTGGTGTTCAAGCCACTCAAAGAAGTGGACCCTGCCCGAGAGGTTCCCGAAACAGTCGTTTTTCTGGGGGACATGGACCAGATTTCCGCTCTGAGTGTTTTGGCCAATTACGGCCGCCGGGGCAATGAAAATGTGATCTTTCCATTTGCCGCCGGGTGTCAGAATATTGGTATCTACCCGTTTCAGGAGGCCCAATCGGAAAATCCCCGTGCAGTCCTGGGCTTGAACGACATCTCCGCCAGGGTGGCCCTGAAGCGGATGCTGAAAGAAGACGTCATGACCTTTGCAACGCCTTTCAGCCTTTATGAGGAGATGGAGAAGAATGTGGCCGGCTGTTTTCTGGAGCGGGGGACCTGGGAGCAGTTGATGGCGCTGAAAAATAAATCGTAACCATTTATCGAGGCGCTCTGATTCATTGCCATGGGTTTTTTCGATTGTTCGGGAAATCCCTGTTTTTTTCTCTTTTTCTTTGAAATCGATATATGACAATAAAGCATTTAAAAGATCTCGGATTTATTCGCCTGCCCAACAATGAAAACCTGATTCCCGCGCTGTTAAGCTACGCCGCTCAGGTCGCGGGCAGCATAGGATTCTCACCTAAAGACTGCAATAATATCCAACTGGCGCTTGAAGAAGCGTGTATGGATGTCATTAAGAATGCCTTTGCTCCCAATGAAGCGGCCGAAATTGATATCATATTTCTGCACCGTCTGGATGGTATAGAAATACACATCCACGATATGGGACTTCCCTACGATCCCACTGCGGATCTGGCCGAAGAAGATCTGGATGGCCTTGGTTCATTTCTGATCAAACAGATGACCGACGAATATCACTTCAATAACCTTGGTATCAAAGGCAAGGAATGCGTGCTGATCAAGTATTTCGATACCATGTGTGTTTTTGAAGGAGATGTTCCGCCGTCTGAGCCGGAAGTGGCGGGGCCGCCACCAAAAACACCTGTTGAACAGATCGATTTTGACATTCGTTTTATGAAAGACGACGAGGCACTGGAGGTTTGTCGCTGCATCTACGATTGCTACGGCTATTCTTATGCCAACGAGAACATCTATTATCCGGAACGAGTGGTTGCCATGAACAAAGCAGGCAAACTGCGTTCTGCCGTAGCCATCACACAGGATGGCGACATGGGTGGACACTTTGCATTGATCCACTACGATCACTTGCCCACCGAAGCCGGCATTGCGGTTACTAAAAAGGAATTCCGCGGACAGGGCTTTGCACGTCAACTCGGCGAATTCCTCGAAGCTGAAGCAAGACGTGATGGACTGAACGGGTTGCAGATCAAAGAAATTACCGCACATCCCTACACACAGAAATTCTGCCGCAAACTCGGATACAAAGATTGCGGATTGCTCCTGGCCCATTCTCCAAAGACCTTATCGTTCAAAGGCATTGCCGATGAACTCAAACAGCGCAATTCCGATGTGCTTGGGTTTAAATATCTGCAAGAACCGGAACTGAAAAAAATCTATGTACCGGAACACCATCGAGAAATGATCATCACACTCCATAATAACATTGGCGTGGAGGTGGAATGCCTGACGGATGACGACCCAACGCCCAAAAATGACCAATGTGAAATGGGGGTTAAGATTCACGCCCTGCGTTCACTCGCCGAAATGGGTATCATCAAATATGGCCCTGACACCCTTCAGGTGATACGCCAGGAATTGCGTAAACTGTTTATGGATGAGATCCAGGTCGTTGAGTTATATCTGAATATTGAAGATGCCATGACACCCGTGTTTGTGCCTGATCTTGAAAAAATGGGTTTCATCTTCACCGGTATTTTACCGGAAACGGCCCATGGCAACTCCATGATCATGCAATACTTCAATGGCGTACACATCGACTACGACCAACTCGTCATCGTATCCGACGTTGCCCGGAACCTGCTTGAATACATCCGCCGGCACGACCCGGATTCTGACTAGTGAATTCCGTTAATGCTCATCCATCAGAAAAGAAGAAAATCGCTCCTGCCACAAATGTCCACGCCAGCCTTTCCTGAAGTTGATACGACGTTTATATCGACGATGTGCCTCCCCAATGGCCAGCCTGAAATTCTCCTTTTTTCCTGGCACAACAGCAATCAGATGATGATTCGGCATCAAACAATAGGTCCATATATCCACAGCATAGGACCGGTCTTAACTTCAAGAAATAAATATACTGTCCCCCGAATTCCTGCCCAACTCCTCGATTTTTCTCAGCCTACGGAAGGCAACTTTAAATCTGATATAAAATCAACAAGATGAGTGAGAAAAATCCTCTTACACCCAAGGCAACGAAAGGAAAAGGGGAATAATGCAGGCGATATTCCCCTTGACAGCCGGTAATACAATGTGATATTTATTATTACATCGTATTAATATGGGAGGTCTAAACCGGAGGCATCATGCCCAAGACGAAACAGGAAATCATAACATTCAAGGCGGACGAGGCCTTGTTGAAGGCCATGAAGGGGATTTCCAATCGCTCCGAATTCATCCGAAACGCCATTCTGACCGCCCTCAATAACGTTTGTCCCGTCTGCAAGGGATCAGGCATTCTCACGCCGCATCAGAAAACCCACATGGACGAGTTTCTGACCGACCATTCACTGGAGGAATGCGAGAAATGCAGCGAAATGCATTTGGTGTGCTCCCATTTGCGAGAAACCATCATTGACAAGGGCAATAGAAGATAATGCCCGTGCCCGTACAATCTCGCGGCGCAACCGTTCAAAAGAAGATCCCCCATCAATTCAAGCGGGTAAAATGAACCATGACGAGCGCAAGGGTTTCAACCAGGGCAATCCATCTCTTCGCGCTTCTTCTGTTTCTTTTCGGCGTAGCGGACGTCCAACTCATTCACCAATGCTTTCATCATCATAGACCCCTACTCGCTGACACGGATTGCCGTTCCGCCCATTCTCATCAGAATTCAGCCGCAATCGAAAAACACCAAAGCTGTCCTATCTGTGAAATCCTCGCCTCTTTTCAGATTATGGCCGACGGCTTTCCCGATAGAGACCGCTTATTCCCTCCCCCCATCCACGGGGTTGCGGCATTCCAGCTCAGCCTCTTGCAAACAAACTTTCCGCATATATTCGAGGCACGGGCGCCGCCCGTTGTTCGCCCCTAAACAATCTTTTTTTTAGCGCCAATTCATACCACTTAATACGCCACTGACAGGGAATATCATCTCCTGAAGGGAGAAATATGCCCCCGGCTGCCTCTACGGGGAGGAATTATGGGAATCTCAATAAGGATTCTTCTTTTGAGCATTGTACTTGTTTGCCTTTCGGCCTCGCCTTTGACGGCCGAAGAAAAAGGAGCACAAACCGACGCCTTGGCAACGATACAGGAACAGATTCGCGAATTGAAAGAACAAATGACGCGTGAAAGGCGGGCTTACGAAACAAAACTCCAGGAGATGGAAAGGCGAGTCGAAACGCTTTCCAAGAAGATGGCGGAAAAACCGGAGGCCGATCCGGAAAAAAGCCTTGAAGGGGATATCGCCCAATCAACCGCCGACGCCCCTTCTTCGGGTCCGGAAACGGTATGGTCTTCCGTAGGGAGTGCGATTCAATCAATGAACCCGGAGATCGCCGTTTCCATCGATACCCTTTACTACAATGACAACACCGAAAACGGCGTGGGAGAGATCATTGGACAAGTGGGCGGATTCGGTCATGCTGACAGCCATGAAGAGGATCACGGCCATGCCCATTACTTCGACAAGGGCTTCAATCTCCGGTTGGTGGAACTCTATCTGGGCGCCGCGGTGGATCCCTATTTCACGGCCTACACCACCCTCGGTTATCACAATGGAATTTTTGAGGTGGAAGAGGCCGTTTTTCAGACCACCTGTCTCCCGGCCGGATTTCAGGTAAAAGGGGGCAAATTCCTGAGCGACTTCAGCCGAATCAACCGCCAGCACCCCCATGAATGGGACTTTGTGGATAGACCCCTCATTTCAGCGCTTGTTTTCGGAAGCCACGGTCTTCTTGAAACGGGCGCCCAGTTGTCCTGGCTGGCGCCGACGCCTTTTCATCTTCTCCTGGGGCTTGAAGCGGCCCAAGGGGACAATGAAAACACATTCAACAATATAGGCGGAGATCATCTGCCGGATCACAGCGGCCCGCGGCTCCTGGTGGGCTGGCTCAAATGCTCACCCAACCTGCCCAATCGACACGGTCTTCAAATGGGCCTGTTCGGGTCATCGGGGAAAAATCAGGAAACAGATGACGGAAATGAAGATGGAACCGAAGACCATTGGCTTGACGGCAACAGTTCATTCTGGGGAGCCGATTTTGTCTATAAATACGATGCCCCAAAAGAACATGGGCAGGGGGATTGGATCGTGCAGGGTGAATACCTGTACCGAAGAATCGACCTGGACGTTGTGGGGCACGATCTGAATCCTGCCTTGGTGGGCCGTTCTCTGGTAAAAAACCAGGACGGTTTTTACATCCAGGGCGTCTACGGCTTTCTTCCCCGTTGGCGAAGCGGCCTTCGGTGGGATATGGCGGGACTCACCAACGAGGATCGGTATCCCACGGGCAATTGGGATGACTTCGGGACCAGCTGCCGGTTTTCGGGAATGGTTGATTTCAGCCCCAGCGAATTTTCAAGGCTCAGATTCCAAACCAGCTATGGCGATTGGGCTCTGGCGGATGGAAACAGGGAGGATTTCTGGCAGGTCTTTGTCCAGGCAATCGTCAACATCGGCGCCCATGGCGCTCATGGTTTTTAATGTGTGAAGGAGTGAATACATGAAAATGGATAAATCCATTGGTTGTTCCAGACTGTTGTGGCCCGTGGTCATTGCCTTCATGGCAACCTGCCTGACCTGGACTTCCCCGCGCGCTGAACCGATCAAAATTATAACTTCCACGACCGATATGGCCGCCATTGCCAGGGCTGTCGCGGGCCGGCACGGGGTGGTCGGGAGCATTTGCAGCGGTGAGGAGGATCCCCATTTCATTCAAGCGAAACCGAGCCATATGGTAATGGTCAGAGATGCGGACCTCTGGATACGGGTTGGGATGGACCTGGAAATCGGATGGGAGGGGCCCCTGCTGGACGGCGCCAGAAACATGGACATACGGGTAGGGGGGGCGAGGCACCTGGATGCTTCCGAAAAGGTCATGCGGTTGGAAGTTCCCGCCGGGCGGGTCACCCGCGCCATGGGTGATGTGCATCCCCAGGGCAACCCCCACTACTGGTTGGATCCGCTAAATGCCAGGATTGCGGCAAAAAGCATTGCGAACAGGCTTTGCAGGATAGAACCCAAGCATGCCGGGGACTTCCGGAAGAATCTTGTTTTATTTCGGGAGTCCCTTGATTTTCGCATGTTCGGAAAGGGGTTGGCCACAAAATATGGCGGTGCACGACTCTGGTCGCTTCTTCTAAAAGGGGAATTGGATAATTTCCTGAAAGGCCTTCCGAAAGACGGCAGTCCGGGGAATGAAAACCTGGGAGGCTGGCTGGGACGCATGAAGCCGTTTCGGGGGCAAAAAATCGTGGTCTACCATGGCAGCTGGATCTATTTCACCAACCGTTTCGACCTCGTCGTCATTGCGGAAATGGAACCCAAGCCGGGAATTCCGCCTAGCCCCTCGCATCTATCCCGGGTCATTGAAACCATGAAAGCGGAACGCGTGAAAGCCGTCATTATGGAGCCCTATTACAACCGAAAACCGGCCGATCTTGCGGCGTCAAGGACCGGCGCAAGGGTGGTCATATGCCCTCTATCGGTAGGCGGTGCGCCCCACATCAAAGACTACCTGACGCTGATGGATAATATGGTGGACCAAATAAGCGAGGCCTTGCAAACCGAGTTTTCCCAGAACAAACCATGAGGCCCGCATGTCTTACCCAAAACCACAGCAAGAATCGATTATCAAGATAGAGCGCCTTTTTGTGCGCTATGGACGGTCGGAAATCCTTCATGATGTCTCCATGGAGATCCCCAAAGGTCTTTTCCTCCCCTTTATGGGCCCCAATGGGGCGGGCAAGACCACCTTGCTTCGGACCATTCTAGGGTTGATCAGGCCGAGTGCTGGAAAAGTGCTGAAAACCTTCCACCCTTCGGATCTGGGATATGTGCCCCAGCAAAGGTCCATTGACAATCTGTACCCGGTAACGGCCGGACAGATTGTCATGATGGGGCTGTACCCGGAACTCGGTCCATGGCGCAGACCCAACCGGGAACAGAAGGAGAGACTGAACCGCCTTATGGAGGAACTGGGCCTAAATGGCCACGCAGGCAAGGCATTCGGAGAACTCTCCGGCGGCATGAAGCAAAAGGTCCTCATAGCACGGGCGTTAGTGGCTGAGCCCGAAGTATTGGTGATGGACGAGCCCACATCCGAACTGGATGAACAATCAGAAAGGGACGTGCTCCATAAGCTGTCCACGCTATGCGAAAAGCGAGGGAAAACCGTATTGCTCGCCCACCATGGACTGGATATGAAAGCGGCGCCCACGTCAACCGTCTGCCGGGTGGATCACGGTTCCGTCCGGCTCGTTCAAAGCAAAAATGAACCGGAACCTGATGGGAGAGGGGGAAACCCATGACCGATAGCCTTAAAACGCTCATTTTATTTTTCCCTCACGCCGTCGCGGCCGGCGTCGCGATCAGTGTCGTCTGTACCCTTCTCGGCGTCTTCACCATCTTAAAAAACGTTGTCTTTGTGGGGGTCGCTTTATCCGAAGTGGCGGCCTGCGGCATCGCCCTGGGCATGACATGGCACATCCAACCCTTTGTGGGCGCCGTGGCTCTCACTGCGGCGGCCGTGGCAGCGCTCTCCTACCCCTTTGAAATGCATCGCATTCCTCGCGATGCGGTGCTCGGCGTTATCTTCGTCTTTGCGTCGGCCTTGGGGATTCTGGTGGTTTCAAAGAGCGGTTTCGGCCTCCATGAGGTCAAGGGGTTGCTCTATGGTGATCTTATTTTGACGTCTCAGGGTGATCTAAATGTGATTCTTGCGGTCCTCGTTCCGGTGTTGATCTATTTCCTCTGTTTTATGCGGCCCACCCTCTATACCTTCCTGGATCGGGAATCCGCAAAGATTATGGGGATCCGGACGGCGCTATGGGAATTCCTATATTTTTTCGCCCTGGGGTTGACGGTCTCTGCCGCGTCAAAAGCTGCGGGGGCTATTCTCATATTCTGTTTTCTGGTGGTGGCGCCGGCCGCCGGTTTGCTACTTTCAAGGCGGCTTGGATGGGTGATGTTGATCTCCCTTTGCGGGGGACTCGGTTCCACCTTTGTTGGCTTTTACTGGTCGTTTCGTTGTGACCTCCCTGTGAATCAGGCCATTTCGGTGACGGCCTGCATCTGGTTCGGCGTCGCAGCAACAGTGCGTTTTATACAATGGATGGCGTCAAGGTTGAGCGCTTGTATGAAACAGCGCCGTTGACCGCTTCCTGTGAATGGAAGAATTGCAAAGTCCCAATCCGCGGCTTCAGGATCGGTCCGGTCTGCTCCTTGCTGCGGCGAACCGGTAAATTACCAGGGTGTGGCCCAGGCGGTATCGTGCTGCAGCTCGAAAGAGATTTCGGCACAAAGACTGTTCGAGGTCATGGGATATTCCAAGGAGGAGTTAAATAGCGCTCCTAAAGAAGCGAACATGGGGCTGGGTTGTGGCAATCCGGTGGCCCTTGCATCAATTAAGCCCGGGGAGACGGTGGTGGACCTGGGCAGGGGAGGCGGGTTTGACTGTTTTCTGGCAGCCAAGATGGTGGGAAAAGCAGGGAAGGTAATCGGTGTGGATATGACGTCTGACATGATCAGAAAAGCCAGAAAGAGCGCAGATGAGATCGGCGCTGAAAATGTGGAGTTCCGACTCGGTGAGATCGAACATCTACCCATCGCAGACAATAGCGCGGATATCATCATGTCAAACTGTGTGATAAACCTTTCACCTGATAAGATGGGTGTGTACCGGGATGCCTACCGGATACTCAAGAACGGGGGTCGATTGGCCATTTCGGACATTGTGGCCACATCGCCACTTCTTGAGAAAATTCAAAGAAACCTGGAGGATGTGTCTGCCTGTTTTGGGGGCGCTGCAACAATTGAAGATACTGAAAAACTGCTCAGGGAAACTGGATTTCAGAAGATCGGTATCACAACGGATGAAGGTAGCCGGGAGTTGATTCGGGAGTGGGCTCCGAGGAAGCGCGATAATGTGGCGGACTACGTGGTCTCAGCCCACATTGAGGCCGTTAAGCCAACTTAGGTGTGTAACCTTTCTGGGGTTCTTCACGTCTTAATGTACAGAATCCTGAGAATGGGAGGTAGACGGAAAAGAGATATGGCGGATTTCAACTTTTGTACCATGATGCAGCAGATGTATAGCCTGAACCCGACAAAGAGTCGTTTTTTTTCGAGATATTATTCGATAGTTGTCGAATCGTGAAAATTTAATTTTGGCATAAAGGAGATAAGAAAATGGAAAACAAAGAGATTAAGAAAAATGTTTACGCAAATTTTCAATCAGGTTTCCATTGTGCGGAAGCCATTTCTAAAACCGTACTGGAAATATTCTCCGGAAATCCTCAACCCGAAGCCATAAAAGTGGCGTCAGGGTTTGGCGGTGGGATAGCAGGTTCCACAGAGGAATTGTGCGGCGCGTTTACCGGCGGGGTCATTGCCCTCGGTCATCTGCTGGGGAGAGAACAACCCGGGGATGATTTAAGGGAATGCGGGACCCTCACAAAAGAATTCAAAAGAAAATTCTTGGATGAATTTGGCTCGCTCAATTGCCAGACCATCCTGGAAGACACCAACGATCCGGTTGGATGTGTAAAGTTAACGGCCGATGCGGCAATCATTTTGGCGGATCTTCTGAATGAATTCGGATTGAAAAGGGACACCGGTCTTGACAATTTTTTTGCACAACCAAGAGAAAAGGTGGCGCTCGCACAGTGCCCCTTTAGTGCTGAATTATGACCGGGAACGGTATACAATTCCGGGGACAGTATATAGATTACCACGCTCTTTGGTTTTCTTTCGGGGCCTCAACCTCCTGGCGGGGAAGGGTTCCAAGCGGGACGCAAAACGCACATCGCCCGGTGGGCCACCCCTTCGCGCATGCCCGCGGATGTTGTCTGTTCTTGTGCCTGAGTCAAGAAATAGATATACTGTCCCCGGAATTTCTTGATGCTTTCCAGACCAATACCACACATGTTGTGGTCCTATTTTCTTGACCTACAATCCGGTTTTTTCTATAGTCGAGCTTCAAAAAAGCAAAGTCTTATCACCTAATAATTATCAAAACGAGGGCGAACAATGAATGTCGGTAAAAAAATCAGATTAAAAAGAATCATTAACAGAGAATCCGGAAAAACCGTTATTATACCCATGGATCACGGGGTTTCCCTGGGACCGATTCAAGGTTTGCGGGATATCGATAATACAGTGAATATGGTGATCCGAGGCGGCGCAAATGCCACGATCGTTCATAAGGGCATCGTCATGTCCACCAATAGAACCGAAGATACCGATATTGGTTTGATCATCCATTTGTCAGCCGCCACTTCCCTGAATCCGGCACCCAATGATAAAGTGGCTGTCTGCGACGTTGAGGAGGCATTGTCGTTAGGTGCGGATGCGGTTTCCGTTCATGTCAATATTGGGGCCGATACTGAATCATTTATGCTGGAGTCTTTAGGAAGAACTGCAAAAGCCTGTTACCGTTGGGGGCTACCGTTAATTGCCATGATGTATCCGAGGGGGGATGAGGTTGATGTCAATGTCGAAACTGTAAAGCATGTTTCCCGTGTCGGGGCTGAGCTGGGTGCAGACCTTGTCAAATGCCCATATACCGGCGACCCCGAATCGTTTGAGGAGGTAGTGAACGGATGCCCGGTGCCGGTCGTGATTGCCGGTGGGTCCAAGCTTTCAGACGAAGAGACAATCAATATGATTGAAGGCGCCATGAAAGCCGGTGCCGGTGGCCTTTCCATGGGCAGAAACGTCTTCCAGCATGAAAACCCGGAGCTTTTTGTACAGGTAGCCTGTGCTATGGTGCACAAGGGCCTTTCCGCAAAAGAAGCGCTTCAGATGCTGGCAGGATAGGTTAATAATATCAGTTGCCGTTAAAATAGTCTGTTCCCATGCGGACAAAGGTGTCCATGGCGAGCCAGGCCCGGGCGCCGAAGACAATGTCGTTTCGTTCAAGTAAATCCCTCACCTCTTCTCGATCCATCATAAAAACCTCAATATCTTCTGAATCCTCGTTGTGGCGAATGCTGGGCGTGCCTTCCACCTCGGCAAAGACCATGGCAATGGTTTCATCTGTAATGCCCGCGGATGAGAAAAGAGCTGGACTGTGACGGTATACTTTTATCAAATCCAGACCGGTCTCTTCATGGAGTTCTCTGCCTGCCGCAATGGCAATATCTTCACCTGGGTCCAGAAGCCCGGCAGGAAAACCGTACATGTAGCCTCCCACAGGAACCCGAAACTCCTTTATCACCACAAGCTTCTGCTCTTCACGGTGATAAGGGACAATGATTGTTGCATCGGAATCCTGGTTCTTTCCAGTGATACATTTTGGCTGTTCTCCCCGGCTGACCATGTGCCAGCCCTTTTTGTTACCCTTCTGATCAAGGTACGAAACTGCAAAAAGCGTTACAAATTTTAATTTTGCGACGATGCTTGAATCAATGATTTTCATAATGGACTCTATTTACATATTAAATTGAATGGGGGTGGGCCACCCTAACTATTTAATGCCACAAGGAATAGACCGCAAAAAAAATACAGCATTTCGATCCCTATATTGCACTTTTTAGGGACAAAAAGAACAATATTGTGAATGGAAACGAGTTTGGGAACGGGTAAGGAAGCCGCGAGCCTATATGGTTAATTTCGGGGTCAAAAACGGCGATATAGGGCTCTAAAGCACCCAATTGTCAGATGTTATTACAGACATATCAACAAATTGGCGTGGCCCGACCCCGACTCCCCCCTTCCAGGGCGGCTTCTGTTAAATTCTTGATTAAAGGTGTGAGGATCCCTTCTTTTCCTAGAAAGGGTTGTCCTTCCTGAATGGCTTTCAGGGCTGCTTGAAAATCAAAATTGCTCTCTTCTTCAGTCCTGTCAGTTCTCCTTTTATCGCTGACTATATCAGCTTTCAGTTAACTGACACAGAATTTTGATCACCCTCATGGAGAGGTGTTTTTTCTCTTGACTAGTCCTTTAATGGATGACCCCTTTTTCTTTTCTTGGGTTATATGAAGTGCTCAGAGGACTTCTCCGCTCTTCCTACTCTTCCGCGGAGAGAAGGATTTTAAGAGCCTTCGAGAGGGCCGGGATGTCTTTTTCCATTTTCTCCCAGATCCAATCCCGGTCAATTTCCCAGTAAGTGTGGACAACCTGTTGCTTCATTTCGGTGACCTGATCCCAGGGGATGGGTTCACAACCGTTCTGGCATTCTCTGGAAACCCGGGATGCGGCAGAGCCGATCATCTCAAGATATCTAAGAAGTGAAAGGGTCAGTTGTTTATCCCTATCCAGATCCTCCCGTGTTTTATTCTGAACAAGGTCCATCGCTTCCCTTGACATTTCCCGCATATTGTTCAGGCTTTTACGATCGTTCTGCTTCATTATTACCCTCCCTTCCGTGTCCTTCGATTCGGTTTCTTCTGCCTCCATCCTGTGGGATTGTAGAAGTCCTATTATGCTATGAATAGGCTATTTCCCTTTAAAAACCAAGCACTAAAAACCGCGATATCGTTGAAAAGTTAAGGGCGACCCGTGACACAGGAAGGATCGTGAAGATTCAACCGGATATCAAGGCGATTATTTCATCGGGATTTTCTGAGATAAAACGGGTGCCGTTTGATAATGCAGTAATTTACTATTTTACCAGCGTTATATATTTTTGCGTGTGTGGCAAAGTGATAAATAGTGTGTCGGATGTTCGTGAATATGTTCGGCAGGTTCAGAAAAGTTTGGGTATTCAAGTAAGTCCCTGGCTGGTTCAGGGTTGCTGAACTGGAAAACAGCCCGCGGGCTATCTTGTGGGCACGGCGATCTTTCGTTTTTCGGCATCAGGGTGCTGACGGTAAAATATGGCCGTGTGACCGATCATGCCCGCCATTTCACAGCCATGGGTTTTTTCGATTGTTCCGGCAATCTCTGTTTTTTTCTCTTTTTCCTTGAAATCGATATATTTTATCTTGATCAATTCATGGGCCGTCAGCGCGTCATCTATGGAACGGTTTAACGTCTCTGTGATCCCTTTCTGACCGATAAAGACAACCGGTTTTGTCTTGTGGGCAAGACCCCTCAGATATTTCCTTTGAAAACCTTCTAATTTGTTCTTTCTATTTTTCATCTTCCATCTCGGAAAAGTTAATCATAAACGTGAAATACAAACCCGGAAAAGGAAAGGGCGCGTACTTAAAAAAAATACGCGCCCCCGCCGATATATTGGCGTCCCCAAGGGGATTCGAACCCCTGTCGCAGGCGTGAAAGGCCTGTGTCCTGGACCTGACTAGACGATGGGGACGTTATTCAGTGTCCATCCACAAATGGCCAATTTGCTCGATTTCGGCGTCAGACTAAAATTGTAATCCTCGAAATACTAAGTGTATTCCTTCGGTTACAATTTTCGCCTTCCTAGAACTCGAACAAATTTTCTCATTTGTGGCCGGACACTGTTTGCAATAACGTGTGAATGGTCACCGCCGAGGCATACGCCTCAAATATGGTCCCGATATGTGCCACTGTGCTGGTGGGCCGTGCGAGAGTCGAACTCGCGACCAACGGATTAAAAGTCCGCTGCTCTACCAAGCTGAGCTAACGGCCCGACCAGAATTCGATTAAATAGCATTTCGTTTTCTTGATGTCAAATATTTTTTTGGGGAAATCATGTCGCAATTTTGGAGATGTTCGTTAGGATCAGGTTGATCTCTTCCCGGTTGGGCCGGTAGGGGTAATTCCATTGCTGAACGTCCGGCAGGCAGTTGCCGAAGGGGCGGTTGCAGGCCACTTCCCCGTTGTCATCCAGACAACCGGTGGTCATGAAAGGGATACCTGATTGGATCGCTGCCTCGAGCCGTTCCGGGTCCACACCGAAGTCCACAATACTCCCTTTTTCATTGAATTCCATTTGATCTGACGTTGACATCTCGTTCTCAATGAGATGTCTGGCCAGTTGAATTCTCAGGTAGGTGGGCCAGGGCGGTTGGGGCATGTTACCCAGGCTCGAGTCTTCCTCTGCAAAGAAGGAAAAAAGATGGTTGTCCACCCCCATTTGCCACAGCTGATCCATGAGGGTCACCATGTCCTTTTCGGTTTCTCCCATGCCCACCATGAGATGGGCGCCCACATTGTGCGGGCCGAATACCGCAAGACTGTCCTTCATGAACTGCCAGTATTTTTCCCAGCGGTGCGGTCCTGATACCCCTTTACCGCGGTATCGATCAAAGAGGCCGGGGGTTGCCAGATCAAGGGCCACGCCGACTTTATCGGCGCCGCAGTGTTTTGCTTCGTACAGGAAATCCTCATCCAGAATGGTGGGGCTTGTGAGGATGGAAACCGGAAGTTTCGTAGCCCGGGTCAGTTGTTCGGTCATGGTGAGCGTATGGGCCTTGCATTTGCCATTTGTGATCATGGAAATGCAGGTTCTT
>Ga0209042_1001890_pt1 | contig 15008 bp, 7 predicted proteins | sample SaaInlV_200m_DNA_6_FD_184649 | JGI IMG/M metagenome (GOLD analysis project Ga0209042, IMG submission 184649) | Marine microbial communities from expanding oxygen minimum zones in the Saanich Inlet - SI037_S2LV_200m_DNA (SPAdes) (version 2) | ecosystem: Environmental > Aquatic > Marine >...
CAAGGCTATCACCAATGCAAATTGTAGTGTCGTTTCCAAGATATACTACAGGAATTTCAAGTGCCGTAATTAAAATGGAATCGGAGAATTCGCCACAAATATTGGAAACTGTAAGAATGTAAAGTCCGGGAACTGTAGTAAAAAATTGCTCAAGAGTATCGCTGGTGGGCGACCAGAAATATTCGGCATTAGGAAAACTGCCACCAAAAAGTTTAACAGAATCGCCGGCACAAAGAAAAACATCAGGGCCTAAATCGGGCGATAATAAGTTTCCATATCCTATATTTATAGTATCGGAATCGGAACAACCTGCAAAAAAGACAGTTGCCTGATATTCGCCCACAAAATTTGCAATTATACTATCGCCGGTTTCTCCGCTTGACCAAAAAACACTATCTCCATTTTGATATTCGACCTGCAAAATGTAAGGATTTGTTATACAATTTCCTGCCGTATCGTTTCCCAAAACAGGATTTATTTCAACATAATCGATAGTAATAGTATCGAGCAAACCACAATATTCATCGTAGTTTGTAATGATTGGCCAGTAGGTGCCGAGTTGGTTTATTTTTATTGTGTCTGTAAAAAGTGTATCCGTAGAAAAATCATTTAACCAGCCAAACTGGCAATAATTGTCAGCAGTAAAAACCTCGATAGTATCGTTTGGGCAAGCCAAAGTATCTGAAAATGCTATATCAACAACCGGTAAGATATAAAGCATTTTTTTTGCTTCATCTAATTGTGCATTGCGATAGCGTTTTAGCGTGATTTGGTAGCTGCCCGGATGCGAAAAACTATGATAAACCGTATCCTGATTTGGAATACTGAAACTTAAACCAGCCAAAGTATCATCAAACTCCCAACGAATAGAATCAAAATTTGTATTTGTTTGTGTACAAATCAAAGTAGTATCTCCAAAACAAAGATTATCGAATAAAATGTTTTTGTCTAAGTAGGAGCGGAAGAAATTGGGTAAACTTCGATGATTACCTCCACAGTACAAAGGAGGGTTTGATATAGCGTTAAAATCCCAGTTACATGAAAATCCAGTCTTATTTGGATTCTGAATAACTGAAAGGTTATCTGGATAATGCCAATTAGTATTGTAGATTTTACCATCAGGTGCGAGTTGCAAATAACTCATAGTATTATGAACAAATGAACTTAATTTGGTCATTGAATTAAGTATGTTACTTTGATTACCAGATAAAAGATCAAATTGGTATATTTCGGAAGTGTCAATTGCTAGCTGATAGTTAAAATCATTAGAAATATATAATAGAGTTCCATCAGATGAAAACTCAACACTTGCAGCATTTTGAAGAGTAATTGTAAGTGGGTTTGAAACTATACCTATTTCTGTATTAAAATCGAATAATTCTACCAACCCTAGACCGCGAATTGCAACTGCCAGCCTTTTTCCATTGGCTGAAAACTTCATTTCACCTCCGCTACCATTTAATTGAGGATTTGAACTTGGAGGGACTGGTGGTTGATGTATGGTTCCAACATTACTTATTACAGGATTCGAACTAATCCCTTCTTCAGTGATAAGGTAGGCATAAAAAGCATTTGATTGATATTCGTGTAGTAAAAGCCAAACTTCTTTACCATTACTGCTATAAACTGCTGTAACTTTCTGACATGCAGGGTTTAGCAAAAGATTATTAATGGAAATTATCCCACCAAGACCACCATTTAGACTTACATCTATTTCAGAGTATCTTACACCTACACTACTATAGACATATGGCGTAGTAAAAAAATAATATCTATTTCTTTTTCCGGGTTTTGGAACAAACACGCATTGATTTGAATTAATATTTCCATATAAGGAAGAAATCACTGTATCGAATGCAGCATTAAAAATCACCTCTCCATTTCCACAAAGCAGCAAATTTCCTTCTGCATCACTAATGCTTGAGCATGAGCGAAAGGAGAAAAAAAAATGACATCCAGTACCAGTGTTCCATCCTCCACAACCAGTTGGATAAGATGGAGGAGGAATTAGAAATTCGGGATATCCTGAATTAAAACATACATAATGGTTAGTTGTAGTTATCCAGTTATTTGCTTCGCCTTGAGATAAAAGGCTTAGTGGGTACCACAAAATAATCAGAAAAAATATTTCGCATTTGTTTTTCATATTATCATAATTAGAATTTTACTTTAATCATAAGAATAAAATTAGTAGAACTTTGCCAAAGTTAAAAAACTTTGGCAAAGTAAATAAGAAAAGCACCTACCGGAATATAATCCCGTAGAATGAGGTTTTATTTTACAATAAGTAATTTTTCATGTCCAACGGATTGATTACTTTTAATACGAACATTGTAAACGCCGGTTGTAGTCCCTGATAAGTCAATTTTAAGTTGTTGCCAACCTTCTTTTAAATTGATATCTATAGTTTTGTAAACCAATTTGGCATTGTAGTCGAATATTTCAATTGTAGCATTTTCTTCAAAAGCAGAAAGAATTTTTAAGTAAAAAATATCAGTGCCCGGATTTGGGAAAACTTCAAGTTTTAAACCGGAATTCTCTTCCAATATGTCTATAGGTTTTTCTTTAATTCCTACAACACTAATTTTTCCTTCTTCAAAGGATTCATCACCTTTTTCCCAGCTTTCAACATTTAGTTTCCAAGTAGCTTTATTATTTTGGGGTACGACAGTTATTGTAAAGTTTTCGCCATTGGCAAGCCCTTCTTCAATAAAAAATGTAGTCATATCATCGCCATAAAGCCTTCATGCTGCCCCAAGTTTGCAACTTGTGGCACATTAATAGATGCCGAACAAACAGACCCTGTGGGTTTTTAAAACCCGCAGGGTCTTAACATACTAATATACAGGTTTGTAGCATTTGGTAAATCTCAAATTCGGGAACTACAAGTTACAAACTTACGGTAGGCGAGGCTTGAGATTCCTGCCTTTGCAGGAAGGAAGGAAAAACGTGAAATTAAATTACTCCTTCAAAAACAAAATTCTCCCAATATTCTTACCACTTTCACGAATATCAAGAAAATAACTTCCTGCATTTAGGTTTGAAATATCAAGGATTTGGGTGCTGCCGAAATTTTGAGTTTTTGATAGTGGCATTGCTTGCCCGTGAAGTGTATAAATCGAAATTTCAGAATTTTCTGGAATATTTGTGATAAAAAGCCGGCTATTTGCAGGATTTGGGAAAACACGAATTTTGGAGTTTTCATTTTTCGGAATTGCTGAAACATCTATAATAAAAACTGAATCGGGGACCTGGCAGCCCAAACTATCAGATACTTGTAACACAAACCAACCAGTATCGCTCACAACTGTTTGATTTGTTGTTTCGCCATTTTCCCAAACGTAGGTTGACCAGCCCGAATCTGCAAATAGTTCGATATAGCCGGAATACATTCCAAGTGTATCATCAGGAAAACTGAATTGCGGATCGCTTACTAAAAGTTCTATTGTGTCGGAAAAAACTCCGCAAGCGTTTTCTAAATTTATCCAATAAATTCCTGAATCTGAAATAAAAATTTCAGGAGTAGTTTCTCCAGTTGACCAATTTACAATTGATAATTGATAATTGAAAATTGATAATTGCAGACTGTCGCCTTGGCAAATAATGGTATCGTTTCCTAGGTTTATTTCCAAAGGAAAATCCATAAAAATGGAAATGCTATCGGTTGCTATACCGCACTGATTCTCAACAATTACCCAATAGTTGTTTGCTATGGAAACCGTGAGGGCACTGTCGTAGAAAATATCCATCCACGAGTAAGTGGATTGTGGATTTGTGGCATCGAGAACAATTGTGTCGCCGCTGCAAATTGTGGTGTCGTTGCCAAGCTCCACTACTGGTGGTTCAAGGTCAGAAACTAAGATTGTATCTGAGAAATCTCCGCATATATTTGAAATAGAGAGGATAAACTCACCGGAATTATTTACATTAATTTGCTCGGAAGTTTCTCCTGTTGGCAACCAAATATAGTTGGTATTTGGGAAAGTTCCGCCGGAAAGGCTCAAAGAATCGCCGGTACATAAAAAAGAATCGGGACCCAAATCGGGCGACAAAAGATTTTCGTATTCAACAATTATTGTGTCGATATCGTAACAGCCTTCATAATAAATAGTTGCCTGATATTCGCCTGCAAAATATGCAATTATACTATCATCGGTTTCGCCATTCGACCAAAATACACTATCTCCATTTTGATAATTCACCTGCAAAATGTAAGGATTTGTAATACAATTTCCTGAAGTATCGTTGCCCAAAACAGGATTTATTTCTACATAATCAACCGTAATAGTATCAAGCGAACCACAATATTCATCGTAGTTTGTAATGATTGGCCAGTAGGTGCCGGGTTGGTTTATTTTTATGGTATCGGCAAAGAGTGTATCCGTAGAAAAATCATTTAGCCAGTCAAACTGGCAATAATTTTCGTTGGCAAAAACTTCAATAGTATCGTTTGGACAAACCAAAGTATCTGAAAATGCAATATTTACAGTAGGCATAATATATAGCATTTTTTTAACCTCATCTAACTGTGCATTGCGATAGCGCTTTAGCATGATTTGGTAGCTGCCCGGCTCCGAAAAACTATGAAAAACCGTATCCTGATTAGCTATACTAAAACTCAAACCCGCCAAAGTATCCTCAAAAACCCAACGGATAGAATCGAAATTTGTATTCGTTTGCGTACAAATCAAAGTAGTATCTCCAAAACAAAGATTATCGAATAGTATGTTTTTGTCTAAGTAGGAACGGAAGAAGTTGGGGATGGATTGCAAAATATTTCCACAATAAGTCGATGGAATTGTCAATACTTCAAATTCAAAATCACACAATATCCCTGGTGTATTTGGGGAATTTATACTTGATAGAAAATCTGAAGCTATGCTATTTGTTGAAATGCTATATATCCTTCCATTTGGAGCCAATTGCAGTAAATGTTCAAGATAACATGTACTGGAAGTATTTGAATAATTAGTTATTGCTGAACAATTCGTATCACTATTTATAGCAAGTTTCGAATTAATAATTTGATTTTGGCTTCCAGCTAATAAATCTACTTGATAAATCTTTGAACTATTGTTCGATGGATATGCATTTTGATCTCCAAGATATGCAATGGTGCCATCTAGTGAGAATTCAACATTTTGTGCTAATTCTCCTGAAAAGGAAATCGGATTAGAAACTATCCCTGTTGTATTGTCAAAATCAAAAATTTCAAATAAATTAAGCCCTTCAATTGCAACTGCCAGTCTTTTCCCATTTGTTGAAAATTTTAAATCTCCTGCACTTGCACTATTATACATTGGAGGAGGGGGGAAGGGTTCTTGGTGGACAGTTCCTACATTACTGATAACTGGATTGGGGCTTATTCCATTTGGTGTTATTAGATATACATAAAAAGCATTACTATTCCATAGATGTACCATTAGCCATATATCTTTACCATTTGAATGATATACAGCACTAACTTTTTGGCATGCCGGACTGAGCAGTAGATTATTTGAAGAGATAACTGCACCCAAACCATTATCTAAGCTCATATCAATTTCGGAATATCGAACACCAAAACTTGGGTAAACATATGGTGTAGTAATAAAATAATATTTATTCTTAAAACCGGGATAAGGAATAAACAAACATTGACTTGATTCAAAATTACCATAAAGATTTGTGCCGTTTAACATTGTATCAAATGCTGCATTCCAAATCAATTCACCATTGCTATACATTAATAGGTTGCCCTCTGAATCGCTAATACTCGACCCGCAAAAACTTGTATAATAAAAGTAGTGATAGGGAACTGGTGGTATTCCTCCAGCTGGATTACCTGTAACAACAGAAGGAGTAATTAGTGAAGGTTCACCACTACTAAAATTGATTAAGAAATCAGCCCCTCCAAGAAGCCAATTGTCAGTTTCGCCTTGAGAAAAAATATTTAAAGGCAAAATGGATACTAAGCAAATTATTAACAAACTATGTAATTTCATAACGATTTTAGTTTTCGAACTTTGCCAAAGTTGAATTTTTGGAAAGTATAATACTGTTGGAATATAGATTTTAATACATTTTTTAGATTCATAAAAGTAGTTGCTAAAATGATTATATAAAGATAAATGTAAATTACATTGTATCCAAGTTTTATTTTGATATTCTTATAGTTATTTTTGAGACAAACAATTTGCTTTCTCAAAATGAAACCAAAGATTTGGTGAATTGCAAATGCTTATAAAACAAACATCCCGAAAGTCTTGGAACTTTCGGGATGTTTTAAAATTCATTTATTCAATTTTGATTTAATAAATAATAATCTTTTTAAATGTTACATAATTGTTATTTTCAATTCGTGCAAAGTAAGATCCTTTTGCTAATGTCTTTAAATTGATTTCTATAACAGAATTTTTGCTTAGTTTTTTGTATTGATTTGATAAGACAGCTTTTGATGTATTATCGAAAATTGTTACTATAATTTCTGATGAATTATCTCCAATCTCAACAAAAACTTTTCCTTTATTTGGGTTAGGATAAAGTTTAATATCTCTATCGAAATTGCTACTGAAAATTCCAGGAACAATAACTGCTACTTCATCAGAACCAAAACAATTAGATGTGTTTTCCACTGTAACAGAATAAGTTCCGCTTGTTGTAACTTCAATAGTCTGACTTATTTCTCCGGTTGACCATTCGTATGAAATATAGCCTGGTCCGGCATCTAACATAATAAAATTGTTGAGAGCAATATTTTGAACTATTTGAACATCGGGAACTGGATTTACTACAACCACTACAAAACTCGCTGTTTCAGCACCGCTTGCATCTGTAACCGTAACATTGTAGGAGGTTGTAAATTGTGGACTGGCCATCGGATTTGAGATTGTAGGGTCTGATAAGCCGGTTGTAGGAGACCAATTATAAGTGTAGGGTAGGCTTCCTCCGGTTGCAATAACACTTATCTCGGTAGAATCGCCATTGCAAACACTTGAATTTTCGCTTGTTTCGCACAAGAAAATTTTCTGTAGCAAAAAGTCGTCAATTGCAATTCCTTCATAATTAGTATTTCCGTCCGATGCAAATCGGAAACGAAAGCGAACACTACTTATACCTGCAAATTCGCCGGTTGATGTAGAATATTCCTGCCATGCTCCTGTGTATCCATTCCACCATGGTTCGTCAAGAATTGTAGATTGTGAGAAATTTGAGTTATAGAAGTCTGGATTTTCACCAATTACTTTTTCCCAGAGAATGCCATCAGTAGAAGATTCGAAAACCATTCCATCGTAATCTGCTTCGGTATAAATAAATAACCAGAATGATATTGTGATTGACTGAATATCTGAGAAATCGAAACAAGGAGAATATAACATTATTTCTGTACTATCCTCGTAATCGGCATTTAAATTGGTCATCCAGGCATTGTTGCCACTGTGGGCAAAATTAATAACTGTTTGTGATGGATTTCCTAAATCCCAATTTTCTGTACCACTTACAATTTCGGGAACCCATTCATCACTAACTGTCTCAAAATCTTGAGAGTATGGGAATGTTGAAATGTTTAAGATATTAAAAGCCGAAGCCATTGCAGTATCATTGGCAAGGATAGGATCACCCGGCATTTCAGCCCAAGCTGTAATAATATGTTCACCATCGTCAGAAAAATCAGCAGTTGTAGAAAATGTATGATTGACACTTTCTGCATTTGCAAGATTTGTATTTAATATCATTGTGTCCTGAATGGGTGAATTATTATTTATTGAAAAACTAAAAGGAATTTCTTGTCCAATAAAGAGTGTATCCATACCATTATTGGTGAAATTTACTCCAATACTTTGATTATTACTTAAATCGCAACTTATTTCGGGAATACCTATTATTGAATTAACTAAAATGTCAATTTCCGGTGGTTCATAAATACTTATACTTCTGATAAATACGGCATCACCCTCGGGATAATCTACACTTTGATAAGAATATGATGAATCGTATTTGCATGAAGCTTGAAGTGTTAATTTAAAATCGGAACCACAAAAATCATCTAAAATAAAAGTTCGTACCTGATAAGGATCGCCTTGTGGCAAATTTGGATTAAAGTTCGAGACTCCATTAATATCGCTCAACTGAATTGTGTCGTTCACTAACACTCTAAACCAGCTATAATCCGTAATTGTAATAATATCTGATTGACGAAAGTCAATATCCATATTTAAAAATTGAAGAGTATTTGCCTCCACATTGCAAGAAATTGCACCTGAATGATGTGCTGAATTATTAATCCAGGCATTTTGAGGGCTTATACTTCCTGAACTACCATACCAACCTGAGTTTGTATTTCCTTCAAATCTAAGTACAATATCTCCATTGTCGTTGAAATAATACGCACTTGATTGACTATTATCATAAATATTGAAATAGTCGGTATTTGCTGTTTGGAAATCTTCAACAAAGGGGAATTGCGAAATATTTGCTATTGTACCAAAACCAGAAATAATAGAATCATTGAAAAAAATCGAATCTGTTGATAAACTTGTATAGGCTAAAATTTGATAATTCCCCGCAAATGTAGTATTAAATGTCCCTAATATCATATTTTCATTATTGCCCGGCAGAATTGTATCTGTATAAATTCCTGATACAACTTGATTATTTCCAAGTGGATCAGTTAGTTCGACAGTTATTGGAATATCAAATTGTTCAGCTCCGCCATTGTTTGAAATTATCACTTCAACTTCCTGACTTATATTACCACAAATTATTCCATTAGGTTCTACTATGGATATCACACCAACATCGTTCGGATCAGGTTCATAAAGTACAATATTATCTATTAATGCCTGATCTCCATCTGGATAATTTGTTGAATTATAATCGCCATTATATTTGCAGCATGCTTGAAAACTAAGACTAAAATTTCCTCCTGAATAAGCCGAAAGGTTAAATTTTAATGGTTCGTATGGATCACTTGTGCTAGTATTTGGATTAAAATTTGAAACTCCATATTCGTCGCTAATTTGTATAGAGTCGTTTATCAGCACTCTAAACCAGCTATTGTCGTTAGAATTTGTATGTTTTTGCTTTAAATCGAATTGTAAAACTAATCCTTGAAGAGAGCTCGCATCAATATTACAACTAATTGCTGATGAGTGATATGCAGTATTGTCTTCCCAGGCATTTTGAGCTGTAACACTGCCTGAATAGCCAGTCCATAAAGCCTGAGATATGCCACCTTCAAATCTTAAAGCTTTATTCGAACCTTCGTTAAATATATAAATATCAGAGTATTGATATGAAAATAAATTGAAATAATTATTTACACTTTCAAAATTCTCTGTGTAAGGAAAACTTGATATTGCTGATATAGTATTTGTATTAAATGAAATAGAATCATTCAGCAAATTCTGATCATTTTGTAAAGTGCAAAAGCATGATAATGAGTAAATTCCGCTGATTGACAAATCAATATTATTAAAATATATTGTATCAAGTTCCGATGCCCCAATTGGTCCGATTAGTGTATCGAAAAATGTTAGTGATACTCCCACAGGATCTGTAGCAATCAATTTAATAGGAATGTTAGATTGAGTCATAGCTCCGTAGTTCATGAAAACCACAGAAACTATTTCTGAATTACTTGAGCATATATATTCTGTTGGTGTTAAAAATGATACTACACCCATGTCGTCAAAAAGTGGTTCTGAAATACAGAAATTATCAATTGCCATATCGCTTCTATAGGTAGGACCTATTCCATTTCCAACAATTCCTCTAAATCTGATTACAATACTATCTTGTCCGCCAAAATCAATAATGGGTATAATTGCTTGATTCCAAGAATTTCCTTGATTTCCAAACATTTGCCAAACATCTTCGTGCCAAATAGTATCGTAAATGTCAAGATGCATACTTCCCATTCCGGTTCCATACATATGATAATCGAAGGAAATTTCAGGAAAAGAAAAACTTGTAAAGTCAAAAAGTGCTTCAACTATTGCAATATCACCTTGGACACGTGGACTTGATGCTTCGGTATATAGATAGAAGTTCCCGTCTGTTGCTGAAGAAGGACCTGTATTGCCAGTTTGTGTTCCATTTTCATCAGAAGTCCAGTCAAAATCATCATCAGATAATTGTTGCCAAAAACCAATAGTATCCTCAAAGCTTTCGCAATAAGGGAATGTGTCTATTAAGGTAGGAGAGAAGAACGTTATTGAGGTGCTTAATGTGTCTTCTAAGTTGTTTATATCTGCTACTCCGTTTGGGTTGGAAGTGTTAACAGTAATTTCATGACTTCCAACAGCAAAATTGAAATTCCCGACAAGAATAAAATCGGAGATAGAGTTTTGATTTATGTTTCCTGTCCACAACACACTATCACCTACTATGGAATCTACTTTCCATTCCAATGTTAAATTTTGTAAATTGCTATATCCAAAGTTTTGTATTTTGGTATAAATATTATGACTTCCTGCAACCGAAGGAATCGACTGAATTTCCACAATACCCGCATCGTTGGCCGGAATTGCGAAAATGTCTTTGCAAATAGTATCGTTGATATTGAAGGAATCTGTTGGTAAAATTGTATAAGCACATATTTCTGAAAACCCTTGCGGGATTACAACAGTTTGTAGATCAACTGTATCTGTTTCACCAAACAGTAGTGTATCTGTCCAATTCTGAATTATTGGAATATTCCCATTCAATGAAAATCCAATATCCAAAGCAAGTAAACTATCATTTCCCACATTTTTTAAAATAACTTTTACTAATACAGTATCGCCTTCACCTTCTGTACTTTGTGGATCAATTATTTCAACAATAGCAGCATCTATAGCGTTTTCAGGAAAAAGTTCAAAAAATTGCAAATATTTTTCCATCAATAAATCTTTGGTATTTAAAAGTGTATCATCTTCTAAACCTCCAAATTCAAAAGAGCAACCTATAGTTTTATAAGTTCCGGCATCGTGGGCAATAGCACAGTCGTAAACTGGAGAAGAATTTTCAAAAATTGTAAATGCAGGTGAAATTATATCTAATTTATCAATATAACTATTTTCTCCGATATAATTAAAAATCAATGTGTCAACAAAGCTTCCTGAAATTCCCATGATATTATCCAAATCGCCGGTTCCATCACTTGTTCCGTCAATATTAAATAATCCATGAACGTTTGTTTGATTATCGTAAGCCCATGTATCTCCACCCTCCATATAAATGTTATTTCCGGAATTGACAAAATTGGCAAGTTCCTGACCTTCAGCACTTGATAAAACATGATTGGCACTAAATATACCGAGACAAACAAAAACTGCTGAGTATTGATTCAAACTTGTGGGTATTGAAGTGGAATAGTCAACGTTTAGCCCATTATTCTGGATTGCTGTTTGAATGGCAGGACCTGAGTTTGTATTTCCATCCAAGTCGATTATTAGAATCTGGTTTTGTGCAAAAACCTGTTGACTGAAAAAAAAGAGACAAATTACAAGAAAAATAAATTGATTTCTTGATTGAGTAGAGAATTTAATCATGATATTTAGATTTAGTTATAAAATATTTCAGTTCATAATTTTCAATAAAATCGAAATTTAACAAAAATTTTCAATATTTAATACTATAATAAATAAGGACGAATAATTATTTAATATAGTTGCAGTTCATTGATTCATTAGAAAAATATGTAACTAATCAGTGTCAGAAACTTGAAGCTAATAATACGCTTTCCTTGTGAAACTCAGTGTCTTATTTGTAGTTTCTTATGAAAAAGCTATTACACAAAGTGACACAAAGATCATAAAGGAATAATTAAAAACACATAATATTATTACTTTTCAGTACACTGATTAGTTACAAAGATATTAATAAAATTTTAAATATTTTCAGAGTATTTTACAATATTTTTTTTGATTTTTGCAAAATAAAAAAAAGAATTACATTTGTTGAATATGCAGAAGATATAATTAATTGATTTATAAATAATTAAGTAAATAAAAAATGACAAAAAGAACAATTGTTGCTATGCCTGGTGATGGTATAGGTAAAGTAGTTTTAGAAGAAACAATCAGAGTTTTAGAAGCTGCCGGTTTCGATGCAAATTATGTTGTAGGCGATATAGGCTGGGAATTTTGGTGTACGGAAGGAAATCCGCTTCCTGAGCGCACTATAAAACTTTTGGAGGAGCATAAAATTGGTTTATTCGGAGCAATAACTTCGAAGCCAAAAGATGAGGCTTTTAACGAATTATCCCCTGAATTACAGGAAAAAGGTTTAGTTTATGCGAGCCCAATCGTAGGTTTACGTCAGCATTTCGGATTGGATATTTGCCTTCGCCCATGTAGATCTTACAAAGGAAATCCATTAAATTTTATCAGAAGAGGTGCTAATGATAATATTGAAGAGCCGGTTGTTGATGTGCCTATTTTCCGCCAAAATACGGAAGGCTTATACGGTGGCGTTGAATGGAGCAATCCGCCTGCACAGGTTTACGATGCTTTAATGACACATCCAAAATTCAAGAAAAATTTTGGTGAAGTTCCTGTTGATGAATTATCTGTTTCAACAAGAATATTTACAAAAAAAGCAACAGAACGTATTTTAAGAGCTGCTTTTGATTATGCAAAAAAATATAATTACAAATCGGTAACTGTTTGCGAAAAACCAAATGTTATTCGTGAAACATCAGGAATGATGTATAAAATGGCTCAGCAAATACAAAAATCTGATTTTCCGGAAATTGAATTATGGAATACAAACATAGATGCCCAAATGATGTGGTTGACAAAAAATCCTGAAACTTATGGAGTTATTGTAGCCGGAAATATGTTTGGAGATATTGTATCTGATGGATTTGCAGGCTTAATTGGTGGTCTCGGTTTTGCTTGTAGTGCACAAATCAATCCTGAATCAGGAATTGGTGTATTTGAGCCAACTCATGGTTCTGCCCCAAAATATGCAGATTATGATGTTTCAATCGTGAATCCGATTGCAATGATAGAATCGGCATGTATGATGCTTGATCATATTAGTGAAGACGAAATTGCCGCAAAAATTCGTAAATCAATAGCTAAGGTTATAGCAGATGGAAAAGTAAAAACCTACGATATGATGAAATTTTCAGGTCGTCCTGATGTTATTGAAAATGGTGCTGCTTCTACTCAAGAAATGGCCGATGCGGTAATTGCTAATTTATAAAATTTATAGATATGACAGAAGAAGTATTAAACCTTTGGCCAGAGCTTGAATGGATTCAAGATGAGGAACTTAAAGAAAAAACTGCTAAAATCTGGGAATTAGCTTTAGAACGCAGTGTTTTGAAACCAGCAGACTTAAATGCCATTCCTTTTACCTTGCTTTGCGGACCCGATTTGAAAGTAACTTTCATGGATCACAAACGCTCAGTTGTTCATATTGCACGCGATGCAGGTGAGAAAATTAACGATTTCTATCATGGCGAATTGACATGCGATATGGATGTCTTGATTGCCGGAGCTATTCTCGCCGATGTAGGTAAACTTTTAGAATACGTTTTAGACGAGAACGGAAAAGCTATTCAAGGAACCTACGGAAAATATCTCCGACATCCGTTTTCGGGAGTTTCTCTTGCAGAAGAAGCCGGCGTACCCGCAGAAGTTTGTCATATTATTGCAACCCATGCAGGCGAAGGAAATATGGTGAAACGTACAACCGAAGCTTATGTAGTTCATCATGCCGATTTTATGACATTTTTGCCTTTTAAGGATCGATTGAAGATTTAAAAAAAACTAAATTATTCAAATTATAAATCCCGATTTACTATGAAAATCGGGATTTTTTTAGTTAAATATTTCTGTATCAATTTATACAGCATTCTGGCAAAATTATATAGAAACATTTAAATAAGAAATTGATTGCTCAATTTATTTTAATATTTTTGAAGAATGGAAATAAGTGTAAAAATTCAAGGAAAGCCATTTGTGAAATGGGCAGGTGGAAAAACACAATTACTCAATCAAATTGAACAGGCAATTCCAAAAGAATTAAAAAAAACAAGATTTACTTATATAGAACCATTTGTTGGAGGTGGTGCTGTATTATTCCATATATTAAATAATTATCCTGAACTTGAAAAAGTTGTAATAAACGATATAAATATAGATTTAATAAATACTTATAAAACAATAAGAAAGAATGTCTTTGATTTAATCCAAATTTTGCAAAAATGGGAAGCAGAATATCATAGCCTATCAGAACAAATAGAGAAAAAAAAAGAGTATTATTATGAAAAAAGATATTTATATAATCTAAGAATCTCGGATCAAACAATTCAATCAGCTCTTTTTATCTTTTTAAATAGAACATGTTTTAATGGATTGTATCGTGTCAATCGCAAGAATGAATTTAACGTTCCAATTGGCAGCTATAAAAAACCAATGATTTGTGATGAACCTAATCTGTTAACAGTAAATAGCTTATTACAAAAGGTTGAAATATTGAATGAGGATTTTGAGCAAACGATTTTTGAGGCAGAAGAAAATTCGTTTTTCTATTTTGATCCGCCTTACAAACCCTTAAGCCAGACTTCAAGCTTTAATTCTTATACAAAAGATGAATTCGATGATAATGAGCAAATTCGCTTAGCAAAATTTTGCGATAAACTTGATAGTTTAGGACATAATTGGATTTTAAGTAATTCCGATGTAAAAGGAAAAAATTCTAATGATGATTTTTTTGATGATTTGTTTAAGGAATATCAAATAAATAGGGTTTTGGCTAAAAGAATCATCAATGCAAACCCTAGTAAACGTGGACAACTAACGGAATTATTAATTACAAATTAATGACAATGGAAAAGAATTTTAAATTATTCCTTGAACAATTAAGTGAAACAAATGCTACTTTGGATTATTATGCTGATTTTGATAAAGCCACCTTTAATATTTTAAAAATATAGAAATAAAACTTAAGTTCGCAGAGGGCTCGATAATAGAGGCCGATTGAACATTGGAGCTGCTAAGCCCCTGACAAAGCGTGGTCTGAGCATGTACTGA
>Ga0209042_1001911_pt1 | contig 14866 bp, 5 predicted proteins | sample SaaInlV_200m_DNA_6_FD_184649 | JGI IMG/M metagenome (GOLD analysis project Ga0209042, IMG submission 184649) | Marine microbial communities from expanding oxygen minimum zones in the Saanich Inlet - SI037_S2LV_200m_DNA (SPAdes) (version 2) | ecosystem: Environmental > Aquatic > Marine >...
GTCGTAGACGGTCGACACCAGGATGCCGGTCTGCTCGCCCTCGAACCTGGTGATGCTCATCACGGGCTGCCGGGTGAACACGAAGCGGTCCGACGTCCGGTAGCGGTAGGCTCCCTGGAAGATGTCGGTGATGCTGTGAGCCGTGGGGTCGTTGTACGTCGAGTCGAGCTTGATTTCGTTGTAGGCGACGTACGTGACGCCCGTCAGGTCGAAGACGATGCTCTTCGTGGTGTTCTCGAAGACCCGGTCGATGCTCGGCAGGTTGAGCATCTCGATGAGCGGGTTGTCCGCCGACAGGGCCGGGTCGATGGCCCGGAACCGCAGGTCGGCGAGGTCTCCGACCGGCTCGAACTGCCAGTGCTGCCGGGTGTTGAACGAGAAGGCGAACGTGTCCGTGACCTTGGCTTCGCTGTTGCCTCGCAGGTAGATGTCGACCTTGCCGCCGACGTGCCGACCGTCCTCGTTGCGGTCGCGCATCATCAGGGCGTGACCCGAGTCGATGACGCTCACCTGTGCCACGCCCGCCGTGTTCGTGGCGTTGTTGACGTAGCCCTGGAGCGTGCCGGAGTCGACCGAGGCGAGGACACGCATCGCTCGCAGAGCCAGGACGGCGTTCGACTCGCGGTCGGTGCCGCCGAACGTCGCCGACTCGTTCGTCACCTGGACGTTGAGCGTGTTGTTGGAGATGACCTTGATCTGCCCCGCAGACAGATTGCCTGCCGAGCCCGCCAAGTCCGCCTGGATGAACGCCCTGGCGTAGTAGCGCCCCGTGCTGGGGTCGTAGCCCCTGCCGGTGCCCGCCGTCGTGATGAGCGCGGTCGACGTCGTCCGGAAGTTGGTGCCACCGCCCGAGAGGATGGTGCCGATGGTCTTCGTGATCGAAGTGGTCGGCTGGGTCGTCACGAAGAACGTGACTTCACCGCGAGCCCGCTTGCCGTTGTCCCGGACGACGCCGTTGTTGCTCGCCAGCTTCTCGAAGGCGTTGTCGATGATCGTCTGAACTTCGGCGTCCGTCGTCAGGTAGAACGCCTCACGCAACGCCGTCTTGTAACTCGACTGCGAGACCGGGATGCTCTCGCCCGACAGGGTGGGGTCGTCGATGAGCAGCAGAGTCACGAAGCTCTGCGCGTTGTGCATGAAGTCGATGATGAAGCGGATACGGTCCGCCTCAGTCGTGAACGGGTCGATGAACGTGTCCCGCAGCGCCGAGCCCGGGTCCACTCGAACCTGGGGCTGGCTGCGGTAGATCGACAGCACCGAACTCCGCACCATCTGCTGCCGGCTCACCTGTGGGAACGCACCCACCGCCGGGAGGATGCGCAGCGGGGCGCCCAGCACCTCGGGCGAGAAGAAGCTCTCGTACTCCTCCCCGTCGATCAGGTGGACCGCCGTGGCGACGTAGTACAAGGGGTCCGTCTCAGGCACGGTCGACAGGTCGGAGTGAGGCAGCGCCGGGTACGTGCTCTCCAACGTCGCCTGGCGGTCGTGCTCGAACGTGTACTTGCGGCTCTGCTCCAGGGTCGTGATGGTCGTCGCGATGCGGACCTTGCTCGTCGTTTCCGGAACCTCCATCACCTCGTCGAAGTTGGTCGCCAGGACCGTCTCGTCGCTGTCCTCCTGCTTGCCCGTCAGCCGGAAGAACAGCGGGTCCGCTGCGTGGAACCCCTCGGCGTCTACTTCGATGTTCGCGTCCACCGAAAGCGACGCCAGGGCGATCTCCGTCTCGACCACCGTGCCGGAGAGGATGAGGGACGGGTTGATGCGGAAGTAGCCGATATCCCCGCCGCCAGGCTGGGGGCTGGCGTAGAAGTGGTAGCCCGAGACGTTGTCGTTGTCCGCGATGCCCTCGACCGTGACCTGGACGGTCGCGTTGAACCGCTCCAGATAGATGCCGGTCGGCGCCTCGACCAGAGCTGCGATGTCAGCTTCGACCGAGAGGGTGGCGTTGACCCTGGCTTCCTGCGTCGCCGACCCGTTGGTGAGGATGCACTTGACCTTGATCTCGTTGTCGCCGGTGAGGAGCTGGAGCCCGTCCGGGAACGCCGAAGGGTTCGGGACGGTGAAGCTCGTCCCCTCGAACGTGATGTAGTCCGGGTCGCTGGAGAAGGCACCCCCGCGAATCGACACCTGGACGTCGGCGGTGTCCGCCGGGATGGTGCCGGTGAAGAACTGCTGAGACGAGGTCGTCGAGAGGATGTAGTTCGTCCTCAGCACCCCATCCGGACCCATGAACTCGGGGTATGCCGCCATTACTGGCCTCCCGTCAGCGTGTTGCGGTCACCCTTGAAGGTGTCCCAGACTTGCCTGGTCCCGAGCCCTGCTGCTTCTGTCCCCAGCATCAGCCCGTTGGTCCCCATCATCGCGACCACCTCCGGCACCGTGAACACGATGTCCAGCGAGATCGGTTCGCCCGAGGCGTTTTGCACCGAGACTTCGATGAGGAAGGTCGTCAGGTCTTGAGCGTGCCGCTTCACATTCACGCCAAGGACGGCGTACAGCCGCTCCCTGAACGAAACCTGCTGGTACTTCGCCTGCTCCCCTTGGAGCCCCTGCATCTGAGTCAGCGCCTTGCGCACATCCTCGCTCAACACCGAAGCAACCCCCGTGAGCGCCTTGCTGCCAATGCGCTCACGGATAGTCGTCCCGTACCACGGGAAGAATGGATTGGACCCCTTGTCGGTGAGCAGGATCTTCAACGCCGCCTGGTACAACAGGTTTTCGTTGGTAATGAAAATCATGTTCCCGCCGGCATCGAACCGCATGTCGTTCTCGATGAACGTGGCTCGGCAGCGCAGGCACCGTTGCACCGGCACCGAGTACGTCACCTTGATCATCGGGTTCGTGCGGATCGGCTTGCGGAACCGTGGGAACCTGTTCGTGATGGTGTCTTCGCGCAGGTAGAGATCCCAGCCGGGGTACACCTCGCGACCGTACGCCGCCCACTGTCGAGCCGACACGCCCGTCTGCCCGAACCCCAGCGACGCGGCGGCGTTCCCACTCAGCTTGACGTAGGCGCCGGGACCGACCTTGCCGATGTCCACGAAGACCAGGTAGCCGCCGTCGTTCACTGCCTCGACGTGCGTCCAGCCGGCGAGGGTGAGGCGCTGGATCACCTGGTCGGTCGTCATCCTGGTCAGGACCAACGCCCCGAAGTCGATGGTTGCCGTGCCGCTGCTCGACTCGACCGTGAGGGTGCCCTCGTTGGGGATGATGTCGTAGGGTCCGGACACCGCACTGGACAGCGCGGCGGGCGACAGCACGCCGCCCCGAGGAACGAAGAACTCGTTGTTGATGAGGATGCGCACCTGTCCCAGTGACGCGACCGGCTGCCGCACGTCGAGCGACTGCCGGTCTCCGCCCAAAGGCACCACTTCCTCCACGGTCAAGTGCGGACATGGCCACGCCAACTGATAGTCGAGACTCACGCCTGATTCTCCCGCTGGCGTTCGTAGGACGCCCGTCTGGCTGCGGACCAAGGTCGACCCTTCAAAGCCTTGCTATTCGCAGCCCCTATCTTCCTTTTAGTTTCCTCACTCGTCTTCGATCCTGTTTTTGCTGCTATCGCCGCTAAAGGGGCTTTTCCCGCCTTCGCTTTACTGATGGCTTCACGTTGTTCTTCTGGCATTGCCCCACGAGAGATCCCTTTCTGCGCTGCCGATATTTTCCGACGGTGCTCCGCAGTGGGGGCGTAGCCGCAAGCTCTGGACGCTGCCACCATCTTAGGTTGTGCTGTGGGATCTGCCTTGAATCGCCGACGAGTTGCGGCCCCTACTTTCGCACGAGCTTCTGCGTCCGGGGTGTAACCCTTGAAGCTGCCCGCTGTGGGCAACGTATTCAATCCTTCAGGACCGCAAACCCCCAGCCTATCCATGTGGTACTGCTCACGGGCAGTCATCTGGCTGGGGTCGACCACTACCTCTAGCACCTGGAACTCGAATGTAGCCCCACCATGCTCGTCCCATGCCTTCTGCAAACGAGGGCACCCCCGCCCCGCGCTCAATTCCTTGACGTGGTCCCGCCAACGCCCCCGAATCCGACGAGATTGCCCCACATACACCTGTCCCGTTACCACGCAAGTGATCGAGTAGATCCCTTGCCGGGGCAGGTCGTGCGGCCACGCCAGTTGGTAATCCAGGGACATGCTGCTCCTCAGTCCTCATTCCTGCCGGGGTATAGGCGCGAAACCGTCAGCCCATCGACCCAGCACTGTCTTCAGGCTCGTCCGGGAACGCGAAATAGAGCAGCCCGAGCCCGGGGTTCGGTCGGAACCCAGTCGGGAGCCCGGACTCACCCACATCGAACATCAGCGTGTAGAGGTCCGCGATGAGTTGCTGGCACAGCCGACGCGAGTCAATGGCGTTGTCGTCCCGCTCGGGCACGCCGATCAACTGCCCACCGAAAGCGTCCAGGAGCGTGAAATCGCGCTCCATTCGGAGCTGCTCCCAGCAGTCCGACAGCTTGACGATCCGCCACTCCTTGTCCTGGAGCCGCGTCTTGATCTCCTTGTTCGCCCAGCCCCGGATGCCGTGCATCGACCGCAACACGGTCTCGCTGTCCCACGTCCCACGGTCCATCCGGCTGCCCAGTCGACCAGGTGTGTAGCGGTGCGACTCGATCATCCCGCCGCGGTAGCCCTCGTACCCTGTCATCTCCGGCTGGTCGCTGCCCTCCTTCGCGGACTCCGGCAGCGGGTCGTTGTACTCGGTCGACTTGGCGCCTGGAGCACCGCCGCCCGGGTACTTCTGCAACACCACCGCCTCGCCGGTCTCCCCTTCTTCGACCAGCGTGGATTCCGGGTGCAGGAACCCCGAGATGTTGAACGGGTTGCCCCCGGTCGCGATGTACGCCTGCACGAGCCGGGCAAGGGTCGAGCCTTCGGTGACAGAGAACCCGATGCGCTGCTCCGTCGCCTTGGTCGAGTCCCCCTCCTTCACCTTGCGGTAGCGCATCGTCACGAACCCGATGCGGGTCATTTCGGCTTGCAGGGTAGCGAGCCGGGTCGCCACGTCCCGCCGCTCCCGCAACAGCCACGCCGTCGTGGCACGGAAGTAGCCGACCGGGAACGTGCCCATCTTGCTGAATGATGGCATCGCCTACCTCCTAGTCACAGAACGTCCGGCTCGTTGGTGGGAGCCGCCCCCGGTGCTGGCTCGATCTGCTCGATGCCGACTGCGTCCGGCGCCTGTGTCAGCGTCGTCATCGCATCCGGGTCGGGGCTCCCCAGTGTGAGGGCGATGATGTCGAAGATGAACGACGGTCCGAAGGGGACAACGAGAGCCACACCCCCGCCGTAGGACAAGGGGCTGTCCGAAGGCTTGTTGTCCGCCGCGACCAGGTCGGTCATCACGCCGTCCGTGCCGTCCGAGAAGAGCATCAACCCGTTGAACTGGGGCAGCGCGACGGCGAACGACAGCATCGACTGAATCATCGCGTTGATCCGCCGGATGAGCTGCTGCAACTCGACGATCTGCGCCTGGATGAACTCGATGTACGCGATGATCGCGTCCGCCATCGACTGGATGGCATTCGCCAGCGAGGACACCCAGTTTTCGAGGGCGTCGAGGAACACCTCCAACTCGGGCAGAGCGTCGAACAGACGGATGGCGATCCACTCCCCATCCTCGGGTGCTCGTGTGTGCGCAGCAGTCGCCACCCGCAGGACCGTGGCTGCCTGCTGGTAGAGGACGCCGTTGTCCAGCCCGCGAAGGAGCCCCCGCGTGAACAGGACGCTGGGCCAATCCTCGTGGCCCCGGTCGACGCCCTGGGCGTAGCTGATGAGACGGGACACGTTCACGCAGAACACCGGCGTTCTATCCCCGGAGCTTGCCCGCCGCTTCTGCTCCTGCACCTCCTCGAAGTAGGTGCGGTACTCCTCGGGGATGAGCAACGCCCCATCTGCGTCGATGAACTGCTCGTAGGTCGCCCGCAGACCCTCGGGGGAGACGTCCAGCAAGAGGGCGACCAGGACAGGGTCGCTCTCCTCGTAGACGATGTCGAAATCCCCGCCGTCCCACATCGCGAACTCGCCCTCGCGCAGCCGGACGACTGGGTTGTCGCCTTCCAGGTAGAGCAGTTCGTCCACGTCCCTCGCCGAGATTCCCGTCGACCAGAGGTTCGGGGCGACGAGGTTCTCGCTCATCATCGACTCCAGATTGTCGGGGTCGAGAGCGGTGAACATCGGGGACAGGGTCTCGATCCCCAGCCCATCTGCCTCGTCCTGGTAGGCAGATCCCGCGTTCTCATCCGCGGCATCGAGCACGTCCTTCCAAGTAGCGGTGCGCAGGACATCCGACACCGCTACGACGGCTGCCTCGGTGTCCGGCATCGGTCCGGTGTGCTCGTAGATGTCGAGTGCCAGTTGCCGGATCGCCTCGAACACCGACGTCCGCCAGACCGTCTGCTCCGGTTTGGACAGTTCGCCCAGGTCGGGGTACAGCCGCTTGACCAGGTGCCGGGAGTCCTCCATCCCAGTCCGGATGAGCCCGAACTGGGAGCCCAAGTAGTTCCCCTCCTCGTAGCCCTCGACGGTCTCGTTCGTCTTCGGACCGAGCAGTTCGTCGATCAGGGGCAAGTCCCCGCGAGCCAGCACAAGCACCAGCAGGGCGGTCTCCAGGGCGTGCAGGTAGTCCTGGGTGTTCGCGTTGACGAACGTGATCTTGCGGGCAGCAGAGGGAGAGCCGATGGCAGCCACGCCGGACTTCATCCCCACGATGAACGGCTGCCCGGACGACCAGGCGTTCATCACCGTGTTGCGCTCCTGGAAGTCCCACTTCGGCACGGTGTTGTTCAACGTCTCGGGACTGCCTGCGATCTCCTTGCCCACCGACCAGACCCGGACGTAGTAGTGGGTCGCCAGCCCGTCGTCGATGAGGGTGAAGGTGCCATCCGACTGCTTCTCCCACCGGGCGTCGTGCGGCATGTCGTCCTGGTTGAACGTGGCGCCGTACTCGCCCGCGAACCACTGGGCGAGCGCCACGTCCGACTCGATGAGGAACGTGCGCTGGAGGAAAAACTCCTCGCCCTTGCCGTCGCCAGGCGTTCCCAGCACATCCGACCGCCCCAAGTCCTCCAGCGGGATGATCTCGTTGCGGGCAGGGTCGAGCATCCCGAAGACCTGGCAGGCACCGATGTCCGGAACGCCGTCCAGCATGGCTTGGTTGTAACCGAACGGCTCCGACTCGAACGCCAGCATCTCCGCACCGCCATGCAGCACGACGGGCTGGAGGTGCTTGTCCACGATCGCCCCGTACTCGCGGGGCTGGGGCACCTCACCCTCGTTCGCCTTCGGGCGGGCGTACTGGAGTTGGATGCCCTGCTCCAACGTCGAGACCGTCACGATGTAGCCAGACGGACCCAGGATCGGGAACGGGTTGAGCGGGTGCTTCTGCGATGCCGGCTGCGTCGTCCACGTCACCCGAACAGCTTGCGGAGGCGACCCGTCTGCCGACGAGAGGGCACTCACAAGCGGCTGGAACTGGAACGCCGTGGACACGTCCACGGAGTCCGAACCGTACAGCGTCTCCCGGATGACCGGGACGGGGAGAGCCGACGTGTCCGGGAAGAACGACAACCCGAACATCCGAACGATGGTCAGGATGAAGTTCACGACCCGCTCGAACTCGGAAGGGTCTGCCGAGAGGTAGCCGAAGAACGCCAGAGTCTTCGTCTTGCTGGAGATGTCCGGACGAGTTGGGTCGGTGCGGTCCGTCAGGCGAGCCACCATCCGACGCTCGAACTCGGCGAACCCGCCCCGCAGGTCTTCCGGGGGCCAGGACACCAGCGCCAGGTCGCTCGTGATGTAGATGCCGATCTCACGCAGGTCACGGATGATCGCCACGATCTCGTCGATGATCGCCTGAATGAGCGCCAACAGCGGGTCGAGGAACCCACGAATGAACGCCTTGGCGAACTCCAGTGCCAGGTTGACGATCTCCAACCCGGCGACCAGCAGCTCGGCGAAGTCGTTGACCGCATCTCGCGCATCTTCCAGGAAATCGGGGACATCGAACGCAACCGTGCCCCACTGTCCCGTGTAGTCGGTCGCCATCAGCTACCGCCCCCGTGCTTCAATCGAGCGAGCTTCTCCTGCAACAGCCGCACCTCGCCCTGCTTGCCCTCGACAGCCTGCTCCAGAAGCTCGTTCATCTTCTTCAAGTTCTCGGCGATGCGGTTGGCAAAGGCGGGCGACTTGGGCTCACCCCCACCCATCTCGTCCCACTGGCCGTCTCCAATGCCCAGTGCCTCCGCCTGCTCCCGCAACTGCTTCTCAGTCAGCTTGCTCACTCGACCCCCTCAGCCGTCTGCTCCAGCAGGAGCACACGCTCTCGCTCCGCCAGTCTCTCGGGCAGCAACGTGTCGAAGGCACCGATGCGAGACAGCGTCCCGATGTAGCGGTGCGTGCGGTAGGCCAACCAGGTGTAGCGGATAGCCCGCAGCCGGTCTCTCACGTCCAGGATGAGCGCCAGGTGGTCCGGCAGCACCGGACGCACCGCGACCCCTACTGCGGGGTCCGTATAGGCGGTGTAGGGTCCGCCCTCTCTCGGGTAGGGGATGACCCCGGGGTACTCGATCATCCCGAAATCATTGGTCGGGTCCGGCGCGAGCGAGTCGAGCTTGCGGTCGAGAATCCAGACCCGCCGGTCCAGCATCGACAGGCAGTCCCGCGTGTTGATGAACGGCGAGTAGTCCGTCTCACCCACCAGCGTTTCGAGCAGCCGGTTCGGGAACAGACCCAGTCCGGAGTCCGGGTCGGTCGGCGTCCCCAAGTCCTCGACGTGATCCTCGTTCTGCCAGTCCCAGTAGTAGCCGCCCTTGGCACCGCGGATGGCTCCGCGGAACAGTTCGATGAGCGACAACATCCGCTCGCGAATCGTCAGCACCGTGTCCACGATCTCGGTGCTGAACATCGAGTTGGGTCGGATGATGCGGTAGCTGAACGGGCGGATCGAGTGCTTGTCCTCGACTGGGACGACGCTCGTGAACGTGCCGCCCACCGCCTTGCGAGTCGGCCGGAGGTCGTTCTGCCCCTCGGCCGTTGCCGGGGGCACGATGACGTCAGCGTTGAGGACCGACGTGCTCACCGTGGGGAAGATGGAGTAGACGATGTCTGCCGGCGGGCCGGTCTCGCCCATCAGCACGTCTTGCCCCAGCGTCCCAGCGAACAGATGCACCGGGTCAACCGTCAGGTTGCCCGCCGCCACCTCCAGCACTCGGTAGAACCCGCGGTTGTCGTCGAGGCTCGACACCTCACCGGGGTCGTAGGGCGTCGCGGTCGGCGCCCCCAAGTTGTCGATTGCCGTCCGGGTCGGCACGCTGAGGTCGCCCAGGGGTCGCCCACCCCTCTCGTCCACCACCGGCAGCAAGCCCGCCTGGTCGATGATGACGATGTCGCCCCGGCGGACGCCCAGCGAGACGAAGTTGGGGGGCACCGCGGAGTCGTCGTAGAGCTGGTTGGTGATGTTGGTCCAGACGCCGGCTGCCACCACCTCGGGGACGTAGCCGCCAACCCAGTTCTGCGGGTTGCCGTCCGAGTAGTCCGCCCACGTCTCGTGAATGACCCGGTCTGTGATCAGATCCAGAAGTTGCTCGTTCGACTGCTCGTGCGGCACCGGCGTCTGGCGGAGGTACACCTCGAACCGAATCAGACCGGATGCCAGCACGGCTTCCAGTTCCTCGGGGATGCCTGGCGCCGCGATCTTGAGGACCGTGGCATTCACGACTTCCTGCACGACACCCTCGGCGAGCACGTCGTGAATCGTATCCACCGTGCCACCCAGGATACGGACCGTGTCCCCCGGGTTGATGTTGACGTCCTGGGAGTCGAACCCACCCAGGTTCGTCCCGTTGAGTCCTGTCTCGCCGGTGTTCCACACGTCGGCAACGAAGGGCAGCCCCGTCGCAGCGTTGAAGTTCATCGCGAAGTTGGACGCCGTCAGCGTGGCAACCTGCTGCTCGTTCCGCGAGAAGTCCGTGATCATGCCCCGGCGGATCTCGTAGGCGTACTGCAACGGGGCGAGAGCATCGTTGATGCCGTTCTGGACCCCGTGCCAGCGCCGGACCCGCCGGACTTCTAGCGTCACGTCCTCGGCAACCGTGGGGTCGACCATCCCGACGTCGCCCGCAGCCAGCGACCTGGTGAAGTCGACCACGTTCGGGTCACTCGCCGGGTCGAGGTCGAACCCGCCCGGACCGAACTTGGGCAGCGAGGGCTCGGTGAAGATGCCGCCCAGGGCGTAGAACCCGGCGGCGCCCACGCCGTCTTCGGTGCTCGCCTTCGTGCCAGGCAGGATGCAGGAGACGCCGGGACCAACGCCGCCCAAGTGACCCCGGGGGTCGTTGAGAGCACCACCCTGGATGTCGTTGAGGTGGAAGCTGAGGACGCCGGGCACCCCGTCGTACACGGGGACTACGCTCGTCGGGGCGAAAGCCCCGGGCGTGAGCGATGTTGCCTGGACGACTCCCACCTCTGCCGCCGCGGGGGCTCCGGCTACAATGTCTACACCGGCTGTGTAGACGACCGAGGTGTAGTTCTCGATGGAGAGCCGATTGAACCCCAGAATCGCCGTGCCAGCCAGGTCGTAACCAACGACCGAGTCAGGGGGCAGGGCGCCTCCCTGTACCCGCACATTCAGGTCCATCACACCCTGCCCGCCAGCACCCGAGTTGTCGTGCCAGCCAATCCGCTTGCCGGCAACAACAGCGTCCGCAAGCGCCAGGTCGACGGCTGCCAGGTTCGCACCGATAGAGGAGTTGTCCGCCCACAGCCACGGCGTCACAGCCGCGTCAGCCAGGTCGAGACCACCGCCCGTAATCCCGGTGTACTCGACGCTGAACAGCGCCTCCTTGAAGTCGCCGGCTGCCACAGCGTTCAAGTCCCCGATGACGATGTAGACCTTGCCGGTCGCTGGCAACCCCACGATCGTGTCCAACTCCAACCGCTGCCCTGGCACGTCGAGGGACACGATGCGGGGGAAGTACCTCCCGGAGAAGCCACTCTGCGCCCCGAGCGTGGCACCCTGGATGACCGCCTTGTAGAGCGCCAACGGATCAGGGTCGACCGCGTGCCGGACCAGGTACGTCCCCGCCTTGCGGGTCGTGGCGTAGGTCGAACCGGAGTCCGAGCGAGCCACGTAAACCACGTCACCCTTCTCCACGTTGGCGACGAGCCCCCCGGTGGGCGCAATGGCGTGGAAGTAGTGACCCTCCGCCGTGGCGTCGCCCTGCAAGATGGGCGTGCCCGCGACCAGGTCCGTCTGTGACGCCACGACCGAAGCCACGATGCCCGACGCCGTGATGGGCTGGTTGGGGTTGTACTCGAACCCCATCGCCCGGATGGAGCCTTCTTCCGCCGGGGACGCGGCAGGATTGAATGTCCCCTCGATACTCGACGCCGAGCCAGTCCGACTCACGAACGTCTGGCTGGAGCCCAAGTCGTTGACGCTCGTGAACGCCGACCCACCACCCGTGAGGTTGTCCTGCTCCACGCCCGTCACCTGGAGCGCCGTGCCGTAGCTGCCGCCGCCCAACTCGTGAGCAAACGTCCGCGGTCGAGCCAGGGTGAAGTCGATGACTTCGTGGAACGTCAGGCGGTCGGGGTCGATGTACGCCGACGTGCTCTCGCCCGCGTTCGTGTAGACGTTGATCGCGCACTCCAACCCGTAAATGCTCTCCTTTCGGACGCCCGGGATGATGGTGTACGGAATGAACCACTGGTTCGACGGAACCATCAGAGAGAACCGGAACAGGTTGGCAGGCGGGTTCGTGAACACGATGTGCCGGTACTCCGCCTGAGTCGCCGGAAGTCCCTCCCCCGTCAATACCCCATCGTAGACGCCGAACACCACGCCACCGTGAGCGTTCCAACCCGTCGTGTTGTTGTGGAAATCCGTGACCTTCACGTCGTTCTGTCGGATCTCGATACGGAGGATGACCTGCCCATCCTGGTCGCCCGGCAAATAGGGCACCGGGTTCCCTGCCGGGTTCTCCGCCGTCGTGGCTGTGCCATCCGTCCGAGACAGCAGCTTGATGGTCACGATGTTGGCGGGGTCCGCCAGTAGGATGGTGTTGAGGTTGCCGACGCCATTCGCGATGCCGTCGTTGATGGTGAGCGGGACGTCGCTGATGGGGGCAGTCCCGTTGAACGAGATGACGGACTTGGTGGTGCCCGACTGGTCCTCGAAGAGCCGGACGCCAGGCGGGAGCGTCACCTGGGGGTTCACCGGGTAGTTGCCCGGCGTCGTGTAGACCGCGTAGTTCTCCAGCTCGTACTGGATCGGCGTGCCCTGGTCCGCCTGGGTCACGAACAGCGGGGGCTCAATCCACGACCAGTAGTCGCCGCCGCCCACGTCAGCACTCCGGATCGCACCAACCGTCAGGAACCCCTGCCAGCCTTGCGGGCTACCCGTGTCCACCTCCAGCAGCACGAAGTCGCCTTCGCGTGCCGGAGCCACACCCGCACCCGCCACCGGGTTCGTCCGCGTGTTCGTCATCAACGTCGCGGGCTCTCGGTAGAACCCACCACCGATGGCAACCGCGGCGTCGAGCACCTCGCCATTCGTGAACAGGATCTCGTCGGGGTACGCACCCCCGGCTCCCGGTGCCAAAACCACCGCCATCAGTGGTCCCGCGAGATCCCCTGCCTCGGCGAGCCTTGCCAGTTCCGTGTTCGTCCCCTTCATATAGGGGATGCGTACGTCCCCAGCGTCATCGAGTGGGTTGCCTAGCAGCGCTGGCACCTGCAACGGAAGCTGGTCCGTGTTCGCGAAGTCCACCGACCCTTCCAGGTGGCTCATCGGAAGCGGTGTCTTCTGCCCCATCAACTCCTTCACCGGATATAGGTAGGGGTCAGCCCACGACGGCAGCGACAGGTCGATCACCCGACCGCTCGTGTCCACCGTGATGTCGAAGCCCTGGCGGAAGACCGGAGCGAGAAGCGCCGCCTGCTGGATGTCCGCTACCGTCGCCGGGTCCGTCTCCGGGTCCGTGATCGGCTGGGTCGCGTCCGGCGGCAGCACGTAGATGGTGTCCGCCCTGCCGATGCCGAACTCGTGGGCGGGCGTCCCCGTGTTCGCCGTCGTCCCGACGAGCAGGCTGCTCGGGTTCAGGATCGGGTCGTCCTCCCGGTTCTTGAACGTCAGCACGCAGCCGTGCAGCACCGTGTCCACGAGGACACTCGTGAACAGCGGGGTGCCGAAGAGGTCGAACTCCTCGGGGTACAGGGCTGCCAGGAACCGACCGTCCGGCTGACCCCACCCAATCTTCTGCCCCGCCACGAAGCCAGGCAGCGCCATCTCGGGGTCACCCGCCACGGCATCCGGGGTGTCACCACCTTGCGAGATGAACTGGCTCACGTCTGGGAACCCGGTCGCCGGGTCGATGGGCAGCTCTGCCAAGGGCACCTGGGAAACGACGACACACGGCCGCTCGATGGCCGTGCCGAAGGCCGAAGCGGGCAGCCCGTCCGGGTAGTAGCCGAAGATGCGAGTGCGAGGCAGGCGCATCCGCAGCGCCTTCTCGGAGATGTCGCCGATGTCGCCGAGGACTGGGTTGGCGACCTGACCGATCTGCGTCCCCGTCGTGGACTCCACCTCGCCCGTGTCCGGGTTGATCTTGCCGTACGAGTAGGTGCCGACGTCCCCCGCAGCGATGTCCGCCCCGATGCCGGGCAGCAGGGTGAACAGCACCCGAGCCGTGGTCGGGTAGAGCCGCGAGTACCTGTGGGGCGCTCCCATCCGAGAGAAGATGCCGCCCGAGCGGACGGTGTAGTAAGGCGCCGTGCTCTCGACGATGACTTCGGGGGTCGACGGTTGCAGCAGCAGGACGTCGTCCACGTCGTTGCGAACCAACTCCCGCTGGTGGTTCATCAGGTCCAGCAGTTGGGCGGAGTTGAGCGGGTCGCCCGTCAACTGGAGGTCGGACATCGTGCAGGCCGTCGGGCGGACGAGCGGGTCGCCCGTCACGAACTGGATGTCTCGCGTGGTGTCCGCCTCGTTGAAGACGGTGTTCCACACGTTCGAGGGGTTCAACTGACCCGAGATGGCGTCTTCGTAGCCCGGCGGGGCGTACTCGCGCCCGCGTCCGATCCAGAAGCGGAACTTGCCGTCACGGTCGCCGATGTAGCCGCCCGAGATCGTCTCGTCTACCTGCTCGAAGAACACGACGGTGTCGTTGTAGAACGTGAGCAGCGTGCGTGCCGCCCGATCCTTGTCGAGCAAGTCGCGGCGCTGAGACGGCAGCCCGAGCGTACCCTTCTCCCAGTTCTCGTCGTTGGTCGACACAGACAGCGTGGGACCGTTCGAGGACTGCCCCCGCTTCATCTCGCCGACTGCCTGGGTGATCGCTTCCGCCAGGTAGCTCGTCAGCGTCGTCGCCCGGTAGTAGAACGAGTCAGGGCTGTCGAACGTGTACGACGCGGTCAGCGTCCCACCCAGGTAGTCGCTCTCGGTCGGGATGCTGTTGTACTTGTAGGCAGCCGCCCACCGCGGGAACACCACCGACCCGCCCGAGAAGAACGGTTCCTGCACCCGGATCTTCGTGTACGACAGCAGGAGCCTCTCATCAGGTCCGAGCGGATCTTGCAGGGGCTCCAGCAACTTGATGACCCCCGTCTCGGGGTCCACCTCGAACTCGGTGCTCTCCGCCAGGCGGCGACCAGGCTGCTCGACCCCAGCAACCGTCTCACCGAACAGCGTCAGCGTGACGCCCTGCGAAGCGACGAACGGACCGACCCCGAGGAACTGCCGCGTCTCCGGCGGATACACCGGGCGGTAGGAGAGCCGCACGGTGGGGTTGTTCGCCGGGTCGACCGGGTAGCGGAACGGGCTGGTGAACGTGACCTTCGTGCGGGTGCCGTCCTCGCTCAGTTCTG
>Ga0209042_1001912_pt1 | contig 14853 bp, 9 predicted proteins | sample SaaInlV_200m_DNA_6_FD_184649 | JGI IMG/M metagenome (GOLD analysis project Ga0209042, IMG submission 184649) | Marine microbial communities from expanding oxygen minimum zones in the Saanich Inlet - SI037_S2LV_200m_DNA (SPAdes) (version 2) | ecosystem: Environmental > Aquatic > Marine >...
GCTTTACAATCGTGAATTTGTGCCGGCCATTTTGCTTCATCACTCAGCCGGTAATCTATTGAAAATCCAACATATTTGCCACTTTTCAAAAAGGGCGTGAGTGTTTTAAAAGCTTGTTCTTTTCGACCACCTTTCCAACCTCCTCCATGGATAAATACGAGAGCTGGGAGTTTCCCTGTTTTTTTATTTTCTGGAATAAGAACATCTAAAGTTTGTGCTTGGTTTGTATTTCCGGCGTAAAATACATCTTTGATAACTTCAAATCCTTCTGGAATTAAAGCTTCACTTTTCTTTTTGTCCTGAGCCGGACTTGTTATGGAAATCAATAAAGAAATAAATCCTAAAAAGAAGTATATATTTTTCATTTTAGTAAGTTTAAATTTTAAGCAGTTTGCGTGTATTATTTCTAAAGATTTTGTCTTTTACCTCTTCCGGTAAATCAATTTTGTTATAAAAATCGAAATGAGATTCACGACCAGTTCCACCGATTGCATCGGTTCCAAACATAAGTTTATCAGAGAAATCGACTAAAAATTTCGTGCCGAATTCGGGATCTCTGGTAATTGCATTTAATCCGCTGTTAGCTGATAAATCGGCATACATATTTGGATAATTTTCGAGCAGTTTGACTGCTGCCCCGCCGGGAGAAATTTTACCTTTTGGATATCCTTTTAGCTCTTTTACGTCGCTGGTTATGGAATTCCACCAACCGTTTGCATGGCCGATAAAATTCACATTGGGGAATTCTTTTAAAACTTTTTCCATGGCGGGTAATCCGGGTATATCAACTGCATGTTTGTTGTCGATATGAAATAAAACCGGGAAATCTACTTCTGCACAAGCGGCATAAATTCGTTTCATTCGTGGATCATCCAATGGTATATTTCCCGAGTTTCCGGAAGTATCCCGAGGTTTTAATTCACCAAAGCCGATTACTCCTTTTTTCTTAAACCGCTTTAAAACTTTTACAATTTCTTTGGTAGTCGAAAATGCATCGTAATGAACTAAACAAAATGGCAAAAGCCGTCCGTTTGTTTCCTGAAATTTTTCAAGCAATTCATCATTTCTGATAATATTTCCGGCTCTGGTTGGATAATACGTTTCGGGATATTGAATGGGTGAAAGCAAAACGGTTTGCGAAACACTGTTTTTGTTCATCCATTTTATAATTGGGTCGAATGTGAAGTTGGCAGAGTCGGTCATTAAATCGCTTCCCAAATGGTGATGAACATCAATAAATTTTCCTTCATGCGGATTGTTTTGTGCAAGAGTTCCGAATGAAGGAAGTACGCTTGCTGCAATCAGTCCAGCTCCAATTTTACCCAACTTTGAGTTAAATTCCCTTCTGGATATTTTATTTGAATTACTCATCATACTCATCTCGCTGTTTAAAATAGTAGGGTGGTGCTGTTTCCAGTTCAGCCTGAAATATTTCCCACAAGTGGTTTTCTTTTGTCATCAGTTTTTCTTTTGATATTGGATTTTGTTCTCGTGAATCCTGACTCACATTGTAAAACCGCCCATCGTTATAAAGCTTGTAAGTTTTGTTTCGAACAAATCTTCCGTACCAACGTTCATTTCCTCCTTTTTTTAGCGGGTCGTAATGTACAAAAACTGTCTCGCGGGCTTCTTGTTTTTGACCGGAAAAGAGAGGATAAAAACTTTTACCATCAATTCCATCGGGAGTTTTTATTCCGGCAGCTTCGGCAAAAGTTGGCAGGAAATCGCTGAATTCAAATAATTCGTTGTAATCAAAACCATTTTTAATTTTCGATGGATTATAAACCACCATTGGCACGTGCGATCCTGCATTGGGCATGGTTCCTTTCCCACCTTTAAAAGGGCCATTTACAGTTTGTGTTGTTAATTTGTAATGCGTACCGTTGTCGGCAGTAAATATAAAAATGGTGTTTTCTGAAAGTCCCAATTCCTCAATTTTGGCGACTAATTTTTGAACTATTTTATCGGTGTATTCAACCATATCTTTAAAAAAGCGGTCTTCATTTTTATGGCGTAGTTTTTTGTTTTTCCACTCTTTTGAATCTGGCGTTGGAACGAACGGCGAATGTGTTAAAATCATGGGGTAGTACAAGAAAAAGGGTTTGTCTTTATTTCTTTCCATAAAATCGATTGCGTAATCACTTACTACATCCGGACCGTATTTATTTTCCAGACCTTTTAATTCTTTTCCATTTTGATAAAGTTTTGGGTTGGCAAAACGATACCCGGATTCACCCATAAAATTCCATAAACAATACTCGTCGAAACCAAAATGTTGCGGTCGTTTTAAAAGTTCTTTTTCAGTTGATTCGAAATTTGTATTTACTCCATTTAGTTGCCATTTTCCTACAACACAAGTTTCGTAACCCGCATCTTTTAACAGGTTCCCAAATGTTTTTTCATTTTTATCGAGATAACCGAAGGCTTTATAATTACGGTAGTTGTATTTACCTGTCATTATTTTTACTCGCGACGGCGTGCAAAGCGGTTGCGAAATGGCGTAATTAAATTTGATTCCTTTTTCACCAAGTTCATCTAGAAATGGAGTGTCGTGAGACAAACTTCCGTTTGAGCTTAGACATTCGTAACCCATATCGTCGGCCATTAATAAAACGATGTTTGGTTTACGATTTTCGGAATTCGATGCGAAAATTGTTATTGCTGTAATTAGTATTATTACAGTTAGAATTAATACCTTCATTTTAAATCACTTTTTAATAAAAAACTCTAATTCTTATAATCATAATATTTAGCGTTCTTTGCGTCTCTTTTTCGCGAACTTTGCGTGAAACAAAACTTTAGGATTTCACGCAAATACCACAAAGTTTTTCGCAAAGAGCGCAAATTTTTAAAGTACTAAAAATCTAATTTTCGGTACTATTTTGAATCCAATTCTCCCAATCGGCTGTTAGTTCTTTTACAACTTCGGGGAAATCTTCGACAAGGTCATTTGTTTCTGTTTCGTCAACATCCATATTGTACAATTCCCACGGTCCGTTATTGTCTGACACCAGTTTCCATTTTCCTTTTCTGATAGCTTTCCCACTTTGCCACTGCCAAAAAAGTGGTTCTTCTCTTTCATATTCAAGTCCGTTTGCCAATGAAAAAAGACTTACTCCGTCAACCGGATTAATTTTTTCGTTATTAAAATTCTCAGGATAATCTGCCCCGCTTACTTCAAGTATGGTAGGCATTATATCAATAAGGTGCGAGGGGAAATTAGTAATACTTCCCGGATTTAAAATTTTACCTTTCCAGTACATTATCAGCGGTGTAGAAATCCCTCCTTCGTGACTGTTCGATTTGTACAAACGGAATGGTGTGTTACTAACATTTGCCCACGAAAGACTTAACGAAGTGTATCTCCCCATACTTCCAATGGGCTGGCTATAATCGGAGACTTTCCCTTTTGCCCAAAGCCAACTGTCGGGATTAGCTTGTGGTTGCGCACCGTTATCCGACATAAATAAAATTAAAGTGTTATCCAGTTTATTTAGCTCTTCCAGTTTCGTCAGAATTCTGCCAATATTCTGGTCAACTCGATCGACCATAGCCGCATGCGTTGACATAATTGAATCGCGTACCAGTTTATCTTCTTGCGATAGCGATTCCCAGTTTTCGTATGTTGGTTCAGACAGCGGGAAGTTTTCATTAATTAATCCCATTTCTTTCTGTCGTTCGAATCTTTTTTGACGGATGGTTTCGTAACCAACCATGTATTTACCAAAGTATTTTTGCTGATCTTCGGGCCATGCCATTAAGGGATCGTGAGGCGCGGTGTAAGCCACGTACATAAAAAATGGTTTGTCCTCATTTTTATATTCCTCTAAATAATCGACGGCATAATTTGTAAAATAATCGGTGGTATAAAAATCTTTTTCGGGAGGTGTATAAGGCTCGTAAACAATGCTATCTATTCCCCACGCACGTGGTTGAAATCTTGTTGATTTTTGTCCCGGAATAACTTCGCCGTCGCGTTGTAAACCAGGATTAAAATGGTTGCTGCTGCCATCTTTTAATCCAAAATAACGGTCGAATCCAAAATAAAACGGATTCTCTTCTCCATGATGTTTTCCGCTCATTAATGTACGGTAACCCGCTTCGCGTAATACTTCGGCAATGGTTACGGCATTTGTAAATTTCATTGCTTTTTGAGCCATTCCGTTGTGTTGCGCATATTGTCCGGTTAGCAGGCAGGCACGCGATGGAAAACATTTTGCCGTGTTGTAGTAACGCGAAAAACGAAGACCGTCGTTGGCCAGTTTGTCGAGATTTGGCGTTTGAATTTCGCCACCATAGCAGCCAATATCAGAGAACCCCATGTCGTCAACCATTACAAGCAAAATGTTGGGACGTTCGTCTGTTACCTCTGTCTTGCACTGAGGAAGAAGGGAAATTATTGCAAGGAAGACAATCAGTTTTTTCATATTAATAGTTTTTTTGTCATTGTACCCCCTGTTTTCGCCTCAGCCCGTCGAGCGGTCTTGCGGCTCAAACTGTCCCCATAAAATTAGGGGGACAGTTGAGGACAGTGACACGGTTAGACCGTGGCACTTCCGAAACGGGTGGTAATTCAGTTTACCCCTTGTGATTTTAATTTACTTTGAACATTTTAAATTATAATTCATTGAGCATTTCAAGTGCGATTTTATCTTTACTTTCCTCCGCATGTTCTTTAAGAAATGATCGATGCTGTTCCAATACTTTTTTATAAACCGGATTTTTTGCCTGATTTACCATTTCCCCCGGGTCAAATTGCATGTCAACCAATGATTCCCGCTCTTCTCCTTCGCTGTAAATGCAATATTTATAATTGGTACTACGAATCATTCTGCCAAATGGTTGTAAAGCTTTTTCATCAACCGGATCGCCTTGTACCATGTGATTCTCAGAAACTATAAAGTCTCTTTTCCAATTGGGTGTTTTATCCAAAATTGGTGCTTTCATACTTTTGCCCGGAAGTCCATCGGGGATATCAATTCCTGCAAAATCGCAAAGTGTTGGAATCATATCGATACCAGTATTTACCAGAACATTGGAAGTTCCTTTTTTGGTGACTCCTTCCCACTTTACAATCAGTGGAACACGAGCCGATTCATCGTAAAAAACTGTTTTTTGATTCCAATGGTGACTCCCGGCGCAATCGCCATGGTCGCTGAGAAACACAACAATTGTATTTTCTTCCTGCCCCGATTCTTTTATTGCAGTTGTAATTTCTCCAACAAAATCATCTGCGCGTTCAATTAGGCGGTTATAACCCCAAGCCAATCTTCGCCAGTCGGCATTGGTATATTCGCCAACCGGAAAGCGGCGGTTTGCGTGGTACGACTCTCTCATAAAAGCCATAACATCAGTTTCGTTTTGAGGAATTCCAAAGTTTGTTTTAAGCGGAGGTAAATTTTCTAATGCTGGCAATTCGCTAATCGGGCCACCTGGCAATTCCTCTTTTCGTGCCCACTGACATATTTCGTGTGGACTTAAAAACGATGCAACTGCAAGAAATGGCTTTTTGTGGTCCTGTTTTATAAAATCAATTGCTGGTTCAGCGTCTAAATTACTTTTAGGAAACATTGTATCGAAACCATGAATCTCTTTTTCTTCTTCTTTTAAAGCAATGTGCCACTTTCCAAAATAACCGGTTTCGTAGCCCGCGTCTTTAAATATTTTTCCCAGAAACGAGTATTCTGTAGCTTTTATTTTTTTGTTGTTATTGGTAAGAACTTCTGTTTGGTGTGGAAATAATCCGGTAGCCATTGAAGTACGCATCGGCAAACACAATGGATTTGGTGCGTATGCTTTTGTAAAACGCACACCTTTTTCAGCTAATAAATCCATATTCGGCGTACTTAAATAATCATTTCCCATAACACAACTCATTGCATCCGCAAATTGCTGATCGGTCATAATAATTACGATGTTTGGTTTTTGTTTCGATTCAGAAAAAGATTGTTGAATCTGAAAAAAACAAAAAACAAAAATGAGTGCCGTTTTTATGAAATATTTGTTTACCATTTTTTGAATGTTTAAGTTATACTTTATTTGTTAAAATTGCTATTGGTGTTAGTTGAATTGTAACATAGATCTTGTTTCTTTTAAAACCGTTTCTTTGCGGAATAAAGTTGAATTCAAAAAGATTGAAGTCATTTAACAGTTCAGATTTTTTAGTTGAGCACAAATGTTAGAAAAGTGGATTTCAGAATCTCAAAAGAGAATCTGAAAAACCACTTTTACTTTTGTTTACCAAAACAAAAAATCTATATGAAAAACTAAAACTTTGGAATATTTTTCTGACAAAGAAGGCCGTTTTTTCGAATCTCATCTTTTTTCATAAGCCCTTGTAATATTTAGTTTTGAATATGTTTAAAATGGAAACGAAAAAAGCATAAAACAAAAATTGCAAGAAATAATACAACTTTAGTTTTATGCTTTTTAGCAAATACAAAAAATTAGGTTTAATTGGTTTATTGGCTTAAACATACAAATCTCCTTTTATTCAGGTAAGTAAAAACATGTAAAAACAATAATTAACATGTTGGCACATCCCATAAAATAAACCATAGATAAATTTTCAATTTCATTTGCTTTTAAAACGGTTTTATTAATTTTGGAAAATTTAGCACTTGAAATGCGGGAAAAACTATACAGGTAATTCTTAAAACCTATAATGAAGGGTAAGGTAAATTTAAAAACTTTAGAAAAAGAGCTGGAATTAATTTTTCAAACGCCTCAGTTTGTAAATTCCGAAAAAGAAAAAAAACTTCTTGATTATTTGGTTAAAAAAACGCTAGCCAAAGAATACATCAAAGAGGCACATATTGCTATCGATGTATTTAATAAGGATGGAGATTTCGATCCGTCGCTTGATTCTACTGTAAGAGTTTATACTGGAAAATTAAGGAACAAACTGGAGACGTTTTACCTTTCAGAGGATAGCAAAAACTCGACAATAAAAATAAGTATTCCAAAAGGACATTACGATGTAAAGTTTGAATCAAGAAAAAAGAGCTCGAAATTAAATAGGTTGAAATTTATTACTGCCTTATTTTTATTACATTGGTTTTACTTACCGTTTTTGTTGTACACCAGATTAATGAGAAAAACAATCTATTCAGCGATTCAAAAACTGCTTCCAGAAATCCTGTTTGGAAAGAATACTCAAATTCTGATCTACCAACATTAATTGTTGTCGGCGATTTCTTTTTTATGCAGAAAAGAATAGATGGTGACAGGCATTTTGTTCGTAATTCCGAAATAAATTCATCTGAAGATTTCCAACAAAGCCATCTTGATACTTTAGGATATAACGAATACCGGCATACTTATACTCCGTCAGAAATGTCGGAAAGTGTATCAACTTTAATTCCCCATCTGATAAATAGCAAAGAAGTATTTAAGATTAAACGAGCCTCGGTACTTACATGGGAAGATATTAATTCGAACAATATAATTTTTGTCGGAGATTTTAAAACACTCTATATTTTGAATCGTTTGCTTCCACGATTTAATATAAAATATGATTTGGAACAAAGATCGTATTTTTTGCTGGATGAAGATAATAAGGCAATTGATAAATTTGATTTTAACAGAGATACAGACGGGTACAGAAATGAAAATATTATTGTATCAAAACGATCAGGTGGCAACAACAATACAATTACCTTAATAATGGCCTTAGGTAGAGGGGGAATTGATGATGTAACTCAGAAGTTATGCGACTCAGAATTTCTTGATGATCTAATAAAAAACTATCGTGAAGGAAATTCAAAATCACCTTTCTTTTTCGATATGGTTTTTGAAATTGAAGGAATTGAAGGGACATCTTTAAATTCTGAGGTCATTTATTTTAATCAGGTTGATAATTGATTATTTTTCAATTTTTATCCTTTTTGACGAATCTCTTATAATAAGTTCGGTTGGCATGGTTATGGTCTCAAAAACTGCCCTGGTCACTTTTTCATTAATTTGATGAATAATTAGCTCAGCAGCTTTTCTACCCATCGAAAAACCTGGGTGTTTAATGGTGCTAATCGAAGGTGTAACTACTTCAGAAAAAGGTTCATTGCTAAACCCGACAATTAAAACATCATCGGGGACTTTTAATCCTATATTTTTTAGATAAATTATTGTGCTAAGTGCTGTTGTATCGTTAGCGCAAAAAATGGCATCGGGTTTATTCTCATTTTGAAAAAGTTTTTGTGCAGCAATTGTTCCATCTTTTCTTGTTAGGCTATTGTGAATCACCAAAGAATCGCAAATTTCCAAACCAGCCCGTTCCAATGCCTTAAAATATCCTGCTAATCTGTTTTGGTATATTTTTAGGTTTAACGGCCCACCGATATGTGCAATTCTTTTTGCCCCCTGTTCAATTAAATGTTCGGTTGCCCGCAGGCTACCACCAAAATCGTCAACTACTATTTTATGTGCTTCAATTGTTTCAGCAATCCGGTCGAAAAAAACAATTGGTATTTTTCTTTCTGCAAAAAGTTTTAAATGGTCATATTTTATAGTTTCCATTCCAATCGAAAGGATTAAACCGTCAACCCTGTTAGCAAAAAGGGTGTGTGCTATTTTATTCTCTTTCTCAAAACTATCGTTCGATTGCGAAATTGTTACTGCAAATCCTTGTGTATAAGCAAGGTCTTCAATCCCACTGATTACAGAAGAAAAAAAGTGCCTGTTTATTAAGGGTACAATTATCCCGATGGTATTAGTTCGTTTTGTCCTGAAATTAGCGGCTAAACTATTTGGGCGGTAACCCATTTCTAAAGCAGTTTTTTTAATCCGTTTACTTGTCGATTTACTTATTATCGGATTATCATTTAATGTCCGCGAAACTGTGGAAGCTGAAATATTTAATTTTTTTGCAATATCGTGGATAGTTGTTTCTGACATACGTTCTTTTGGTGTATTGATAGAAGTAAAGTTAATATATTATTTTTACTTTGCAATCGATTGCATTTGTGTTTAATAGTTCTTATTTTTGTGCTTATTGCTCTTCTAATCTTTATTTCACAAATAATGAAACAGAAAAACAAAAGTTTGAAATTAATTCTGGAAATATATGAGTATGAAGAATCAAAATGATATTAATCAAATTAGGTTTATTATTGAGTGGCATTAAACCCTTATCAAAAAATTTCAAAATAAAATATTATGGCAACAATTTACGAAGAAAGGTCTAATTATCATCCTGAAGATTTTAAATCTTATGGTACCGAAAGAATCAGGGAAGAGTTTTTAGTTGAAAAAGTAATGGACCCTGGAAATATCCGGTTGGTTTATTCTCTTATCGAACGTTATATTGTAGGTGGCGCTGTTCCGGTTGAAACGGAATTGGTGCTCGAAACGATTGAACCTTTAAAAGCGGAATATTTTTGTGAACGTCGCGAAGTGGGTGTAATAAATGTTGCAGGCTCCGGTTCAATTGTGGTTGACGGGACTGAATATAAAATGGAATATAAAGATGCATTGTATATTGGAAAAGGAAGCAAAGTTGTTGTTTTTAAATCTGATGATCCAGCAAATCCAGCCCACTTTTATATAAATTCTGCTCCGGCCCACAAAGAATTCCCCGTAAAACATGTAACGCTTGGCGATGCCAATGTACTTCATTTGGGGGCACTTGAAACTTCAAACGAAAGAAATATTAATCAACTGCTTATTAGTGGCGTGGTTGAAACGTGTCAACTTCAAATGGGGATGACAGAATTAAAAACAGGAAGTGTCTGGAATACAATGCCACCACATTTACATAGTCGGCGCAACGAAGTTTATTTTTATTTCGATGTTCCCGAAGGACAGGCAATCTGCCATTTTATGGGGCAGCCCGACGAAACTCGTCATATTTGGATGAAAAATGAACAAGCAGTAATTTCGCCAAGCTGGTCGATTCATTCGGCAGCAGGAACAAGCAACTATATTTTTATTTGGGGAATGGCTGGCGAGAATCTCGATTATACAGATATGGATGTGATTAAGCCGAAAGATTTGAGATAGTAGAATTGAGTAACATGACCATATTAACCCTTGATACTTATTTTAAATAAATATAAATTAGATTTTATTTTGTATTTAACAATAGAATAAATTAGCTTTGTTAGTGAAAAATCGTCAATAAAATTAAACGAACTATCAATAAATTAAACGTACCACCAAAAATCAAACAAAGTATCCCAAAATAAATCTTTTTTAACAATAGTTACAAAATAAATTCAACATAAAATTTCAACATAAAATTAAACTAATTTCAACTTAAAATTATTCAACTATGAGAAATGCGAGAAATTATTTATTTCTATGGGGAAGAAGTTTATTAACTCTTCTCTTATTTTGCTTTTCAATCGGGTTGGTAAGTGCTCAGCAAATAACTGTTACAGGGAATGTAACTTCTGCTACGGAAGGAACCATACCCGGAGTAAACATTGTTTTGCAGGGGACTACAACTGGAGTAATAACCGATTTAGAAGGATCTTACAGCATTGTGGTTCCGGGACCCGACGCAGTGTTAGTATATTCATTTATTGGTTTGGTTACTCAAACGGTAATTGTTGGCAACCAAACTACGATAGACTTAGTTCTTGAGTCTGATGTAAGTGAATTGGATGAGGTTGTTGTTCTTGGTTACGGAACCCAAAAGAAGGCTACTGTTACCGGCTCTGTTTCTGCTGTTAAGGGTGAAGCACTAAAGTCGATTCCAGCAAACAACGTATCAAATACTTTGGTAGGTCAAGTGGCAGGTTTGATGGTTGTTAACCGTTCTGGAGAGCCAGGAGCTGATGATTCACAAATAAGAATCAGGGGTATAAATACATTGAATAACTCCCAAGCTCTTATTGTAATCGATGGTATTGCAAATAGGGATGGCGGTCTTTCCAGACTTAACCCTAATGATATCGAATCGATAACGATTTTGAAAGATGCTTCTGCTGCAATTTATGGTGCGCAGTCTGCAAATGGAGTTATCATGATAACAACAAAACGTGGTAAAGCGGGTGCTCCCGAAATTGGTTTTTCTTTAAACATGGGAATGAACCAGCCAACAAGATTGCCCGACATGCTGAATGGACCGGATTATGCACAGATGTTGAATGAGCTTGATGAATATAGGGATAGGGACGAAAGATATACTCAAGACCAAGTTAATAAATTTGGTGATGGTAGTGACCCATTTCGTTACCCAGAGACCGATTGGTATGCTGAAACACTTAAAGATTGGTCTCCTCAAGGTAATGCTAACCTTACATTATCAGGTGGTTCAGAAGCTGTTAAATATTTTATCTCAGCAGGAGGTACATATGAAGACGGATATTTCAAAAATAGTTCTGTTGGGTATAGCCAACAGAATTTCCGATCGAACATTGATGCACAGATTACTAAAAATATTAAGCTTAGATTTGATCTTTCAGGAAGACATGAAGATAGAAAATATACACAAATGCGTGGTGGTACCACGTTCAGATTCTTACAAGGTATGAAGCCTATCGAGCCAGCTTTCTGGCCAAAAAGAAGTACAGACACTGAACGTTTACCAGGGCCTGACTTTGAAGGAGGAAGTAACCCTGCGGTTACATCTACTGATATTACTGGCTATAACTACGACAACAACTATATTTTCCAGAGTAATGTGGGACTTGATATTACAGAGCTTTTTACTGTAGAAGGTCTTTCATTTGTTGGTAACATAGCAATCGACGAATCTTTCAGAGAATTTAAGAACTGGAAAAAACCTTGGATATTATATACCTGGGATAAGGAAACTATGAATGAAAATAACGAACCGGATTTGGTTGGTTCGGTTAAAGGTATTGCAGCACCTGAATTGACTCAAGAAAGCAGACGGTCTAAATCATTTACGGGTAACATGCGTTTAAACTACACGAAAAACTTTGGCGAGCACATCGTGAGTGTTATGGCAGGTATTGAGAGACAAACACAAACAGGATATTATTTCAGTGCATACCGAAATGGCTTTGTGAGTGACCAACTGGAACAGCTAGATTTTGGTGCGAATAATACAAGTAAGACAAATAATGGCTCGCTTTGGGAATCAGCTCGTTTGAATTATTTTGGTAGGGTTAACTATAATTATAGTAACAAATACCTTGCAGAGTTTGTTTTTAGGTACGATGGCTCGCAAATTTTTGACCCGAAATACCGTTGGGGATTCTTCCCCGGAGTATCCTTAGGTTGGGTAGTGTCCGAAGAAAATTTTATGTCGGATGTTTCATGGGTTAACAGATTAAAATTAAGAGGATCTTATGGTACAATGGGTAATGATAAGATTGACCCATATCAATATCTTGGAACATTTGAATTTGGAGGAAACTATATATTCAACGAGGATGTAGATACAAAGAGTTTGCGTCCGTCATCAGTAGCAAATGTAGGTGTTTCGTGGGAAGTTGCTAAAAATGCCAATATAGGTATTGAAGGTGGTTTATTTGACAATAAATTAAGTTTCGAATTTGATGTTTTCAGGAATGTGCGTACTGATATTCTTTATCCTGCAAATGCTGCAATTCCATTGACGGCAGGTTTTTCTCCTCCAGATCAAAACATTGGAGAAGTTAAAAACCAGGGATTTGATTTATCATTGAACTATATACACACCATTAATAAAGATTTGTACTGGAGTGTAGGTTTTAATGGTGGTTGGGCTAAGAATGAAATAGTATTCTGGGACGAACCGGCAGGAAAACTTCCATGGCAGGTATCAACTGGCAAACCAATGGGTGGCCAATTATTATACAATGCACTTGATGTATTTATAGATCAGGCTGCTGTTGATGCTTATCCACATTGGCCAGGTGCTCGCCCCGGAGATATCAGATTTGAGGATGTTGACGGAGATGGTGAAATAACTGTTGATGACAGAGTACGGACTGACAAGAGTAATTTTCCAACATTTGTAGGCGGTATTCCTATTGCATTCGGATTTAAGAATTTCGAATTGAATATCCTGATGCAAGGTGCAGCAGGAGCTGAGCAATACGTACAGGTACCTTCGGGTGAATTTGGTAATTATCTTCAAGATTTTGCCGATGGAAGATGGACCTCAGAAAATCCAAATTCTAACAAACCTAGAGCCTTCAACAGGACAGATGAATACTGGATTTCTGGACGAAATACACACTTCATGAGAAGTACAGATTATTTACGTATGAAAAATGTGAAGTTGTCATATACTCTACCTCAATCATTAGTTAGTAAAGCTAATATGAAATATGTACAAGTCTTTTTTAGTGCCATGAATGTATTAACTTGGGATACATATAAAGTATTTGATCCTGAGAATAGTAGTCAAAATGGAGGTTCTTATCCACAAAGAAGGCTGTTTAATTTGGGCGTAAATATAACTCTGTAAAAAATACTTAATATGAAAAATATTTCAAGAATACTATTAATTGTAATATTAGCGGTGGTTATAAACTCGTGTAATTCAGATTTCCTGAATACCACACCGGCTGATAGTCTTAGTGAAAATGCAGTTTGGGCTGACCCAATTCTGGTTGAACTATTTGTAAATGAGATGTACCGAGGCATTGGCCATGGACATCATGAATGTGAAGTTGGATCGATGACAGATGAGAGTCACTTTATCCATAATTATGGAACGAACCAGGTTGTGGCTTCTCTAATTACTCCATCCGATATAGGTCAATGGTCGGCCGGTAATCAGAATGCATACAGATGGCCACGAGTGTATGAATATTTGAGAAATGCCAATATGTTTTTTGAAAACATAGATAAAGTTCCATTTGAAGATGAGAATTTGCGTAAAAGATTAAAAGGTGAAGTACATTTCTTAACTGCGTATTATTATCATAACTTAGTAAGAACACATGGTGGAGTTCCAATAATAACTAAAACTTTTCTTTTGGATGACGAGTTTGAGGTTCCTAGAAATTCATTGAAAGAATGTGTTGACTATATTGTTAAAAATTGCGACGATGCCGCTTCAATGCTTCCTGTAAAACAAGAAGGAGCTGAATTAGGAAGAGCTAACAAATCTGGAGCATTGGCAATTAAGTCAAGAATTTTACTTTGGGCTGCCAGTGATTTGGTGCACGAAAATTGGTACGGCAGCTATGAGCAACCTGACTTGGTTACAATTGGAGGCGACAGAACATCAGCCTGGACAGCGGCAAAAAATGCTGCAAAAGCAGTTATGGATTTGAATGCATTCTCACTTCATAAGCCGACAGGTGATGCTTTTGATGATTATACGTCTCTTTTTATTTCAAAATCGAGTCCTGAGCATATTTTTAGCAGATATTTTATTAAATCAAATGGTTGGGATTCAGAAGATAGCAATACTCACTCACCGTTGTTCAATGGGCCAAACGGATATGCTGCATGGGCAGGTAATACGCCAATTCAGGCTTTAGTTGACGATTATGAAATGACAGATGGTACTCGTTTTGACTGGGATAATCCGGAACAAGCAGCTGCACCATACGAAAATCGTGATCCACGTTTCTATGCATCTATTCTTTACGACGATGCACCATGGCGTCAGCGTCCTGCTACTTTACAGGCAAATGATCCTATCGGTGAAATTAGTATTAGAACTGTATATGCAGGAAATGATGTAACCAGTGATAGGGTTTATGGTTTAGATACACGCGAAGGCCCTCAGCAAACCTGGAACGGTGGATATACTGGATATTATTTGCGCAAAGCAATTGATATTACTGTTGATCCTGAATTTGTTTATGATGGAGCAAACCAGGAAGTTCCATGGACCTTTTTCAGATTGGGTGAAATTTATCTAAATTATGCAGAGGCTTGTATAGAGCTGGGTGAAGATAATGAGGCCAAAATATATCTCAATATGCTTCGCGACAGAGTTGG
>Ga0209042_1001928_pt1 | contig 14755 bp, 9 predicted proteins | sample SaaInlV_200m_DNA_6_FD_184649 | JGI IMG/M metagenome (GOLD analysis project Ga0209042, IMG submission 184649) | Marine microbial communities from expanding oxygen minimum zones in the Saanich Inlet - SI037_S2LV_200m_DNA (SPAdes) (version 2) | ecosystem: Environmental > Aquatic > Marine >...
GAGGTTGTTCCATGCTTTTCCTGCAAAAAAAAAGGGGGGGGCGTGACAAGGAGCTTCACTGCACGTATAGTTGGTCCATCGAAGGCGCGGTGTAGAACCACGCCGATGGGGGTTTTGCAAGAGCCTCTAGGTACTATAGGCGTGACACGCGACCAACGCAAACGAGCTCGGCCAAGGGCCGGGCGTGGTGATCCTCCTGCGGCCGTCGGGGCGAGGATGCATGGCAGCGGTTAGCGCGGCTTGTCGCGGCAGTCAGTGTTGCTGCTGTGTCTGGCCGTGGCCGTCCATCAGCTTGCCAAACCAGAGCAGCAGGTCGAGAAGCATGTTGACACATGCCTGCACGCTGTACCGTGTGGGCGGGTAATCGGGGTTTTCGTAGGGTGTGTGTGAGCCATTGTCGCTGGCTACGGCATACGTGCAGTAGGCAAAATCGCGGGTCAGCCCGTCAAGGAGTCGTTTTTCCTGAAGATGCCGCAACACGGGGCGGAGGGCCAGGTGTTCGCCATCGACCGTGAACAGGTCGACGGGGATCCACTTAACGCTTCGCTTGCTCAGGGAGATGTAGATTGCTTCGATGATCCGCCGGATTCGGGCCAGGTTATCGTGGATCGCCGTGGCTCTGGAGCTGTCCTGATGCAGGAGCGTCTCCAACAACTCCGCCCGGATGCGGTAATCAAGGTATCCCTTGTCGAAGACCTCAAAGACGTCGGCATAGGCTTGCCTGAGACGTGTCTCGGGTGCCTTGTCGGCCGCCCTGCGCAGGGTCTCGAACAAGCTCCGGCTCTGTTCCCCGCTCTTCTGCATCACTGTTTCGGCCCCGAAGATGTCGTTGAAGAGTTGGAACGTGTCGGCATCTCCGGTCACCACGACACGCGGCAGATCAGGGGCGATTCCCTTGAAGTAGTCCAAAGCGGCCTGGAGGAAACTGCGATCTTCCACTTCCTGGTCCCGGGTACGCATGCAGAGGATGTCGAGAATGACACCGTCGATGTTCCGGATACCGTATTCCTCAATGAGCTCTTTGGCTTCCTCGAGGCTTCCGGCGGTGAGCAGTTTGCAGCGATGGCGGCGCCCCTCCAAGGTAAGGGCCTGCAGGTAGTCGGGGCTGTCATCAATGGCCAGGATGGCCAGGATGGGTGGTTTGCTGTTGCCCATGCCGGGTTAACTCCGCGTTCACGCCTCCGGCGGACGGGCCGGAAGCAGTACACTCAAGACGACATCGCCGTCAACGTAATCTACGCAGAACTTGCCGCCGTGCAACGCGATTACCCAAGCCACGTCCCTGCAGCCCTCACCATCTGAAGTAGCGGATTCCAGCAAAGCAGCCCAGTCCCGTTGGGCTTCCCATGGTCCTGACGCGAATCGCAGCGCGATGCGACACTCTGGCGGGGCCTCATGTGGAGCTGAAGCAACCATGATTGAGAGCGGGACGGCGACGCCTGCAGAGGCCGCCGCTGCCCCGATTTCGGTGACCACCGTCCGGACTGCGGACCGCAGTGCCGGGGGGAAGGTCAGGGCTTCGGCCGCTGCTCCCGAAACGCTCACGCTGCCCCATGAGACGTCGGTGAACTCCTCCGCGACCAGTGTCTCCACCAATCCGAGACAGTCGGTCGGTTCCGGTTTCCCCGCGGGAGCCTGGCTCCGGGCGATCGACTGGACCGTGCGCATGAGCGTCACAAGTTCGTCCAGGCTCTCCGTGGCTGAGGCAACGGTTTCTCCGGCGCTCGGGACAACGTCGGAAGCGTCGAGCGGTTCCTGGGCCGGGATGTCCTCGAGCCCGCGCTCTTCAAGGAAGTCCTGAAGAATGTCGAGAGGAGTCTGGACACCCATTACCGTGCTGAAGACCTTGTGGATGACCCGCCGCATTTCGCGGAACTCATCCACATTCCCTGTCATCGGGATCAGCTCTACGTTCTTACGGCTTGTTGCCATGTAATGCTCCACGTTGGACCGTCGGAACCCCGCAGCGCTAACCCAATGCCTCTTCCACCATGCGCTGAAGACGTTGCCAATGACTGCCCGGCCAGAAGACACCGCGACAGTTCTCACACTCATAGTAGCGGTCATTCAGTTGAAACGCCATCGGCGGCACGCGTTGGGCAACGTCAGACTTGATCTGGGCGAACAAGTAGGCTACGGTCGAGAGACCACGGCCCCCGGAACGTTCACCACTGCCCTTCTGGAAACCATGCTGTACGAAGCACGCTGCAGACCTGAGCACGGGCAAACGAGCCGCCGTCGGCGATTGTTCGTGGATGACTTCTTCGATCTGTTCGTCTGGTATACCGAGGCCAGCGAGATATTTGGTTTCCAGCTCTGCTACGACAAACAGCACGACGAACATGCCTTGACGTGGCGCAGCGACACCGGCTTCAGCCACAGGAGCGTGGATGATGGCGGCCGTTCCCAGCGCCAGGCTACCCCGTGGCTCGTGCCAGACGGTTTCTGTGACAGCCGCGGGATCCTGAGCCGTTTCCTTGATGAATGTGGTGAGGTTGACCCGGACATTGTGGACCTCGTTGTGCGGAAGCTTGAGGAACTCGAATGTGGGAGAGAGCTATGACGACGGAACGTCGACTTCTCCAAGTGTGTTGCCGTCGTGTTGGGCTGCCTCTGTTGACTGCCGTGTTCCTGCTGACAGGAGACTTGCACGCCGCCCGAGTCACGAAGGGGGAGCGTGAGTTCACCATCCGTACCGAGCGGCTGTCCGCCACGATACGTGACGGCATGATCGTGTCCGTCACGAACCGCAGAACAGGAGAATGCCACGCGGATGCAGGTGAGCAGGACCACGATCTGCCGGTTGGGATGGGACATCTCGGCGGAGACCCCGATACGGCAGCCAAGCTGCATATGCCATGGGGGACGCGGACGCTGGGGCAGGCGATCGCGGCCGGAGGAACACACCCAAACATGCATCGTCCGAACTCGGAGTCGGGTTACAGGACGTCCCGACTCAGGCACGGTCTCCGGGCGACGTGGACTGGGCTGAGCAACGGCCTTCAGCGATTCCCGGAGGAGACCCTGATCATTGAGGCGTGGGAGGACAGCAAGACCGGGGCTCTGAAGTTCCGGGCCGACGCGACAAGCCCGTCAGGTGGCGTCTATGGCGTGCAGGTCCCGGTGGCAAACTTGCATGCGGATCACGCATTCTATGTGCCGAGCTTTGGTGGCGTGATGTATGACAGCGGTATGAAGCCGGGACTCACCACGCTTGGGGGAGCCCCGTTCTGGGAAGCGCCGGTGATCGGCGTTGAAGGGCGGCAGGGAAGCCTGTCGGTATGGACCGAGGACCTCGAGTTCCATCCCAACTTTTGCTTCCTGCACTGGAGTGGCAAGACCTTTTCTCTCGCCATTGAGCACCTGAACCTCATGCCGTTCGAAGAGCACCGAGAGACGTCGTCGGTGACTTGGCAGCTGGACGTGTTCGATGGGGGATGGGTGGATGCAATGACCCCGTACCGGGACTGGTATGCCCAGACTTTCGCCTCGGAGACCGCGGCTCGGGACGCCGTGAAGTGGGCTGATCAGGTTCGCATCATCATTGACCACTGGGACAAAGGTGATCCCGCCGTTCTGCGGTCTCTGGCTGCGCTGTTTGAGCCGGAAACCGTCCTTTTCCACGAGTGGAATGCCCGTGCTCCCGACTTTGATCATGACCTCCCCGACTGGACACCCCGGGCCGGTTACGCGGACCGTGTCCGTGACCTGAAGGCGTTTGGCTTCCGGACCATGGCGTACGTGAATACGTACTGTGTGAACGTCGGTTCCCCAGTCTACGAGCGAGACCAGGTCGAGACCTTTGCCCTTACCCGGAAGCATCGGTCATTCTACAAGTACACCTCGCCTCCCGATGACTTGGGCACCGCCAAGCCGGGGAGACTTCTGTACCTGGATCCACTTTCGCCCCGCTGGCGGCAGTATCACACCGACATGATGATTCAGTGGTATAAAGAGACAGGAACCGATGCGAATTATGAGGATGTAGGCGGCACTGTCGGCGACTTCGGCAACGGGGCTGTTGAAGGCCTGTTCGGGGCCCAGGGCGGCGTGGAACAGTTCCGGGAACTGCTGCGCCGCAACCCGCATGTTGCCATGGCGGCTGAGTATGCCCCCACCCCGATCGCGTTTGCGGTCCGTTGGCCGCTCCGATTCCAGCAAGTTTGGGGAGGCGAGAGCACACGCACGTTCTGGATGCGTCGACAGCGTCCCGTGTCGACGTTCATTCACGGCCCGACGCAGGCCGCCTGGGTCCCCGTCCTTAGAGCCGAATCGAACTTCCTGCAGCATGTGGTTGTGGCTTGCTCTGATGCGTTGGGCGGGGTGGCGCAGTTTCCCGGAACTCGCGCAGCCATGGAGTCAAACCAGGGAATTCTCGCGCATATGAAATGGCGAGCCCAGCTCTTTTCACGCAAGCGGCTGATTCCCCATTTTACCCCTGCTCGGACCAGCCGAGAGCTGGCCTGCATGTACCAGGATCGTGAAGGAGGCGTCTATGAGTACCACACGAACGCAACGGTTCAGCGGATGATCGCTCCTGATGGGAGGGATGCCTACGCCCGAATCACAGGATTGAATACGTTCGACACCGAACTCAATCTGCCGGGTTGGCCTGCTGTAACCGGGAGGAAGATCATCGGCCTGAATCCGGGAATCCGCTATGCCCTCGTCCCGGGTGTGCCGGACCGCACGGCGGTGTCTGTCACCGCGTTGCCGAGTGGCATTCAGATATCGCGGTACTATGAGACGCCGAAGGCAACGGTCTTGACGCTTGCCCCGGTGGCTGGCGGGGATGCTACGCCGGAAGGTGTGGTGGGGTTCACGCTGCGGAAGGCGTTCAAGGCGGCCCTGGTCAACGGAGTTCCACAGGAGCTCCCCAAGGATGCAGATGGCAAGCCGGCAACCGGGGACATTGAGAAGACCGTCACGTTCCCCGCCGCATTTGTGTTTCTGAAGACTGCAGCGCAGAAGCTCAAACACGACGAGTACGCGGGGGATGGTAGAGAAACGGGCCGTTACCTCATGGTTGCATCGGGGCTGGATCGTGGCGGCGAGTACATCCCCAAGTACCGGGCCAATTTTGCCGTTCCGGGCGAGAAAGCCTCTGTGCCCTTCACCTTCGTCAACTACGGGAACGACGCCGAGGTCACACTGGACTACCTCGTGACTGTTCCCGGGCCGGATTCCGGTCTGCGCATCTACCAAAAGAACCGATCAAACAAATATGGCAACGCGACCATCGGAAAGCTCTACATCAATGGAACACTGGTTCGGGCCTATGATGTCGGCCCCAGGCCGAATCCTGACTGGAAAGACGGCATGCCCAAGAACAAGAAGAGCATATGGGATACCGACTACCACGCCTGGACGCTTCCAGTGGGCACCTACGCAGGGCAGACGATCCTCATCTCGATCGCCACCGACTCCAAAGCGAGCAACAACTCCGACAACCACTGGTGGTCCCGGCCAAAGTTCATCAAGATTCCGGCCCAGGAGCCGACCTTTGTCCGCCTGGCTGGCGGCAAAGCCGTCCCGGAGGAGGCCCCACGAGTGACCGGCCCTTAGCCCAGAATGGCGTCTAAGATAAGCGGTGGGAAGCGCATTCAGGAAGAGGTCGCCGGATGGCACCGCCTCCCACATTGAGGTCAAATGCAGCCAACGTGGGAGGGGCTGCCATGCCCCGATTGCCCTTATTTTCGTGCTTGAACGGAAACGCCTGTTTTGGTGGATTTGAGCGGTCGAGGGCGACCGCCCTCCAGGCTGAAAGCACGGCTCGCGGCACCCCCGTTGGAGGGCGGTCGCCCTCGACCGCCGGCTTTCCGTGCAGGCGCTGTCTTAACGCCATCCGGCCCTTAACCGAAGCGTCTCACCATTCGAGATGGTCAAGCTCGCCGGTGAGCTCTTTGGCTCGGCGTTCGATAATCAGATCACGGTTTTTCTGCCGCTTTTCGACCAGCGTCTTGAGGCCGGTCAGTTCGTCTTCCAGTTCCTTCATTTCTCCCCGCATGTCCTCCTGGCGCATGTCGAACGTCTCTGAAAGCAGTTCTTTCAGCCGGAGGAGGATTTTCTCTTTCGCCTTGCCTTCAGCATGTTCGGCTTCTCGGGCCATCTCCTCGGCTTCACGTTCAAGTTGCCTTTCGCGTAGCGCCCGTTCGAACACCTTCGGGTCTTCCCGCTGAAGTTTGATCAAGTCCATGCTCTCCCCGAAGGCGTGCTCCACCATCTCCGCCGCCTCGCCAAGCTCTTCGGCAAAGATGTGTTTGGCTTCTCGCAAGACATCTCCGAAGTGGTGATGGGTGAACTCCATGATGTCCTTGCGCGCATGCTTCGGGAGGTGTTGGGCGATCCGCTCCACAAGCTCTCCGAAGCTCTTCGGCTCATCACCTTCGTCCCGCTCACGGTCGTGATGGCGTTCCTCCCGTTCGGCGCGTACCCTGTCTTCGTCCCGCTCTCGGCGTCCCTCCCGTTCGCGCTCTTCGCGTTCACGCCGTTCTGCGTGTTCCCGGTCCCGCCGTTCCTTGCGTTCGCCTTCCTCGGCGTGCTGGCCTCTACCCGGCACGGTCCCCAGAAGGAGCGATACCGTTACACACAACGCGACCACCAGACGACTCCTCGTAGTGCACTTCATTGCCTTTTCCTTTCGTCTTCTCATTTCCGTTCCCGGGTTTGTTCTGTGGTGCGAGGGGGCTGTACGCTTCCTCTCCTCCACCATAGTTCCAAGATCACAAATGTCTTCGCCCAGGTGTTGGTCCCTGACAATGCCCGCAATGTACGCGAACAGCCCTCGTCGGTGCATCTCGAAGAGAGCATCGAACGCCTCTGTTTCGCCTGACTGCAGGCGTCTAATGAGCGCTGATTCCCGATCCATCACTGCCTTTTCTGCGGGAAAGGGTTCGTTTTATTGGTCGGACTCGTCAATAATGTGTGTCTATACGGACGTTTTGGTATCAAAGCAGTGCTTTGAGTTGGCGTCTGGTGCGACTGGTCTCTACTCGTTTTGCCTGTCCGCTGTGGTATTGTGAGTCCGTGCGAGATTGGAGAGTGGTCCCAATTGCTGTTAGGGAACTGTCAATATGTCACATTCGAGTCTGTCTCGGCGCCATTTTCTGGGCGCATCCGCATCTGCTGCCGCATTCACGATTCTCCCGCGCCACCTTTTGGGCGGTCCGTTGGCTCCGAGCAACAGGATCAACCACGCCGTGATTGGCTGTGGCGGCATGGGCAATGGGCACATCGGCTATGCGCTTCGTGACCCAATCGCCAACCTCGTGGCTGTGTGCGATGTTGACAGTCAGCGTCTGGCGAGTGCCGTGGCTCGCGGGGGCAAGGACTGCAAAGGCTACAACGACTTTCGGGAAATGCTTGCTCGGGGAGATATTGACGTCTGTCACGTTGTCACACCGCCCCACTGGCACGCCCTTCAGAATATTGCAGCACTCGACGCGGGGTGTGATGTGTGGGGTGAGAAGCCTATGACCCGGACCGTTGCCGAAGGGCAGTACACGATCGACGCGGTGCGCCGGAATTCCCGCGTCTTTCGCCTCAACACTTGGTTCCGTTTTCGCAGCACGTTCTACGGGTTGGGGGCGACCGTTCGCCCTCTCAAGAAGCTGATTATGAGTGGGGAGCTCGGATGGCCGTTGACCGTACGCGTCAGCCCACACACAGGGTTCGGCTGGAAGACCCGCGGCTGGTCCGGGCGGATCAACGTGCCCCCTGAACCGGTGCCAAAAAACCTGGACTACGACCTTTGGCTCGGGCCAGCCCCCTATAAGCCCTATTTTCGGCATCGCACGCACGCCAGCTTCAGAGGATATTGGGACTACGACGGCGGCGGACTTGCCGATATGGGGCAGCACTATCTCGATCCTGTCCAATACCTCCTGGACAAAGATGACACCAGTCCGGTCGAGGTCGAAGCCTATGCTCCGTGGCCTCCGCACCCGGACGCTGTGGGGCTCTGGGGGCGGATCTGGATGAAGTATGCCGACGGCTGCCAACTCATCCTTGAATCCGGTGAGTGGGGAGAGCAGGAGACCAAGGACAAGCCCTACATCGAGGGGCCCAAAGGGAAGGTCTACCGCGGTTTCCGCACCGACCCGCCCGAACTGGCCGAGAAGGTCAAGTTCCTGCCTGAACCTGATCCGGTTATCACGGACTTCAACGAGTCCATCCGAACACGGCAACCGTTCGCGCTTAATGAGGTGAACGGCAATCGAAGTAACTTGCTTGTACATCTCTCCAACTGCGCCATCCGGACCGGGCGGAAGCTGCGGTTTGACCCCGTCGCGCAGCGCTTCATTGACGATGACGAAGCAAACCGCCTGGCTGAACAGCCCATGCGGGCGCCCTGGCGCATGACGTAAACCGAATCTTCCCTTTGAGCAGGGGCGCAGGCGCGCCCGCAACAGCATATGAGGATTGAATAATGAACCGACTTCGCTATCTGGCCGCTACCGCGTTCTTCAGCCTGACCTGTCTTGCCCAGCCAGTCCCAGATCTGATTTCTACACTTGAGTGGGCCAAGCCGGAGGCCGGGCGGGGCGTCATGGCAGAGCTGCTCAAACGTGGTCGCCCGGCTGTGGATGAGCTGGTCAAGCTCCTCGATGCCCCCGGCAAAGGCAGTGACGATGTGCACGTACGCTTTGCCCTCCATGGGATGGTCATCACGGTCATGACCGGGAAGGCCGAAGCCCAACGGGCGGCCCTTGCTGAGGGACTGATCGCCGGCCTCAGCACCCGTGCCGAGCCCGAAGTCCGGGCTTTTCTCATCCGCCAACTGCAGCTGTGCGGCAGAGATGAAGCGGTCGCTCCTCTCACGGCTTTTCTCGTGGATGACCGTTTCTGTGAACCCGCAACTCAGGCTCTTGTGCGGATCGGCACTCCCAGCGCCGTGGCTTCTCTTCGGAACGCTCTCGGAACCGCAAAAGGGAAGCATGTCGTGACGTTGACGATGGCTGTCGGACAGCTCCGGGACACAGACTCAGTCGGGACGTTACAGACGCTCGCCAAACATGCCGATGCCGGCATCGCCCAGGCGGCTCGATATGCGTTGGCAAATATAGCGCCGGCCGACGCACGCCCCGTCCTTGAAGCTGCCGCCAAAGCGGATCGCCCGATAGAACGCTTCCGTGCAGCCCGACAGCTTCTACTCTATGCTCAGCGCCGAGCGGAGCAGGGGGCTGTTGCCGAGACAGCGGCGCTCTGTCGGGGGCTCGTCGCCGATGACGCATTGCCTGTCCATGCACGGACGGGAGCTCTGAGCACTCTCGTGGATGCCATCGGGACAAAAGCGTTGCCTGACCTGGTCAAAGCTTCCCAGGACGACGATCACGAGTTGCGGGAAGGGGCGTTGCGATTCGCGCTGGGCCTCGCGGCGGAAAACGTGGTTCCCTCCTTCGCGCCGGTTGTTCGGGAGGCCAAGGACGGCGAGGTCCGGGCTGGTGTTGTTGCGATGCTCGGGCGAACCGGGCACGCCGGCGCCGCGCCGGCTGTGCAGGCAGCTCTGAAGGATGGGGTTGCCGGCGTTCGGCAGGCGGCCATCAAGGCCTTGCCGAACGTGTCCGGCGCCAAAGCCCTCCCGATGTTGGTCGGGATCATGTCCAGTTCGGACGATTCAGATATTGGCGCTGCTCAGGCAACTCTGGCATGTGTTTCGACAGACGGTTACGCGGCCGCTCTCGCTGCGGGCCTGCCTAAAGCCAGCCCAAAGGGCAAGGTCGCACTGTTGAACCTGCTTGCAGTACGGAATGCCACTGACCAGGTCGACGCTGTTTTCGCGACCGTCACGGCTGAAGATCGCAACACCCGGAAGGCCGCCCTCAATACGCTTGAGACGATCGCTGGAACGGCCGATGTCCCACGGCTTCTGGACCTGTTCGCCAAGACGGACTCCGCGTCGGCGCGCCAGGGCATTCGTTCCGTCCTTGTGGCCACCTGTCGTCGAGACTCCAAGGCGGTCGCGCCGATCCTGGCTGCCGAGAAGACCGCGACGCCTGCTGTCAAGGGGGCATTGCTTGGTGTGCTTGCCAAGGTCGGGGGGGATGATGCACTGAAGGCCGTTTCCGCAAATCTGGGCAGTCCGGACAAGGCTCTGCAGGACGCCGCCGTCCGGGCCCTGGCCGATTGGAAGGATGCGGCGGCTTCGCCGCAGCTCCTTGTCCTGGCCAAGCAGGATGCCAACGAGATCCATCGCGTCCTCGCGTTCCGCGGGTACGTCAACTTGGCTGGCAGAGAGGTCCGGGCCAATGTCGGGCGGGGAACGCAGATGCTTAAAGAGGCCCTGGCGACAGCGAAGAAGCCTGACGAGAAAAAGCGCGTGCTGGGAGCCCTCGGCGGCGTCCGCCACGATCCCGCCATCGCCATGCTTACTGCCAGCCTCGACGACCCTGCTCTCGTCACGGAAGCGTCTGCCGCGACTGTGAAGACGGTCACGCCGCGGGACAAGAAAGACCGCGGCTTCAACAGCCCGCCGGCCCTTGCCGCTCTCGCAAAGGTGGTCGCCGTCTGCAAGGATGCCGGGATCCGAGACAAGGCCAAGGCCCACCTGGCAAGCTTGCCGCCCACTGCAGGTCGGACGAACCTCGCACTCAATCGTGAGGTAAAGGCTTCCGTGGGGCAGCAGGGAGCGCGCAGCCCGGACAAGGCTGTTGATGGCAAACTCGGGAAACTGGATGCCTGGTTTGGCGCCACGTGGCCGTGCTGGTACAAGGTTGACCTTGGCGTGCCACAGAAGATCGACATGGTCCGTATCATCTACTATTGGGACGGCAAGCGCTACTATCAGTACACCGTTGAGGCCTCACTGGACGGGAAGACGTGGACCAAAGTGGCAGACAACAGCAAGAACAGCACGCCGGCTGATGAGAAAGGTCTGAGCCATCGTTTTGACGCCGTGGAAGCGCGTTATGTGCGCCTGAGCATCCTGAAGAACAGCGTGAATGAAGCCGTTCATGTGGCCGAATTTGAGGTGTTCCTGGCCAGCGGAGCAGCTGCCAAGACACCGCCCCGTCTCCCGAAGAGCCGCGGCAACGTGGCGGAAGGCAAGCCGATCAGTGCTTCGTGCAAGGCGGAACGGGACGACCATCGAGCAGAATTCGCCGTCGATGGCAAGCTTGATCGCGGGTCGGCATTCTGGGGTGACAAGTGCCCGAGCCATCTGCAGGTGGACCTGGAGAAGCCGGTGGAGATCGACACGCTTCGGGCGATTTTTCACTGGGACGGCAAACGTTACTACCAGTACACGATGTCGCTGTCGCTTGATGGGAAGGAGTGGACGGAAGTTGTGGATGCCGCCAAGAACACAGACCCTGGCAGCGCCATGGGTTTCGTGCATCGCATCAAGCCGACGAAGACTCGGTATGTGCGTCTGGAGACGCTCAAGGCCACCGCAAATCACGCGACCCACGTGATCGAGGTCGAGGCCTACGCTGCCGGCAAGGCCCCGAAGACGCTGCGTTCGTCTGAGCCTCCTCGCCCTCCCGCGCCGAAGAAGGCCCCGCCGCCTCCGCCGCTGGCCAAGCCCGATAAAGATGGTTTCATCTCTCTCTTCAACGGCAAGGATCTGACCGGCTGGGTCGGATCAGTCAGTGGCTACGGTGCTGAGGACGGTGTCCTGTTCTGCAGGAAAAAGGGTGGCGGCAAGCTCATGACGGCTCACCCGTTCGGCGACTTTGTCCTGCATCTGGACTTCCGTTTTCCGGAAGGAGCGAACAACGGGTTGGCCATCCGGTCCCCGCTGGCCGGCAATGCGGCGTACAACGGCATGGAACTGCAGATCATCGACAACAAAGGGTATGAGAAGCTCCACAAGCACAAGCTTCAGCCGTGGCAGGTTCACGGCTCGATCTACGGGGTCGTCCCGGCCAAGACCGGGGCCCTGAAGCCGGCCAACGAGTGGAATCACCAGGAAGTAAGGGCAAACGGCAGGCGCATCACGGTCGTGCTCAACGGGACGACCATCGTTGACGCCGATTTGGCCGCGATCACAGAGACGGCGGACGGCAAAGGAGTCAAGGCGCACCCTGGCCTGGCTCGGCACAAAGGGCACATCGGGTTCCTGGGCCATGGCGCGCGGGTCGAGTTCAAGAACATCCGTATCAAACCGACTCCGCCGTACACGACGGGACCAATGAATGTGCCGCCCTCCGGTTTTGTGCCGCTGTTCGATGGCAAGAGCCTGGCGGGCTGGAAAGGCTTGGTCGCGACCCCAGAGAAACGGGCCAAGATGACCCCCGAGCAACTCGCTGCTGCCCAGAAGAAGGCGGATGACGACATGCGCAAGCACTGGTCCATCAAGGAAGAGGCCCTGGTCTTTGATGGCAAAGGGCACAGCCTTTGTACGGCGAAGGACTACGCGGACATCGAGATGCTCGTCGACTGGAAGATCCAGGCGGGGGGTGACAGTGGTATTTATCTGCGCGGGTCCCCCCAGATCCAGATTTGGGATCCGGCCAAATGGCCTGTGGGGTCCGGGGGCCTGTACAACAACAAGAAGAATCCGCGGAATCCCTCGGTCTGTGCCGACAATGCCATCGGCCAGTGGAACCGGTTCCGGATCAAGATGATTGGCGAGAAGGTCACCGTGTGGCTCAATGGCGAGTTGGTGGTCGACAACGTGACCATGGAGAACTACTGGAACCGCAAGGTGCCGATCTATCCCACGGGCCAACTCGAGCTCCAAAGCCATGGCAGTCTCCTCTGGTTCCGCAACGTCTTTGTGCGCGAGATCCCCCGCGGCAAGTGATGCCACAGCATTTGGCCCAAGGGCGTCACAGCGGAGTTCCCGACTCCACTGCCCTCGTGGCCGGGGAGCGGAGATTCGAGGGAGGGGAGAGGCGGCCTTCGCCTTTTCCTTCCGAGTCATTCCCTCGGCCAACGGTCAATCTTCGCCCCATCACGTCCTGAGCCCACACGAATGAGTCCGGTCACCGCATGTCATTCTCCAAGCTCCCGCTTTTCTCAGCTTCCCCGTCGGCCTTTCTCACGCGAGACCCGCGCATGTGGGCTTTGCGCGGTGCCATGTTCCTCATCCTGCTCGGATGTGGCATTGTTTGGGTATATGCCGGCGTGTGGATGAGGAATGTGCTGGGGGAAGCCGCTATCGGACTTCTGATGGGGTTTGGGGGGGCATTCAGTGCCCTGATGGCGATGTTCTGGGGCTGGTTATCCGATCACACCGGCCGCAGCACGCCCATCGTGTGTGCGGGGTGCCTGTTGACAGGGGTAGGATTGATCACCCTCTCCCAAAGCCAAACCGTCCCGGGATTCATCCTCAGCCAAGCTCTGCTCGCCAGCGGGATATCGGCAACGATGACCATGATGCCGTTGCTGGCCCTCGCGTTGCTTGGGGGGAGGAAGCAAGGAGCCGGGTACGGGCGTTTCCGGATGTTCGGCTCCGTCGGCTACATGGTAGGGCTCTACATCCTGGCACTGGTTGTTCAGGGCGTAGACAGGCTACTGCTCATTGCAGGGATCGTAATGATTCTCGGCGTCATCCCCCTGCTGTTGGCCAATGTCCAGACCAGTCGGCACGTGGAGCGCCACGGAGTTGGCGTCTTGCTTCGCCGCAAACGCCTCCTGCGCTTTCTGGTGGCCGTCTTCTTCTTCAGTTTCGGTGGCCCCGCAGCATTCACGTTCCTGGCCCTCTATGCGAAACAGTTGGGGATGGACCAGGCCAGTGTCGGACGACTTCTCGGGATGTGTGGAGTCATGGCTGTGGTCGCGCTCCCTTTGATGGGATCGCTGGCCGACAGAGTCGGTCCCAAGTGGATTCTGACGCTGGCTTTCATTGCCATGCCTGTGCGGGTACTTATCCAGTCTGTTACCGTGAGCGGAGTCGGCCTCTATCTGGCCCAGTGCTTCCATTTTTTCACGTGGGCTGGGCCGGAGGTCGTCGTCTATGTCTATGTGACGCGACTGGTTGGCGAACAGGATAAGGGCGTTGCGATCTCCGCGTACCTCACGACTCGGACGATAGCCGGCATTGTGGCCAACCCGCTGATCGGGTTCCTGGCCGAGCACGCCGGGTTCCGCCCGATGTTCGGGATCGTCGCCTGCATCTCGGCGGTCGGCTTGGCGCTCTTTTGGAGCCTCGAGCATGGTCGCGGGGAGCGTCAGTAAGAAGATACTGAGGAGTCATCTGTAACTTCGGCACGGAAAACGCCCCGGTGGGGAATCCATCGGGGCGTTTGGAGAACGTTGGGGGTGACGGCGTCAGGAGGAGGTCGAGGCGTTACCAGCTATTTGCTGTAAACAAGCTCGTTGCCGCCTTGACGGATCTTGGGCCAGGGCAGGCCCTCAACATGGCCATCGTAGAACAGCAGGTTTGAGCTTGGCGGATGCCCTGTGCCCTGAGCGGCATAGCTGGTGTTGATGCCAGGCCAACTGCCACAGCAACTGCCGCCCGTTACCAACCTGTTTCGTACGGCGATGTACCGCATGATGTAGCCGCCTCTGACCCAGCCGCCCAACGGGCTCTGGCAATCTCCGAGAACCAAGAGGCGGTCGGGAGATTTCACGTTGGCGTCTTTCCAGCCCGGACCGGGACTCCCGTTGGCCGGGCCGCGGGTCAGATCCTCGTTGTAGCCGTAGGAGATTCGTGTGTTATCGCCAGGTGTGATGAAGTACCCCCAATATCCATTGTTGGCGGCCCCCCTGGGGCAATGCCGTCAACTTAAGCGGGCAGAATGCCATGGCACCTGTTGCGGCGCAGGCGGTTAGCGCTATATTGGCAGTGTCTCAGGTGGGCGCCGAA
>Ga0209042_1001931_pt1 | contig 14730 bp, 18 predicted proteins | sample SaaInlV_200m_DNA_6_FD_184649 | JGI IMG/M metagenome (GOLD analysis project Ga0209042, IMG submission 184649) | Marine microbial communities from expanding oxygen minimum zones in the Saanich Inlet - SI037_S2LV_200m_DNA (SPAdes) (version 2) | ecosystem: Environmental > Aquatic > Marine >...
TCCAATGTCACTGCAGCGTACAGTGCATATAAAAAAGGGGCATATTTTGCCAATCCCTGTTTTACTCAAATTCACCCCACATGTATACCGGTTCACGGCGATTACCAGTCAAAACTAACGCTTATGAGTGAAAGCCTTAGAAACGACGGCAGAGTCTGGGTTCCAAAGGACCCCAAAGACAAGCGCTCCCCCGGCCAGATACCGGAATCGGAAAGAGATTACTACCTTGAAAACAAATATCCTAGTTTCGGCAATCTTGTTCCCCGTGATGTGGCATCACGAAATGCCAAGGACCAGTGCGACATGGGAAAAGGTGTAGGGGAAACCGGCCTTGCTGTTTATCTTGATTTTGAAGATGCCATAAAAAGGGACGGGAAGGATGTAATAGAAAAAAAATACGGCAACCTTTTCCAGATGTATGAAAAAATTATTGACAGTAATCCTTATGAAACACCCATGATGATCTACCCTGCTGTTCACTATACAATGGGAGGACTCTGGGTTGATTATGATCTCATGAGCAACCTTCCCGGTCTTTTTGTTCTCGGCGAGGCCAATTTTTCAGATCACGGGGCAAACAGGCTCGGTGCAAGCGCTCTTATGCAGGGGCTTGCTGACGGATATTTTGTTATCCCTTATACAATAGGCGGATATCTTGTTGGAGAGGGCTCTGATAAAAAGATTTCCATAGACCACCCGGCTTTTAAAGAGGCATCGGAAAAGGTGAAAACAGGGATAAAAAAGCTTTTGTCTATAGGCGGGAAAAGAACAGTTGATGACTTTCATAGGGAGCTTGGCGGTATTCTCTGGGAATATTGCGGAATGGCAAGAAACGATGAAGGGCTTAAAAAGGCCGGGACCATGATATCGGAACTCAGGGGAGAGTTCTGGGAAAATGTTTCTGTGTCAGGATCCGGCCGCGAGTTTAACCAGAGCCTGGAAAAAGCCGGGCGTGTTGCTGATTTTCTTGAATTCGGCGAGCTTATGGTTCGTGATGCCTTTTCAAGAAAAGAATCCTGCGGCGGTCATTTTAATGAAGGACACCAGACAGAGGAAAATGAAGCAAAACGTGATGATGAGAACTTTAGTCATGTCGCTGCATGGGAATTTACAGGTGTTGATTCCGAACCGGCACTTCACAAGGAAGAGCTGGTTTTTGAAAATGTTGAATTAACACAAAGGAGCTACAAGTGACAAATTCAGAGACTAAAAAAGATATCAATTTGACATTGAAAGTCTGGCGTCAGAAGGGACCGGATGTAAAAGGAAAGCTTGAAACATATCAGGCAAAAAATATTTCAACCGACATGTCATTTCTTGAGATGATCGATGTTGTAAATGAGGATCTTATACTTGAAGGTAAAGACCCCATAGCCTTTGACCATGACTGCCGTGAAGGTATATGCGGTATGTGCGGCTGTGTTGTTGACGGCAGGGCCCATGGCCCGGAACAGGGAACAACCTTGTGCCAGCTCCATATGAGACATTTTTCCAATAATGATGTAGTAGTAGTAGAACCCTGGCGGTCAAGAGCCTTTAAGGTAATAAAGGATCTTGTTGTCGATCGCAGCCCGCTTGATAAACTTATTCAGGCAGGAGGGTTTATCTCCGCAAATGTCGGTGGAGCACCCGATGCAAATGCTATCCCTATACCTCATGATACGGCTGAACTTTCCATGGATGCAGCAGCCTGCATCGGCTGCGGGGCATGTGTAGCATCCTGTCCTAATGCTTCGGCAATGCTTTTCGTTGGAGCAAAGATTTCCCAGCTTGCACTATTACCCCAGGGAAAGCCCGAAGCCGCAAAACGTGCCATCTCCATGGTGAAAACAATGGATGAATTAGGATTCGGAAACTGCACAAACGAAGCAGAATGCGAAGCCGACTGCCCGAAAGAGATTTCAATAACAAATATTGCCAGGCTTAACCGTGAGTTTCTAAAAGCCGGACTTTTTTCAACGGTGGCTAAGTAGAAACCTCCATCTACTGCGTTATATCGGTCGATCAGAAGTTCGACATACTACATGTATGCCTTCACACCTGATCACCCGATATGCCTTGTATATGAAGATTTCTACTTAGCCACCCGTTATACTTTTTGCGACCCCATTGTTACATGCTGCTGTAAAGGAAATGCTCAATGATTATCAGGGCTAATTCCGCCGAATAGAAAATCCTCGGCTGACTATTTGCGTTTGACTCCTTTTTGAGAATGTTTTCCCGCTTGTCCCTCAAAAAAACCAGAATGTGAGAGACTAATGGTTTTGACCTGAATCTTTTAACGTCTATTCCGTTTGTCTCTCAAAAAAACCAGAATGTGAGAGACTAATGGTTTTGATCTGAATCCTTTAATGCCTATTCCGTTTGTCTCTCAAATTAAGATAAATATTGACAACTATCCACTTTGATGTTAAGAATTACAAAAAAGTTGATGTCAAAAATGCAGGAGAAGACATGGAACTCAATATAGAAAATGCTGTTGACTATCATTACGACAAATTCCCACCAAACAGTTTGGATTATGGGCAGTTTCTAGACCCATTAATAAAAGCAACTGACGCTGTGGCTCGTTATGACCAAATGTTAAAAAATATGCACAACAGTGAAATACTGTTAGCTCCTCTACGCAATCAAGAGGCTGTTATATCCTCAAGAATGGAGGGTACGGTAAGTACCATGGATGAAATTCTTAAATATGAGGCGGATCTTGACGCTGAAACAGGGAACACTACAAAGGTAAGATCTGAAATTATCGAGACTATTCTTTATCAAAGGGCATTGAAGGTCACACAAAAAGCAATGGAAGATGGTTATCCATTATCTCAATCCCTGATTAAGGGCATCCATCAGCGGATGCTGTCTCTTGGTCGGGGTGCTTCAAAATCCCCAGGTAGTTTTAAGAACCAGCAAAATTATCTAGCTGATAAGCTAAAGAAAGAAATACTATTCATTCCTATTAGTCCTGAAAGATTGCAGGATGGTTTGGAAAAGCTGTTTCAATATATAGGTCAGAGCACACATCCAGCATTAGTTAAAACAGGTATTACCCATATTGAATTTGAAGCATTGCATCCATTTGAAGACGGCAATGGTCGTATTGGACGTATGTTGATAACGTTGATGATGTGGTCTTCAAAAACAATATCTGCACCTCATTTTTACATAAGTGGATATCTGGAAGAGAATAAAGATCTCTATATTGATACGATGAGGAAAGTCTCTAAGTATGGAGACTGGGAAGCCTGGTGCTCTTTTTTTCTGGAAGCTGTAGAACAGCAAGCCATCAAAAACCTCTCTATTGCGGAGAGCATAAGAACACTTTACGAAGAAATGAAAACTGTATTCTCAGATGTTCTCTCTTCTAAGTGGAGTGTCAACGCATTGGACTTTGTATTCACAAACCCAGTGTTTCGAAATAACAAATTTACAACCCGCAGTGATATTCCCACAGCGAGTGCTGCTAGATTTACAAGGGCACTATTAGAAAACAATTTGATTCAGACATTAGAAGAAGCATCTGGAAGAAGACCGGCATTATATTCTTTTGAACCGTTAATGAAACTTGTCAGAGTTTAAAATGGTAATAGACATAACTCTATGGAGGACCGTCATGAACATAAGATTGCTTAAAGCCGCTTTTTTGATATTGGTTATTTTAATTATATGCCCTGTTCTAACATTCGGGGAGGAACTCAAGCCGGTTAAGCTTATGGAACCGCAAATGGACATAGGTAGACCTTTGATGCAGGTGTTAAAAGATAGAAAGACTTCACGCATATACAGCTCTGAAAAGCTGCCTGATCAGGAGCTTTCAAATTTGCTCTGGGCGGCGTTTGGAGTAAATCGTCAGGGTACGGGGAAGCGTACTGCACCATCAGCCAAGAATTGGAAGGAGATCGACATATATGTCTCTACCGCCGATGGCCTTTATCTTTATGATGCAATTACACATGCGTTAAATCCGATTCTTAAAGATGATATCCGGTCTCTGACAGGGACTCAGTCGTTTGTTAAAAAGGTACCGGTTAACCTCATCTTTGTTGCTGATTTTTCAAAGATCCCGATTCCGGAAGAAGAAGCAAAGGTTTTCATTTCTGCTGCCGACACCGGCTTTATCAGCCAGAATGTTTATCTCTACTGTGCCTCTGAAGGATTAGCCACTGTTGTGCGCGGGTCGGTTGACAGACCGGCCCTTGCAAAGGCTATGAAGCTGCGGCCGGAGCAGAGGATTGTTCTATCGCAGTCGGTGGGATATCCCAAAAAAAAGAAGTAGAAACTATCATAAAATATATCAAGATATAGTTTTTGGGGGCAATTATGAAAACATTGATTATTTGTTTTTCTCAAACAGGTAACACAAGAAAAGTAGCAGAATACATCCGTGATGGTATAAAGGATGAGATTGAGTTTTGTGAAATTACCGACCTTGCCGGTGTGGACATGAAGCAGCTGGATCAATACGACCTTGTCGGTCTCGGCTGTCCTGTATTTTATTACAAGGAGCCTGAAAATGTTCGCAGCTTTATTGAAGAATTGCCCGATTTAAATGACAAAAACTGGTTTCTTTTCTGCACACATGGCTCGGTGATGGGTGTGATATTCTATACCATGAAAGAAAGTCTTGAAAAGAAAGGGATCAGGGTTATCGGATATCATGATACTTATGCTGACGGTACCCTGCCGTTTTATCCTCACCCGACTTTAACTACCGGCCATCCTGACGACCAGGATCTTCAGGAAGCACAAGCTTTTGGGAAAAAGGTCGCCCAATGCGGCCGGGCCGTTTCCGACGGTGATACAAGCTGTATTGAAAAGCCTGCTCCGGTACCGGAAGAATGGGTTCCCGGGGAAGCAGAAATGATAACAAATGATTTTCTATTACAGGTTATGCCTCCCCTTTCCATAAATTCGGAAACCTGTGTGCAATGCGGAGATTGTCAGGATGCCTGCCCTGTAAACGGCATCGATATTGAGTCTGATCCTCCAAAGATACAGGATCCTTGTATATGTTGTTTTCATTGCATAAATGTATGTCCCACTTGTTCAATAGAGACAGATTGGGCAGGGTATGAAAGCCTTGCTCCGGAAAATTATGCCCGATACTTACAAGCCTTAAAAGATGCGGAAGCACGGGGCGAATTCCGTTGGCTTATGGATCCTGAAACAATAAATTTTAATGATCCTTACTACAAGCAGCGTAAAAGGAAGTTAGAAAACAAAAAAGAATAGAAGCTATCTCAAAATGCCCCCATACCGCTTTTTTAAATAATACCGGGGATGATAAATGACAGACAATTATGCATTAATTGTTCAGGATAATCTTAAACAGCTATACGATAATCTGCCGGAAGAACTTGCAGAGAACCTTCCGGGGGAAAAGGATGGAGAGAAATTTGTTTTTGATGCATTTGGAGAAAAATGTCTGATAGAACCGGAAGGGATTACTCTTGGTGATAAAGAACACTCTTCCGTGTTTGGTATTTTAATATCTCTTTATACCTTGAATGCCCGACCTGATCTATGCGTTGTTGAGCCGTTAAAAGCGTTTAAAGAGTTCCCGGACAGTATGCCTTATGTGGGAGCCTTTACTACACATACAGAACAACTTCTTATCCCCCATGTGAACAAAATCAAAGAGTCTATCCCAATAATCACTGAAACACTTAAGGGGGAAAAATCACCTGATGGTACAGGCGGAGATTTTTCCTTTGTCATATACCCTTTGCCGAAAATTGCCCTGTGCTATATTTTCTATGAGGCAGATGATGATTTTCCCGCTTCTGTAACCTGCTTATACTCAAATAATGCTCGTTTATTTCTACCTGTAGATGGTCTTGCAGATGTAGGAGAGTATTGCTCTAAAACAATTTTAAAACTTATTAACAGATAGAACCCATCTCAAAAAAGCAGATTAAGGAGGTGAAATATGTCGGAAGTAAAGTTTGAACTGAAAGGATGGCAGGCTGTTGTCGCCGTGGTTGTTTTAATAGGGATTGTTGCTGTAAGGATTATGCCGCTCAGTGATATGAAACGTGATAAGGAATTGATGAAAGACATAAATAAGCAATTGCTATCGGAGTACGCTCCGCATGTTTCGGAGAAGGTTCAGTCTGCTTATGATACAGGTGATGAAGATAAGCTGAGCAAAGCTGTGGATTCAGCCACAAGTACCAAGGTGAATATTCATTCTGTAAAGGCAAGTTATCCTATTTTTAATTTCTCCACATCAAAAGAAGTTGTAGTAAAAGTAGAGTTTTCACTGGATGATTCTTCCGGAAAAGGTAAAAAGAAAATAATTTACTATCTTTTTAGGAATGGTATCCTGGGCTGGACATTCCAGCATGAAACAACCGTTGCGAGTTATTATCTTAATTTCATGTGATACGATATGGAATTAAAGTAAAAAGTGTCGTTAAAACTGAAACATTGAAAAACAAATAATATATTGATTAATGATCAAGAGTACACTTCACTTTTTTAGTTCTGTTATTATCTGAGCTTTAACATCATGTGACAAAATTGATATTGACATACAACCCCATGTCTCATATGTTTTTTGCTATTAAAGCGAGTTCTTATCCTTATTTAAAAAATGATCAAAACAAACCGTTTGTATGCAGATTTTTCGATCGACGCGCAAATAACACAATTACCGTCCCTGTAATAAACAATAGATAATTTTCATTAAATATTTTTTAAAATATAAAGGACATGGATATGATGAATTCATTTTTCGAAAAATTTTCATTTGCGCATATGCCTCCAACTCAATTTTTCCGTTTTGAATATGAACCTGATCAATGTACTCACTGTAAGGCATGTGTTCAAACCTGCCCGACATCCTGTCTTCAATGGAATGAGGAAAAAGATGAACCATTTGCCACCGGGTTAAGTGGTATTGAACTCGCCTGTATCGGTTGTAACAACTGTGAAGCTGTTTGCCCGGCCAACTGCATTCGCTTACGTGGAGAATACAAGGTTATTAAAGGGCGCTACAAAACACCGGAAGACAGATGGGGTGAAATGTCTCTGCCCAGTCCTTTCGGAAATAATGATCTAAATAAAAATTTTGAAGAAATAGAAAATGATCTAACCGAAACTGAGAAAGTAATTTACCGAAGACGAAGTGTCCGTATGTTTAAAGACAAGCCGCTTGAAAAAGATCTCATCAAACGTCTTATTGAGGCGGCAAGATTTGCGCCTTCAGCCGGAAATGGTCAGCCCTTTAAATTTATTGTGGTCAGCAACAGAGAAGTCAATCGTACGGTGGACCAGAAGTGCGCTAAACTCCTGGAAAGAATTAAATGGCTGTATGCAGGCCAGAATTGGTGGCGGAAAGCTTTGATTGGAATATTAAGCGTAACTTCACCAAATAACTGGGACCAGAGGCCCATCGCAGCCATGGAAAAAGTACGCATGACAAAAGGGGTCATTACCTTTGATGCACCGGTAGTCATCCATGTATTAAAAGATAAAAGGGGTATCAGCAAACCTGATATAGATGCGGCCATTTCAGCTCATAACCTTATTTTAACTGCCCACAGTCTCGGCCTGGGAACCTGTTACATCGGATTCATTGCCAGTACAGCGCCCTTTGTACCGGCAATAAAAAAATTACTGAAGATTGAATATCCGTATGAAATTGTAACCAGTATCTGTGTAGGATATCCGAAAGTAAAATATGATACTCCGGTACCCCGTGCCAAAGCGGCCATAGATTGGATAGAATAAAAACAGAGGACTGGATAGAATAAACACAAAGGGTCTTCATCTTTTACTATATGATAATTGATGGCGTCGTAAAAAGTTTCCATCTACTGCGTTTTAGCGGTTGACCAGAAGTTCGACATACTACATGTATGCCTTCACTCCTGATCAACCACTAAGCCTTGTATATGAAGATTTCTACTTAGCCATCGTTAATACTTTTTACGAGTTCATCAATATTATTGATTGCAGGGAGGGGCAGTATTAAAACTAAAGAAAAAACGAGGAGAATAATCAGATGCCAATAAAAAACAATACAAACCGAATTAAAACAATTTTTCTATTGTCCATAATGTTCTTTTCGGTCATTTTCGGGGTTACAGGTTCAGCGATTGCCGGAGGAAATAATGATATCACGATAGAACAGGCTTTAGCCGTTATCTCAGCAGCTCGGGAAAAAGCTGAAAAGCAGGGAACATTTATGAACATTGCCGTTGTGGGTGTCGGGGCGAACCTTAAGGCATTTGTCCGCATGGACGGTGGTTTATTGGGCAGTATAGATATTGCAATAAAGAAGGCGAAAACAGCACGCCTTTTCAACTTGCCCACCGGGGTATTAGGTGAGCTTTCACAGCCCGGTAAGTCTTTGTATAACATCGAGTTCTCAAATGGTGGACTAATTACTTTCCCTGGTGGCCTGCCCTTAAAAGACAAAAATGGAAACATTATTGGCGCTATTGGTGTCAGCGGCAGTAGCGTAGAAAATGATAATGAGGTTGCCCTGGCTGGTGCGGCGGCGTTGAAGAAGTAGAAAAATACCTGGAATTGGGGCGGGCCACGTTAACATCTTGGTAAAACATTAAATGGCTCCAAAACAGGCCTTTTATTAACTCTGCCCAAGGTTGTTCGGTTAGGCAATAAATCTATGAAAGCGATTCGTCGAATAGCAATTTTAACAACTTTATTTATAATCTGTACTGCTACTATTATTGCTGCAGACGATAAAAAGGAATGTTACTATTTGGACAAAAAGAAGGTCTTGAATAAACTGGTTCCTGTTGTTTTACTTAATACCATAGTCACTGATAATAAAAACTCTATCCGCCTTGACAAGAACGGACTTTTTCAAGGGGATAAGCGACTATGCAAATGGTCGTTAAATGGTGGAAGCGGCACAAAGGAACAATTCTCACTTGATGGAAATTTTGCAATTCCCATTCTTGATCCCGCCTGCAAAAACCCTTTTAGTCAAAAGTATACAGGTGTGGGTTTTGGTGATTGGTATTTAATCCTGTGCGGCATGACTTCCGGTGAAATTTTGTATGTAAGTTATGGAGAAATTGAGTATTACGTTCCGGTAAAATCATTAATTCAATGGACACGATTTGCACCCGGTAAGTTTCCAATTAAAGGAGATAGCGGGTATTAAAAATTCCACTTCTCTATAATTAACATATGGAGATCACAGATGCCACTGATCATAAAAGATGGGCCCAACGGACAAACAGGTGGAGTTCCGTTTCCTGAAGTGAAACAAGATATTGAGGAAATGGAAAAAGCCGGCAAAGCATTCAATCCCATAGTCTTAAAAATTATCCCCCAATTCCTCATCCCGGTAAAAAAAATACGGGAAGCCATGGGGCACCCTAATAAAGACATCGCACGGTCTTCATTAACCAGTCGGGCTTATAATATCCCCGGTCCAAATGGAGACGTCCCCATCCGTGTTTATTCCCCGGAAGGTGAGAATCTGCCAATACTCATCTTTTATCACGGTGGCGGCTGGATCGGCGGTTCTATGGATGCAGTAGAAAATATATGCAGAGGAATCGCTGACAGGGCAAAGTGCGTCGTAATCAACGTTGGTTATCGTCTGGCTCCGGAACACAAATTCCCTATAGGCTTGGAAGACGCTTATGCCAGCATTCTTTGGACTGCTGATAATGCAGCCCTGATCGGGGGAGATCCCAATCAGATATTAGTCGGGGGAGACAGCGCCGGTGGAAATTTAGCCGCTGCCTGCTGTCTTATGACGATAGAGAGGAAAGGGCCAAAACTGGTGGGACAGATACTCCTGTATGCGGTAACAAATATCTTTGCATCATGCCAGGATCCAAACTTCGAAATGGCTCACTTTAATATGATTGCCAGGCTGTATGTCAAAAACAAAAAGCAGCTATCTCATCCATATTGCTCCCCGGCCCTGGCCGATGACATGACAGTAATGCCGCCGACTTTGGTTGTAACAGCAGAATTCTGTCCTTTTATGAACGACGGAGAGACCTTCGCTCAAAAACTGTCAGATGAGGGTGTCCAGGTAAAAGCCATTCGATATAATGGCCTAAACCATGCTTTTTTAGATAAAGTAGGTGTCTGGAAATACGCAAATGACTGCATTGAAGATATTGCCACTTTCTTAAGTTCTGAAATATAACTGATCGCAGCTCCCAATTATAATAAAACCACCGGAACACACCATCTCAAACTGGAATTAAACGCTTCATGACATGTGATATCTTATCAGCTCAAGGGATGACGTGCCAGGAAATCGTTCACGACCCGGCTGGACTCTTCGCGAAACTCTTCGAAGAATATGTGTCGACCACCCTCTACAATATATAACTCGGCACCCGGGATCTGATCAGCAAGTAGTTGTGCGTTTGCTGTCATGTTCACCTGATCGTCACTGCCGTGAATGACCAGCGTCGGGGCAGTAATTGCGGGCAACAGGTCCCACGCCTCATGACCTTCACTGGCGAGGTAATGAAGCTGTTGTGCATACTGCGGAATTGGATTTTTGGCCATTTCGGCCATATTCTCAAGGAATTCGGGATTGGACGCCAGCCATTCAGACGATACTAACGTATCCATCATCCTGACAAAATCGGCGCTGGAAAGAGCGTCATCCACTTCAGGCGGCCTCTTTACTCCATGCAGATTACCCGGTGTAGTGCAGCCGAGCACAAGCGACCCAATCCGGTCAGGATGGTCGAGTCCCAACCACTGGCAAACTCGACCGCCCATGGAGATCCCGTATGCATGGGCGCGCTGGATGCCCAAATGATCAAGAATAGCTACTGCATCCTGTGCAAAGCTTTGAGTGGAATAGGGTGGATGTTCAGGCATGTCGCTTTGACCCGTACCCCTGTGATCGTAAACGATTACCTGGAATTTTGAAGCAAAGTCATCGCGTACACCATCCCAGCCACGATGATCGCTTCCCTGTCCCATAACCAGCAGTAGCGGTTCTCCCTCGCCGATCGTTTCATAGTATAGATGAATATTATCCTTGGTTGCGGCAAATGGCATTGGTTATTCCTTTCATCTTATCAATTAAGGTTGATGGCTTCGTAAAAAGCCCAATATCTGCGTTGCGCTACATCCCTCGTCAATGCGGCGTACGATAAGTACGCCTCATTCCTCGGAATTTGCGACGCCTTGATCTTGAACTTTTTACTTTGCCATTCAAAGGTGACTTTTTACGAGCCCATCAAAGTTGATGGCTTCATAAAAAGCCCAATGTTGACTCATCGTCAGTTCCAATATTATTTCAGTTTAAAGGAAAATTACAAGCATGATTCTGAAAGGTATGATATTATATCATTCAATCCCATCATGGTAATATTAAAAAAGTGGCGTTTGTTATCCTGGAAAATGTATAAAAAAGAATAAGGGGGATGCTGTGAGCGATGAAAACGTTGGTGGTATTCACTGGAGTTTTTGGGTAATCGGATCTGTGGCACTGGTCTGGAATGTAATGGGTGCAATAAATTTCATTGTTCAGATGAATCCGGATGCACTCAATGTATATCGGGAGTCAGAGCGCATGATAATTGAAGGCCGACCAATTTGGGCCACGGTCGGTTTTGCCATAGCCGTTTTTGGCGGTTCCCTTGGCTGCTTTCTGCTTTTGCTGAAGAAATCGGCTGCCTGCTATTTGTTTATCGCATCGCTACTTGGCGTGATTGTGACAATGATCAATACCCTTGGCATCGGTATCGAATTCGGAATAGGTGAGATCCTGGGGATTGTTCTGATGCCTGTAGTGGTGGCGGTTTTTTTGATCTGGTATTCAAAACTTACCGAAAGAAAAGGGTGGATAAGGTAGTAACAGCAGATAGTAAAAAATAGAAAAGGAGGAGGTGCTATGAAAAACTTACTGTTGTTTTTAATCTTAACAATCACGCTGTCCTGTGTTTCTAATGCGGTAGCTGATAAAACCGTATTGGCCGGAGGGTGCTTTTGGTGCATGGAGTCAGATTTTGAAAAACTCGAGGGTGTAACCGATGTGATCCCCGGGTTTACAGGTGGAACTTTAAAAAACCCGATCTATAACGGCAACCATGAAGGTCATTTTGAAGCTGTTGAAATAACATATGATCCTGACAAGGTGAGTTATAAAGAGTTGTTAGATTATTTCTGGGTTAATATTGATCCATTTGATGCAAAAGGTCAGTTTTGTGATAAAGGGCCAAGTTATTTAAGTGCTATTTTTGTAGCAAATGAAATGGAAAAGAAAATTGCTGAACAATCTAAAAGGAAAGTTGAAGAAAAATTTCCCGACAAAAAAGTTGTAACGCCGATTTTAAATGCATCAACCTTTTACCCAATTAAAGGTAATGAAAGTTACCATCAGGACTTTTATAAAAAAAGCCCGTTTCGCTACAAAGCTTATCGCTGGAATTGCGGTCGTGATAGCCGGTTAAGAGACATTTGGGGGGATAAAGCAACACATTGACATTATGACGCTATGGTGTTATGGTGTTGTTATGTTTAAAAGGAGGTGACACCATGGCAACATTATCCAAAAGATCAACAGTTTACTTAGACCCCGAGTTGCACCAGGCGTTACGAATTAAAGCTCTTGAAACGTCTCGATCAATGTCAGAACTAATTAATGAAGCCATCAAAGAAGCTTTGTCTGAGGATGCAGAGGATCTCTTAGCTTTTAATGAAAGAGTCCATGAACCTGTTATAAGCTATGAGCAAATGGTCAAGAGGCTGAAAAAAGATGGCCGCATATAGAATTTTCTTCAAAAAATCAGTTTGGAAAGATTTTGAATCGATACCTAAAAAAGAATTGACAAGAATCCTTGAAAGAATTGACTCCTTATCAGAAAACCCTCGACCTGAAGGTTCCTTAAAATTAACACAACAGGAACGGTATCGCATACGTCAGGGGAAATATCGTATTTTATACTCCATACAGGATGAAGAGCTTACCGTTTGGGTAGTAAAGGTAGCTCATCGCAAGAAAGTATATCGTTGAGAAAAAGCGAGATCACGTTTTCACAATCTACAAACTTCTTGTAACCACAAAATAGTTAATGTTTTAAAAGTTAACCCGACCTCTTGTAAAGATTAAAATGTGCAAATGAATCCTGGGTACTATAACTTAAATTCGGAGGTGTTTGAATGAGTAAAATCACTAATGTACCGAAGAGAAATAACTTTTTATTAAAAGGTATCAGAGGAATGATGGAGCATAGGGCAACATGGCTTTATTTGTTATTGAAAGAAGCAGAAAAGAAGGGTGTTAAGTGGGAGGATATCGGATATCCTGCAGTTAGAGAATGCGGAAATATGCACGGTAAGGAATTAGTTGATTTAACCGGAACAAGCAGCTTAAAAGGATTGAAAAAAAAATTATTCATAAAACCCGCACAAATGATATTTGATATGAAAATATTAGAATCAAATGATAATAAACTTTCGGTAGACTTTGGATATTGCCCACTTGTTTCTGCCTGGCAGAAGCTTGGCTGTACTGATGAAGAAATTGGAAGACTTTGTGATATTGCAATGGAAGGGGATAGAGGAATTGCCGAAAGTTTTGGTGGAAGGTTGGACCTTTTGGGGACCATAGCAAATGGCGATAAGACGTGCCAATTACGATTCATAAAATAGCCATGGCGTAGTAATCCCACTATAGCGGGACTGCTGGATTTTATTATATGGCTAAGTAGAAATCTTCATATTCAAGGCATAGCGGTTGATCAGGGGTGAAGGCATACATGTAGTATGTCGAACTTCTGGTCAACCGCTATAACGCAGTAGATGGAGATTTTTACGACGCCATCATTTCACATAGGGAGGACAGAATGAGTATATCAGTTCCCGATATAGGACAGGATGCGCCGGATTTTCAAACCCTAACCTCGGACAATCAGCCTTTCCTTCTGAGTGAGGCTCTGAAACAAGGTCACTTTGTGAAGCTTTTATTTTACAGGGGACATTGGTGACCCTTTTGCATCCGCCAGTTGGCAGAAATTCAAAAAAAATATGATACATACTTGAAGTTTAATACACAGGTTTTTGCAATATCAGTTGATCCTCTTAAACAATCACAAAATTTAATTGAAAAAATGAAACTGCCTTATAAGCTTTTATGTGATGAGGATAAACATGTTATTGATTTATATCACCTCACAAACCCCTTTGAGCACAACGGAATTGCAAAGCCGGCAACATTTATTATTAACCAGGAAGGTAAAATTTGTTACCGGTCGTTAGACGGAACAGCAAACCGTGTGGATTTATCTGATGAGCTGCTGTTTTTAGAAAAGCTTCACAATGATGCCGGATATGAAATGGACAATGCTCCGAAAAAATCATTAATTATCCCCACCCCTAAAAATATGTGGAGAATGTCATTAAACATGATTTTTAAAGGTAATTTCGCCGACTGGATGCATTTTTTGTTGTTTCCGGTAGAAATGTTCAGGATGATGACAAGTAGATTTAAAAAGAAATAGTAATACGTTTTAAAAATCAGCAGAATTAATTATTCAAAATTATTGTAAACAAAAGGCAGTTAATGTTTTACCATTAACTGCCTTTTACTTCATTAAATTGGAATATTACAATAGGGGTGGCTGGTAAATTGACATTGACATACAGCTCCATGTCCCATATGTTTTTTTGACTGTAAAAACGAGTAATTATCAATCTACAATATAGTGTCCAATAGAAAGTAAACTAACGAATACCTGTTAGTTTAAGGAGATGAAAAGATGAGTGTTG
>Ga0209042_1001932_pt1 | contig 14727 bp, 17 predicted proteins | sample SaaInlV_200m_DNA_6_FD_184649 | JGI IMG/M metagenome (GOLD analysis project Ga0209042, IMG submission 184649) | Marine microbial communities from expanding oxygen minimum zones in the Saanich Inlet - SI037_S2LV_200m_DNA (SPAdes) (version 2) | ecosystem: Environmental > Aquatic > Marine >...
CTTCTTTGAGTTCTTGTCATGAATACCATATGCAATTATGATTAAAAAGTAGTTTGTAGATTACAGTGAATGGTTAAGATGAGAACTTGTCACGTGGGTCAATTTTTAATGAATTGTTAAAACACTCCATAGATTCACTGTAACGACCTAAACTTCTAAGAGCAGTTCCTTTGTAATTCCAAAGATCAGGATTTTGTGGATTTAACAGCAAAGCCTGTTCAAAAAATCCAAGGGCCTTATCAAAATCACCAGATTCCAAAAATGATTTTCCTTTCAATACAAGTTCTTCAATGTCAGGCACAATTGGTAATAGTTGTTATTTGTATTAAATTTGAAGTTAAATGTAAAATAATAAAATTTTAAACAAATTTACAAATATTACCCGAAAATTTAAATAAATTTTTTACTATCATATAGTATGGTTGTAGATAACATAGATGAAAAAATTATCAAACATCTAACTGTGGATGCACGGCAATCAGCAAGGCAATTAGCTCTAAAATTGGGAGTTTCAACGGTCACAATATTATCAAGAATGAAAAAGTTGGAAAAAGAAAAAATAATTTTGGGATATACAGCAAGAATTGATCATGAAAAAATAGGATATTCTTTGACAGCAGTAATTGAAATTATAGCTAAAAATGATAAAATTGTAAATATTGAAAATGAGATTTCAAAATTTGAGAACGTTTGTGCAGTGTATGACATTACAGGTACAACAGACACTATACTTGTAGCAAAATTCAAAGAAAGATCTGAATTAAGCACGTTTGTAAAGGGTTTAACTTCAATACCAAACGTGGAAAACACAGTAACACATGTAGTACTAAATACTGCAAAAGAAGATTTTAGATTAACATAGGAAAAATAAAATGAATCAATTAAAAATTGTATTAATCTTTGTAATTATATTTAGTGTGGTCCCCATATCGTATGCTCAAACAAATGACTTTGATAGAATGTTGAAAGTTTCAGATGAAGAAAAAATAATTTTGTTTACAGGGTTTTCAGTTGTAGTTATTGGGATATTTTTATTCTTAGCCAGAGATGTTATTTTGAGAAAAAAAACATCATATGATAAAAAAGAACACGAATCAAAAAAAGATAAAACATATGAAAAGTATCATTCAGATTGGGGGGATGATTATGAAGAAGTGGGAAAAAGAGGAAACAGTGAAGAAGAAAAAGAATTTCGAGAAAACATAACAAATGACAATTTACCAAATTATTATAAAATTTTAGGGTTAGAAGTTAATGCAACCCAAGAACAAATCAAGAAAAACTTTAGGGAACTTGCAAAAAAAACACATCCAGATAAAACAAAAGAAGATTCAGATGAAGAAATGATAAAAATTAACAAAGCATATGAAATGTTATCAGATGAAACATCAAAAGAAAAATATGATAAATATCTAAATTTAGGTTAATTCTAATTTTTGGATAATCATACTAAGTTCAATTGAATTTGGAGTTTGTACACTATTTGTTAAATTAGTAAAAATTTCAACAGGTACAAGTTTTCCAGCACATTCAATTTTAACAGTAATTTTTAATTCACCAAATTCAGTGTTAGGCCCAAGCATTTTTTTTGTAAGTAGTGGAATTACACCAAGATCAGTTATCTCGCCCTTCATTTTATAAGCAAATTTTTCACTAAAATAAACACCTCCCCTAGTGGTAGGTTCGTTGACAGGTATGGATGAATTTACAATAGAAACATGAAGTACATCATAGGATTTGTCATCAAGATGAAGAGTAAAGGAAGGCAGATGTTCGATATTGTATTGAATCAAGTTTTGAAGTAAATCTAGATTCATAGGCATTAAAAAAAGTCTAAAAAACAATTGTATTGAATCTTGTGTTTAAAATTTTGACAAAAATAAAAAATTATGAGCACAGTATGGATCAGATTTAAAAAGTCGAATCATAGGGGAAATATATTGCAAAAAATTGCAAACGTCCATCCAATGAGAAAAGAAATTCTTAGCCTCATGGCACAACATAATTTACAAAAAAATTGCTATGTAGAGATGTTGGATTTTACCATCGACTTATTTGAAAGTCAAGGTTTAGGAACAGAGTATTACGGGTATCACAATATCAATCATGAATTAGAAGTGACGTATGGAGCACTTTTAGCCATAAATCAAGAAAAAATCAAATTTAGTGAAGAAGATAAAAAATACATATACGTTGCAGCATTATTTCACGATTTTGATCCTCAAAAAAGTGTAGATAAGCCACACGAAAAAAGTGTTTTAAAATTTATTTCATTAGATAAAAAACTACAAAAATTAATGATAGATGCAGAATTAGATTTAGAAATAATTAAGGTGTTAATTTTAAGAACCACATATCCGTGGAGAGGAGATATTAAAAAAGATGCAGAATTAGAGATCACCCAATGTTTTGAAAATTCAGAATCAACAAGAAATAATCAACAATTACAAAAACACATAATGGAAATGGGATGGTATCTATCAGTAGTGGATAGGATTGCAGGATATGCATTAGGAAATTTTACAATAGCTATGGAAAAAGCAAAAATGAATGCACATGCACTTGCATGGAGGCCATCATTAATTATAAGAAGTGCAGTTGGATATTTTGAAGAATTATTAAATACAGAAACATCAATGTCAAAAGCAATTCTCAAAGTATTACCAAAAGAAATGAGAAAGAATTTTTTTGACACAGTATTATCATTTATGAAAATTAGACAACAAGAAATAACAATCCAAGCAGATTATTCATATGAAAATTTAAAATTAATCCCAACCATAGAAAATACATCAATGCAAAAGGATCCAAATTTTGCAGAAACATTATTTGATATATTTTTAGAATTACCAAAGCCATTACAATTTGGAAAAGAAAATTTCAAAGAATCAATCAGTGATCCTGAAACCATAGTTAACACATTAAGACTAAATAACAGAAATGGAGAAATTGTAGGTTTTTCCAAAGGAGGACCTCTTGAAAAATACCAATTGCGTGAAGAAATAAAAGATGAGAATTTTGGTCTAAAAAATACAGTATTTTTAGAACCATTAGCCTTGAAAATGGGATATTGGGGGTTACGAGGAGGCAGTGAGATGAGACACATGTTCATCATGCAGGCACATTCTATGAAATATGATTATCTTACAAGTTTTGCATTACGAGACGTAATCAAAGCAAGAATAGATAAAGAAAGTGCAGAGTTTGTAACACAATTTGATCCTGAAAGATGGGATTACTACAGAATAAAGATTTAGACTAGACATATGAAAAAATCAATTTTAAAAACATTAGAATCAAATATTCAAGGAGAGGTATCATGCAAAAAAGAATTCAGAAAATTTTATTCTGTAGATGCTAGTGCATATCAAATAATTCCAAAGATTGTAGTTATTGCAAAAAATGAAAAAGATGTAATTAAAACAATTAAAATTGCAAAAAAATTCAAGACATCAGTTACAGTAAGAGGAGCAGGAACAGGATTAGTAGGAAGTGTATTAAACAACGGAATCATAATGGATATGAAAAATTTGAATTCAATTAAACTAAATAAAAAATCAATAGTTGTAAGTTCAGGAGTTCTAAAAGGAAAATTAGACAAAGAATTAGAAAAAGTTGGAAAGTTCTTTCCACCAAATCCATCAATTGGAAATTTTTGTTCAATTGGAGGAATGTTAGGAAATAATTCAAGTGGAAGTCGTAGTCTAAAATATGGAAGTATGATAGATAATGTATCTGAAATTACATTCATTGATGGGAATGGAAATAAAATAAAATTACCAAAAAATAAAAAAGTTGGAAAGAAAATTTTTAAAATGATCAAAACAGATACTAGGAAAATTCCAAAAACATCAAAAAATTCTTCAGGATATAGAATAGATAAAATAAAATCAGATAAAGACGCTCATAAAATAATTATAGGTTCAGAAGGGACATTAGGAATTATACTTTCAGCAAAATTAAACATCATAGATAATCCTAAAAAAAGAATTCTTTTTGTAATTGAATACAAATCAATTTTTGAAGCAGCAAAAAATAGCCTCAAAATCAACAAAACAAGCCCATCTACATTAGAATTTGTAGATAAAAATACACTAAAAGAAATTAAATTTAATTTTAGTAAAAATACAAAATGTTTACTCTTTGTAGAATATGATGAAAAAATTCGAACAAAAGAAAGGGAAATTAAATCAGCAACATCTGGAAAAATCATACAAAAATTAGATAAAAATCAAGATATGCAAAAATGGTGGAGGTACAGAGACTCATCACTACATTATAGTTTAAAATCAATAGAAAAAGAAAAAAGAGTTCCACATGTAATTGAAGATGCAGCAGTTCCTTTGGAAAATCTTCCAAAATTATTTTCAATAATAAAAAAAATTGAAAAAAAGTACAAAGTAAAATCAATAATGTATGGACATATGGGAAATGGAAATATCCATGTTCGTCTAATTTCAGAAAAAATTAATAACAAAAAAATTAAAAATATTGCAATTCAATATTTTGATGAAATAATTAAAAATAAAGGAACAATTTCTGCAGAACACGGTGATGGACTTGCACGTTCAGAATTTATAAAAAAACAATACGGTCAAAAAAATATTCAAGTGTTTAAAAAAATTAAAAAATACATGGATCCAAACAATATTTTAAATCCAGGAAAAATTATTACAACAAAAAGTTTAGTTGTAAAAAATTTTAAAATAAATTAAAAAAATAACCGATACAAAAAATGCTGTTGTAGAACATAAAAAATTAGATCGGATATTTGCCTAATAGTGAAAAAAAATCAACAAGATCTCGCTAATACAACAACGTGCCTAAAGGAATTATGACAATAGGATATTGTGTAAAGTGTCGAGACAAACGAGAAATCGGTAATGCTGGACCATACACCATGAAAAATGGTAAACCTGCAATCAAAGGCACATGCCCAACATGCAGTACAGCCATTTTTAGAATAGGTAGAGGATAAGATTTTCAACAGAAAATCTAATTCGGCTATTTACTAGTTAGGCCGTCCCATAGCGAGAGCAATGGGGATGGATCTTTTTCAATTTCTTGAATAATTCTATTTTTTAACACAAAAGAAAAATTTTCAATGGCATCAGCACCACCATCAGCGTATATGTCACCACCAATTTCAGTAATCCTAGAATGTTTTTCATTTATTTCAATAGAATCAGAATTTTGCAAACAAAATGTCATTAAATCAATTAATTCTTCTTCTAACATCATATCCATGATTACAATTACCCCAAAGTATTAATGAATTTTTTGAAGGGATTATTAATTTAAAATGCAAAGAAGTTAAAAAATTAAGATTTTAGAGGATTAAAAAATTTCAGTGAATCGATTTTCAACATAATCCCAATTAACTACATTCCACCATGCTTCAACATAATCAGGTTTTTTATTTTGATATTTTAAATAAAATGCATGCTCCCACATGTCTAATCCAAGCAAAGGTGTTTTTTGAAGAGTCCAAGGACTATCTTGATTAGAAGTTGTAATAATTTCTATTTTATGATATGTTTCATTAAAAACTAACCAACACCATCCACTGCCTTGAACAGAAAGTGCTTTTTCAGAAAATATTTTTTTAAAATTTGTAAAATTATCAAAATACACATCAATTTGATCTTCTAATTTTCCTCCAGGAATTTTATCACCATCAGGAATTAAAGTTTCCCAAAATAATCTATGATTCTCAAAACCACCACCAAAAAAGTTTATTCCAGATCTTCCATCTTTGGGAATAGATGTTAATTCAGATAAAATTGCTGAAATGTATTTTGGATGGGATGCAGCACCAATCTCAGCAAGGGATTTGTTTAATCCATCAACATATGCCTGATGATGTTTCAAATGGTGTATTTTCATAGTTTCTTCATCAATAAATGGCTCCAATTCATTATACTCATAAGATAATTTTGGAAGTTGATATAGAACCATAAAATTATACATAGATAATCCACATATATTCTTCAAGTGGAAAAGATATGAGAAAATTAGGAACTATAGATTTGGAAATATTACATCTAGCAATTAAAGAAAAGGGCACATTTAATGAAAATAATTTAGAAAATTCAGAATTAAAAAGACATGGAATTGGAAAAATATTAGATACATTAGCATCGTTAAGAGATAGAAAATTTATTTCATCAAACAGTGATGGATCTTTTTCAATTACAGAACTAGCACGTGAAATACTTTGGAGTTCTAACATTCCAATTTGGGGAAAGATATTACGATTATTACAAATAAAATCATGCAATCTAGATCAAATTATAAAAATTCTAGGAATTACGGAGGAAAAAATCAAAGAGGAAGTAGAAAAATTAAGAAAAAATCAATTCATACTAATGTCACCACAACGACAAGAAGGCAAATTAATTAAAATTTATGAAATTTTACCAGAAGGGATTCAAGAAATAGATAAAACAGAAACTGAAGGATTCGATAGAATAATTTTTGGAGAGTTAAAATCAAATGGCGGTATTTTAAAAAGCATAATTGAGATAAAAAAAGACATAGATGAATTACAAATTTTACAATCTCAAAAGGATAAAATTTTAGAAAAACTGACTAGTTTAGAAAATAAACTTGAAATATAATTATTTAAAAAAACTAAATCAGTTTTTTGGGTGAGAACATAATTCTGCCAATACACCGTGCAATGATTTTGGATGAATAAAAGTAACTTTAGTTCCAGCAGAACCAGGCCTAATTTTACCTAAAAATTGTATTCCACACCCCTCCATTCTACTCACTTCACCTTCGATATTATCAGTATCTAAGGCCATGTGGTGTAATCCTTGGCCTTTCTTATCTAGGAATTTTTTAATCGGACTTGAATCATTGGTAGGTTGCATCAATTCAATACGTCCATTTTCTAACTCAATTATAGCAACTTTAACTCCCTCAGACTCTACTGTTTCAAATTCTACACTATCTGCACCTAATGCTTGTTGATACACTTTTGCAGATTCCTCCACATCATTTACAGCAATTGCAATATGATCAATTTTCATCTAAAAGACCTCTTTTGGACGATATTGCCCAAATACTTCTCTAAAGGAATTACTAATTTCACCAGTAGTTGCAAATGCTTTTGCGGCAGTTACAATGTATGGCATAAGGTTTTCTTCAGTATCAGCAGCACTCTGCATTGCAGATAGTGCTTTTTCTAATTTAGTAGAGTCTCTATCGGCACGTAATTTTTTAAGTGCCTTCTTTTGTTGAATCTCAATTCTACCATCAATTCGAAGTAATTCTGGTTGCTCTTCTTCTTCAGCATATTTATTCACACCAACAATGATTCTTTCTTCGCTATCTGTTTCTTTTTTAAGACGATATGCATTTGCTCTAATTTCAGATTGGAAAAATCCTTTTTCAATTGCTTTAACAGAACCACCCATTTTTTCAATTTTCTTGAGATATTTCCAAACATCAGCCTCAATTTTATCACAGAGGTCTTCAAGGTAGTAAGAACCTGCAAGAGGATCAGCAGTTTTTGTAATACCACTTTCATGTGCTACAATTTGTTGAGTTCGAAGTGCAATTTTTGCAGATTCCTGTGTTGGAAGTGCAAGGGCCTCATCTCTAGAATTTGTATGAAGTGATTGTGTACCACCTGCAACGGCTGCCATTGTTTGAATTGCCACACGTATGATGTTATTATTTGGTTGTTGAGCAGTTAATGATTCACCACTAGTTTGAGTATGGAATTTTAATTGTAAAGATCGTGGATTTTTTGCATGGAATTTTTCTTTTAAAATTTTTGCATATATTTTTCTTGCAACTCTAAACTTTGCAACTTCCTCAAAGAATTCAATAGTACAACAAAAGAAAAAGGACAAACGTGGTGCAAAATCATCAATTTTCAATCCCTTATCTAAACAAGTTTGAATATATGCAATTGCGTTTGCCAAAGTAAATGCAATTTCTTGTGTTGCAGTACAACCAGCTTCTCTCATATGGTATCCAGATATTGAAACAGGATACCATGATGGAACTTTTTCTGCACAAAACTCAATCATATCACCAATTAATCGCATAGAAGGTTCTGGAGGATAGATGTAGGTATTTCTTGCAATGTACTCTTTTAAAATATCATTTTGAGTGGTTCCTCGAAGTTCATTACTTTTGAATCCTTGAGATTCACCAACTGCAATGTAATATGCCAATAATGTAGAAGCTGTAGAATTAATTGTCATTGAAGAACTTACTTTGCCAAGAGGTATCCCATCAAAGGCAGTCATCATATCTTTAATTGATGTAATGGAGACTCCGACTTTACCTACTTCACCTTCAGCTTGTGGAGAATCAGAATCATATCCAATTTGAGTAGGCAAATCAAATGCCATACTAAGACCAGTTTGACCTTTATCAAGCATAAACTTGAATCGCTCATTAGTTAATTTTGCATCACCAAATCCAGAGTACTGTCTCATAGTCCAAAATCTCTCACGGAACATTCCTGGATGTATTCCTCGTGTGAAAGGATATTTTCCAGCATCTTCAGTAGATTTCTTTTTTGGGGATTTTTGATAAATACGCTTTACAGGATATGTAGAATCAGTAAATATTTTCTTTTCAGATACTTTTGATTTTGTGTTGGATTTTTTTACAGTCATAATATCACTTTAACAGAGTTTTTGTAATTTTATCACCGGCAGTAAATGGATCAATAGTTTTTGATTGTAATTTTTTAAGATATTTTAAGAAAATTTTATCAGATTCTAGCATTTCATCAATCTTTTCTTTTATGTTGTTTAAAACAATTTCTTTTAATTCAGTTTCAGATCTTTCAAAGTCTTTATCTGCTTTGAATTTATTTTTTATAATCATCATATCTTTGAGAGTTTTTGCAAAAACGGCAATACCGGAATTCTTTTTAACAGATGTTTTTAAGATAGTTGGATTTCTTGCAGAATCCCCAATAAAATCACGTACTGCATCAAAAAGTTGATTTGTTCCAGCAAGATCACTTTTGTTTACTACATAGATATCCCCAATTTCAGTCAAACCAGCTTTAATGGTTTGAATACTATCACCAGTGTTTGGATTAAAAACAACAACAGTGATATCAGCAATATTAGATATTTCAACTTCAGTTTGTCCAGCTCCAACACTTTCAATAATTATGGGGTTAAATCCAGCATATTCTAAAATTCTAATACTATTTCGTAATGAACGAGAAACAGCTCCAGTTGCACCACGAGAGGCAATACTTCGGATATAGGTTCCAGAATCAGTAGATTCATTCATTCTAACTCTATCACCCAAAATTGCTCCACCAGTAACATGACTGGTCGGATCAATTGCCAATACAGCAGGTTTTGTACCTAATTTTTTTAATGAAATTACAGTTTTGTTAATCAAAGAACTTTTACCAGCTCCTGCAGGTCCAGTAATTCCAATTATACTAGAATTTCCAGAATCTTTAAAAATTTTTTTTAAGAGTTTTTTTGTTTCTTTTTGATCATTTTCAACAAGGGTAATTGCTTTTGCAATTGCTCCACGTTTTCCTTTTTTTAAATCAGAAAGCAAATCCATCATACAGTATGATTTAGAAGGTGCAATAAAATCTTTGAATCTGATCTATTGTGTTGCATAGATAGTGTTAGGGATAGGAGTATCAATTTCATGAATCTCTGTTTTAATTTGAATGTGACCAAACTCTTCATGTTCAACTTCTAAAACTATTGGATGAATAGCCCAACCATACTTTGGTTTTATTGGAAACTGAACAATTTCAATAAATTCAGAATTAGAAAAGGTTTTTTGAAAAGAGTCATCCATTCCAAGAATTTCAAGTACAACAGAGATTGTTTTATCAGATTTATCAAAATAAGAGATTTCAACATATCCAGAGTCATAGTAAACGGCCTCTATTTGAAAATTTTCACGAAGAGGATCCTTATCATCAGTTGCACCGCCAGTTAAAAAAACAAGTGCCAAGACAGTAAACACGCCAAGAAAAATTGGAGGTCCTAATTTTTTAGCCATGTTTGAATTCTTTTCTCATATTTCTAAGAAATTTTGAATTTATTCTAATTCGTTCTAAAGTTTGAGTTTGAGTTCGTTCAGTACCAGGAGTAGGGTTATTTTTAAAAAATAATTTAATTTCTTTTTCCATAGAATCATCAGCCACACCAACAATACTTGCCACAATTCGATTAAACAAAGGATTTCCATGTCCAACTTTTTTATTGATTTTTTTCCAGTTTTTCTTTAACCATGGCCATAAAACTTTCTCACCATAAGGATTTGCAGCAATTTTCATTATTGGTAATTGCATATTTTGAGAACGAACCTCAGAGGTTTGTGAAAAGTCAAGGGATTTTAAAAGTAATTTTTTGTCTTGGAATCCACACATTGCGCCCAAGAAACGAAGTTTTTCCTCCATGGTTTTTGCATTTGTATATAATTTCTTTAATTCAACAAAAGTTTTTGAATTTCCATTCCAAGCTGCAATGGAACAAATAGATTCTATCAAATCAGGAGATAATGAACTAGGAGATTTTAAGAATTTTTTATATTTTTTAAGTGCCTCATTAGTTACATCATCATCATTCATCTTACCCAAAACAGATATGGTAAATGTACGCAATAATGCATCAGTGTGTTTATCAGTTTTTTTAGGTTCCCATCCAAGTTTAGATAAAATTTTTCTGAAATAATTAATGGTGTAACTTTTAATTTCTTCTACAAATGGCTCATCAAATGCACGAAAATACAATGAAGTTAAATTATGTGCAACGTTAACTGATGCAAGATAACTATCTTCATCAAAATAAGCATCAGAGAAATCAAGATAGTTTCTTACTTGTTCATCTCCAGAAACACAAAGTGAAAACAAATCATTTTGAATTGCCCATCTATCTATAGCAGGTATGCGTTTTTGATCAACGAGCATTTTAAGATCAAGTAAAATTCCCTCATCATATTTTACACGGTAGAATCCTTTTCTACCATAATTTGCAACAAATCCAACGGTATTCTTGGGTAGTTTTACAGACATGGATTTTTTAGAAAATAGTTTGTTAGTAGTTTCGGTTTCAAGTCCTAAAGACAAAGGAATAGACCACAAACCTTTACTGAATTTTTTATTAGGTTCAAGCAAGTATCTTTTTTGTTTTAATTTCAAATTACTACCATCCTGGTTAATTTCAACTACTGGAAATCCAGGTTGTTTTAACCACGTATTGATCATAGAAGTTACAGGCATTCCAGATGCCTTTCCAATAGCATCCCACAAATCTTGGCCCTTTGCATTTTTGTATTTAAAATCAGAAAGGTATTTTTTCAGTCCTTTTTGAAAATTTGGCTCCCCAACATAATTTTCAAGCATACGCAATACACATCCCCCTTTATCATAAGAAATTGCATCAAAAATTTCACGGATTTCAGCAGGAGAATTTACTTTGACATCTATTGGATGTGTTGTTTTTAATGAATCAAGACCCATTGCAACATTCATTGCATCTTCAACAAATTGATTCCACAAATCCCATTCAGGATAAAACTTGTCAACAAATTTTGTCGCCATGAAAGTTGCAAAACTTTCATTTAACCATAAATCATTCCACCATTTCATTGTAACTAGATTTCCAAACCACATATGTGCAATTTCATGTGAAATTACTTCTGCAATGAATTGTTTAGTTCTAGTAGAAGATGTTTTTGGATCATAAAGTAAAATTGTCTCTCTAAAAGTAATTGCACCCCAATTCTCCATTGCACCTGCTGCAAAATCAGGTACTGCAATTAAATCAAGTTTAGGTAAAGGAAATTTTATTCCAAAATATTTTTCATATGATGTGAGAAGTTTTTTTCCTAATTCTAAAGAGAATTTTCCTTTGGAGGTATTTCCTTTTGTAGTTACAACCCTTATCTGAATTTTACCAGCTTTGCCTGTAAGATATTCAAATTCACCCACACCAAGATAAATAAGATATGTTGAAACAAGAGGAGTTTTTTGAAATGTATAGAGAGTTTTAGTTTTAATCTTTTTCTTAGATTTAACAGGCATGTTAGATATTGCACTGTATTGATTGTCTGCAATAATTGAAATTTCAAATGTTGCCTTTGATTCAGGTTCATCCCAACAAGGAAATGCACGTCTGGCATCTGCTGCCTCAAATTGAGTAGTTGCTAGGTATTTGGTTTTGCCATTTTGCTCATATTTACTACGATAAAATCCCAATAATCTATCATTAAGAATTCCTTGAAAGGTTAAGGAGATAGTTGCAGTTCCCTTAATTTTTTCTCCAAGTTTAATTGAAAGTTCTTCTTTTTTCTCATTTGTTTTAACAGTAGATGAAACAATATGGTTACCAGACTTTACAATACAAGATTTTATTTTTAGTTCTGCACAATGCATGGTAATTTGATTAGTAGATTTTTTACAAGATGCAGTAATTATTTCAGTTCCAGTAAAAATAAATTTTTTTAAATCAGGTTCAAAAGTTAAATTGTAATTAATAGGAACAGTATCCATAATTTGGATGATTGAAATACGCTTTAAGTAGATTCTGTATTTTAAAAAAATATTTTTAAAATTAATCAGAAGAAGGTTTTGGTTTAGTAGATTGATCTGCTTTTAATCCCTTGTAACGATTTCGTATAGTAACTTCAGTTACACCAGCAGCTTCTGCAAGGTCTCTTTGGGTAATAGATACACCATTTTTAACACATGATAGATACAATGCTGTTGCTGCAAGTCCCATAGGATCTTTTCCTGCAGATTCTTTGCGTTCTTGTGCATCTTTGAGTACTTTAACTGCATAACGTTTTGTTTTTTCAGAAATTTCTAATTTACTAGAAATTCTGGCAATACACTGAATAGAATCAACTACTGGCATTTTTAATTCTAATTCATGGTGAAGTAATCTATAACATCTTGCAATATCTTTTCGTTTTACATTTGCAGAATCTGCAATATCTTTTAGAGTTCTTGGAGTTTCAGTATCCCTACAAGCTGCATAAAGAGATGCAGCAATCATTGCAGAAATAGAACGACCTCTAACTAATTTTTTTTCTAATGCCTTTCTGTAAATGTAAGCTGCTTTTTCAAGAACATTTGCAGGAACAGATACTTTATCTTTTAATTTATTTAAATCGCTAAGTGCTTGTCTAAGATTTCTATCTACAGGTTCATGAACTTGACTTCTACTATCCCAAGTTCTAAGACGCTCAATAGTACTTTTCATTGATGTGGATAATGGTTTTCCAGATGCATCTTTGTTTAATGGATTGATAACAGTAGATAATCCCATATCGTGAATCATTAATGATGATGGTGCACCAGTTCTAGCAGGATCAGCCCCACCATCTTTTTGAAATGATCTCCATTCAGGTCCAGATTCTTGAGATTTTTCTGAAACTACATAACCGCATTTTGAACAAAATTGTTCACCAGTAACATCATCAGTTAAAAGAGAATTCTTTCCACAACGTAAACAGCTAGGAGTTGAATTCGCAGCTACCATGTCAATAACCTTATGCAGCAGTCCTTTTAATTGAAATTTCTATTGTAGAGACATCTCTGTTTTTACCATCTGAAGAAACTAGAGATTCTGAATTTATTGAAACATTATCAATTTCAAATGCAGGTTTTGTTTTCTTCAGTACTATTTGTGCAACATCAATTGCAATAGAAGTAGTCAATCCTCTTGCTTTGATAAGGACATTAGGTTTTGTAGCTAATTGGACTATAGTTGAGGTGACATAAGTCATCAAAGGTTTTTTACCAATGAAAACGGTGTTATTGGAATCATTAGACATACAGAAATAATTTTCAGGTCTAATTTAAACAGATAGTTCAGTAGATTAAATTTAATTTTGATTAAAAAATGACCCGATCAGTGAAGAATACCAGATTATTATTTCAAACAGTACAAAAAAGACAGAAGAGTTACAAATTTGTGAATTTTTGTTAAAGACTAAACCTTTTAAAATATACATGACAAAATTAGTTCATGAAGCAAAAGGCAGCATCTAGAAATATCAAAATTTTAGTTGCCAAATTAGGGTTAGATGGTCATGATAGAGGAGCCCTAGTGTTATGTAGAGCATTTAGAGATGCAGGCATGGAAGTGATTTATTCAGGATTATTTGCCACACCTGATAGAATTGCACAGATTGCAGAAGATGAAGATGTAGATGCTGTAGCAATGAGTTTGTTAAATGGAGCACATGGCACATTGTTTCCACGAGTTGTAAAAACTCTAAAAAAGAAAGGAATCAAAGATGTGTTAATTGTAGGTGGAGGAGTAATTCCAGAAATTGATCATAAAGATTTAGTCAAGTCAGGAGTTGATCATGTCTTTGGTCCAGGTACACCGTTACCAACAATTATTGAACACATCAATACAGGTGTATCAAAATTAAGAAAATTATAAAAAAATAATTTGTAAAGTAATTTAAATGAAAAATAAATTAAAATGAAATAAAAATTATTTCACATCAATTAACAATCTTTACAATCAGGATCAACACAGATAGGATTATGTTTTCCATCCCTTGTAGGATTTACAGTATCTCTTCTTCTTTGAGTTCTTGTCATGATTACCATATGCAATTGTGATTAAAAAGTAGTTTGGAAAATTAAATGAAATTATTACAAAAATAATTAAAAATTTTTGTAATTTTTTTTGATCATCATTAAATAATAGAGTCACATAACTATAGTAACAAGAAACCACCGTGTCTGCG
>Ga0209042_1001942_pt1 | contig 14663 bp, 13 predicted proteins | sample SaaInlV_200m_DNA_6_FD_184649 | JGI IMG/M metagenome (GOLD analysis project Ga0209042, IMG submission 184649) | Marine microbial communities from expanding oxygen minimum zones in the Saanich Inlet - SI037_S2LV_200m_DNA (SPAdes) (version 2) | ecosystem: Environmental > Aquatic > Marine >...
ACAGAATGGATTGAAACAGTAGATGACGGGTGGAATAAGCTAGTCCCACCTGTGGATCACTATAATATTGTTTCTTCTATAAAAAAATCATTACATGTAGATGTTAATAGTTTAGCCTACCATACAAATTATGGAGATGGTAATGCAGCACAAAAAATTGTTGAAATTTTAAAAGAATATTTATGAAAGTTCTATATTCAACCAGGTTATTTTCAGGGTTAGAGAGTAGCTTTATTAATGGCATTTGGAAGCCAACAGGTGTACCAACAATTTATAGAGTGATTGAGACATTAGATAATAAATATGACATGAAGTTTATATTCTCAGCCAAAGATAATGGAAACGGACACTTTTCTTCCTGGCATTGTAAAAAAGATTTAGAATCTTCAATTGTAGGATTAAAGCATCCAATTAAAATTTTATCTGGTGTAAACATCTTTCCCCCATGGCTTCCGAGAAAGGTTTTGATGATTTTTCGTGATATTCGTCAATTAATAAAAGTAATTATCGAAATTATAAAGTTTAAGCCAGACGTTATTTATTGTGACCATGCCAATACACTTGTGGCTGCAGTTATGGCTCGTTATCAACGCAATATACCTGTGGTTTTTCGAGTGATGGGTGTATATCCATTTATGAGGTCAGCTTTAAGTTCCACTAAAATTATCCACAAAATTTATAGATGGGCGTACTCTTCCCCATTTGCACTTGTTATTTGCACTCAAGATGGAAGCGGCGTTGAACCGTGGCTAGATAATGCGATTAATAATAACACAAAGATAGAGGTACTACTTAATGGCGTGGATGAAATTACTTTACCTGACATTTTGGATGACCGATTAAAGCTTGTTTCCAAGAAAAAAGATATAATTATTTTTGTGGGAAAATTGGAAAGATATAAAGGATGTTATGAGTTTGTAGAATCCGTTCTATTAATCCTTGAAAAGGAGATGGATAAGGCCCATGCTCTGATTATTGGCACTGGAAGTGAAGAGAGACAACTAAAGAAATTAGTTGAAAATTCTGGCCATCTGAACTGTTTTACCTTCATTGATAGGCTTCCGCATGAGCAGATTGCTGCAGCACATAAGATAAGCGAGATATATGTATCAATGAATCATCTTGGTAATTTAAGCAATGCAAATCTTGAAGCCATTCAGTCTGATAGTTGTATGGTTATTCCCGATCCACAACCTGAAACTGGTGTTGATGTTGTAACCAGTAATCTTTTAGGCGAATCAGTTATAAAAACCCCTATTAATAATGCTAACAAACTATCAGAGGTTCTTAATTATTTAATAAATCATAATGGCGAGAGAGTTAAATTATCACAAGCTGTTAATGTGATAAAAAAAGATTTTTTATGGTCATGGAACAGAAGGATTGAGTTAGAGGTTAAATTACTTGAAAATCTTGTGAGGATCAATACATGATACATGTTTCTCACTTTGTAGGTCTTTCTGGAATTGGCGGAGTTCAGAGAAATTTTATGGAGTATATTAATAATAAGAATGTATCAGGGTTTGATAATGGTTTATCACATAAGATTTACACACTTGGTAATGTTAGCTCGCAGTATAAACTATCATCTGATGTGCATGACATAAGAAGGTTTGAAAATTTACTTTCATTAATACTGGATATTGTCTCAAGAAAAAAAATTGTTCATTTTTATAATAATCTTGCTAGTTTAAAGGTGGCAATGCTACTGTTGTTTTTACCAACTTCTAATCTTATACTTCACGAGAGGGGTGTAATTTGGAATCTCCCTTCTAACCGTAGATTATTATTAAAATTTGTTGTTTGGAAGTCGCATTTGATATTGGCCAATTCAAATGCAACTAAAACAATGTTAGAAAAAAAATTTAATGTACCTAGTGGAAAAATAAGGGTGCTATATAATGGAATTAATACGTCAGTTAAATGCATTAAAAAGAAACCAATACATAAGCGCTTTTGTATTGGTTTTATTGGTCGTTTAGATACACCAAAAGGTGTACATGTATTAATTGAAGCAATGCGTTATTTGATAGATAATGACAGCATTGAACTAATTATAGCTGGCGATGGAGTACTTAAAAATGTCTTAAAAAATAAAGCATATAATCTTGATAATGTTTCTTTTACAGGTTTTGTAGCAGAGCCATACGGTTTCTTGAGTAAATTAGATTTGTTAGTTGTACCGTCTATACGTGAACCGCTAGGTAATGTATGCCTAGAAGCTGGCTTATGCAAAGTACCAGTACTTGCTGCAAATGTAGATGGATTGCCAGAAATAATTAAGGATAAGACTTCTGGCGAGTTAATTAGCCCATCAAAAAAAATTTCTTTTGAGACAGTAAATACTGCAATCCCCTTGCCAGAGTTTGTTGTCAATCCAACAACACAAAAACTAGAATCTCCAAAACAGATTGACCCTCTTTTGCTATCGCATAAAATTCTTGACCTGTATAATGCTCCCGACACTCTTGTTGAATATGGTGAGCAATTACACAATAGGGTTGTTGAGTATTTTAATATAGATCGTTATACACATGATTTACATAATATTTATTTTGAAGTAAGTAAGTAAGTTATTATTTATGATAGAAAAGAGGTTGTATAAATGAAAGCAGTTATTTTAGCTGGTGGTTTTGGTACGCGTTTAAGTGAAGAAACCGATATAAAACCAAAACCAATGATTGAAATTGGCCATAGGCCAATTCTTTGGCATATTATGAAAACTTATTCTGTACACGGCGTTAATGATTTTATTATATGTTGTGGGTATAAAGGTTATGTTATTAAAGAGTATTTTGCAAACTATTTTTTACACATGTCAGATGTAACATTTTCTATGAAAGATAACAGCATGGAGGTTCATCAAAATAATGCAGAACCATGGACGGTAACATTGGTTGATACAGGAGAAAACACATTAACAGGTGGTCGTTTAAAAAGGGTGCAGAAATATGTTAAGAATGAAAAGGCTTTTTGTTTTACCTATGGCGATGGCGTAAGTGATGTAAATATTACGAACTTAATTAAGTTTCACCAAGCACATGGAAAACAGGCAACACTTACAGCGACCCGTCCACCAGGTAGATATGGCGCGTTAAAAATCACTAATAATAACTCCGTTGAGAGGTTTCAAGAAAAACCAGAAGGGGATGGAAGTTGGATTAATGGAGGTTACTTTGTTCTCTCACCTGAAGTTATCAATAATATAGATGGTGATGGTACAACATGGGAACAAGAACCGTTAAAAAAACTTGCTGAAGATGGAGAACTGATGTCATTTAAACATGATGGTTTTTGGCAGCCAATGGACACATTGTATGAAAAAATCATGTTGAATAATTTATGGAATAATGGTAAAGCGCCATGGAAAAAGTGGTAGCCTGAGTGGATAAGTGTGACTATTTGATAATTGGCGCAGGAATTATAGGAATAAATATTGCTAGAGAGTTGTCTAAAAGATATCCTGATAAGGTAATTATAGTTATCGATAAAGAAAATAAAGAGGCACAACATGCAAGTGGTAGAAATAGTGGAGTATTGCATGCTGGATTCTACTACACTGAGGATAGTTTAAAGGCAAAATTTACACGTGAAGGTAATATGGCGATGACAGCTTATTGTGAGGATAATAATCTACCAATTAGAAAGTGTGGCAAACTTGTTGTTGCACAGTCTGAAGATGAAATAACAGTTTTAGATGAATTGCTTCGCAGGGCAAAAAAAAATGGTGTTAGTTTAGAAAAAATAACTGAAAGAGAGGCGAAACAGATAGAGCCAAAAGTAAAAACAACTAAATTTGCACTATTTTCACCTACAACTTCTACTATTGATCCAAAGATTGTTGTTAAAAGTATGGTAAAAGATGCAACAGAAAGTGGTGTTATATTTAAATTTAATACTCCCTATCTTGGGAAAAATGAGGGTTATGTTGAAACAAATGGCCAATCGATAGAGGCGGAGTACGTTATTAATACATCTGGATTGTATGCAGATAAAATAGCAAAAGATTACGGTTTCTCAAAAAACTACTATCTGCTGCCATTTAAAGGAATTTATCTTAAATCTAGCCATTCTTCAGGCTATATATCGACAAATATCTACCCGGTGCCACAACTAGAAAATCCATTTCTCGGTGTGCATTATACGATAACATCTGATGGTGGAATAAAAATAGGGCCAACTGCTATTCCAGCATTCTGGAGAGAGCAATACAAAGGGTTTGAAAATTTTAATACGTCAGAGTTTCTTGAAATATTAAGCCAACAATTAGGTTTGGCTGTCACCTCTAAATTTGGGTTTAAAAAATTAGCGATGGAGGAGATGTTGAAATATTATAAACCAAATATGATAAAAAAAGCTACCAAGTTGTGTGATGGATTTGATGAACAATCTTTTAGTGATTGGTCTACTCCTGGAATAAGGGCACAATTAGTTAATGCACGTGAAAAAAAACTTGAGATGGATTTTGTGATTGAAGGAGATGATAAATCCATGCATATATTGAACGCTGTTTCGCCAGCATTTACTTGTTCAATACCATTTTCAAAACATGTTGTAGATCGTATAGAAAGTTTGATAAATTAAGGAGATTCATAAAATATGAAAATTTTAGTTACAGGCAACACTGGATATATTGGCCCAGTACTAGGTGAGAAATTAAAACAAAAATATAATGATTTAAAGTTGATAGGATTTGATACAGGTTTCTTTGCTCATTGTCTGACAGGGGTAAATGTAAGTCCAGAACTTAATTATGATGTGCAATATTATGGGGACATTAGAAAACTTGATAAAAATGTATTTCATGGTGTAGATATAGTTATCCACTTAGCTGCAATATCTAACGACCCTATGGGGAATAATTTTGCAAGTGTAACAGAAGAAATAAACTCAAAAGCAAGTGAAAATGTTGCCAAAATTGCAAAACGAGCTGGTGTTAGAAAGTTTATATTTGCCTCTAGTTGCAGTATGTATGGCACAGCAGACTCTGAAGCAAAAAAAGAGAGTGACAGTTTAAATCCACTCACAGCATATGCAAAATCAAAAGTATATATGGAGCAAGTAATAGAGAAATTATCAGATAATAAATTTCAAGGAACCTGTCTAAGATATTCTACAGCTTGTGGAATGACTCCAAGATTAAGATTAGATCTAGTACTAAATGATTTTGTAGCTTCAGCATTAACGACTGGCAGGATAGAAATATTGAGTGATGGTACACCATGGAGGCCGTTAATTGATGTGCAAGATATGGTTAGAGCAATTCAATGGGCGGTTGAAAGAGGTGATGATCAAGGTGGCAATTTTGTTGCAGTTAATGTTGGAAGAAATGAGTGGAATTATCAAGTGGTAGATGTTGCGAATAGAGTCTCTCAACGAATACCCAATACAAAAATTGATATTAATACTGAGGCCGCACCAGATAAACGCTCTTATCGAGTAGACTTTAGCTTGTATGAAAGTCTTGCACCAAACTATCTGCCACAAGTTGATCTTGACCAAAGTATTGATGAATTAGCAGAAGGTCTTAAAAGGATGAATTTTAAAGATCAAAATTTTAGGGCATCTGAAATGATGCGTTTAAAAATCCTGCAAAATCTACAAGATAAAAAACTGTTAGATAGGAATCTATATTGGACAAAATAGAAAGATGAAGTTTAATGAAGTGGGGATTCAAGAGCTGTATGTATTAATAATAAGTAGAAAAAATGAATAAATTACAATTAAGAAAAGAAATAATATCACTAGTAAGAAAATATGCAGATATTGATAGTGGTGACAACACTTTTAATAAAGGAGTGGATGCCATACCATCTGCTGGTAAAGTTATTGGGGCGAGTGAATTATCAATGATGACAGACGCCGTTCTTGATGGGTGGCTGACTACAGGACGCTTTAATGATCAATTTGAAGAAAAACTTGCTAGCTATCTTGGTATAAAGCATGCTTTAACTACTAACTCCGGATCATCCGCTAATCTTCTTGCATTTACAGCCTTAACCTCGCCTAAATTAGGAGATAGGCAAATAAAAGCAGGAGATGAGGTAATTACTGTGGCTGCAGGTTTCCCTACAACTGTCAACCCTATCCTGCAAAATAATTGCATTCCAGTATTTGTAGATGTAGAGATCCTAACCTATAATATCAATGTAGAGTTACTAGAGAAGGCGTTTAGTAAAAAAACTAAGGCTGTAATGCTTGCTCATACCTTGGGTAATCCATACAATCTAAAAGCTGTAAAAGAATTTACAGAAAAACATAATCTATGGCTAATAGAAGATTGTTGTGATGCTCTTGGTTCAACATATAATAATAAAAAAGTGGGGACCTTTGGGGATATTGCCACTCTTAGTTTTTATCCTGCACACCATATAACCATGGGTGAAGGTGGAGCGGTACTGACTAATAATATTAAATTAAAAAAAATTATAGAATCGTATAGGGATTGGGGTAGAGATTGTTACTGTCCACCTGGGTGTGATAACACTTGTGGTAATAGATTTACTCGCCAACTAGGGGGGTTACCAAAAGGCTATGATCACAAATTCACATACTCCCATCTTGGCTATAATTTAAAAATAACAGATACACAGGCTGCATGTGGTGTTGCACAACTAGAGCGGATAGAGTATTTTGTACAGAAGAGAAAAGATAACTTTAATTATCTAACCGAAAACCTGCAAAATCTTAGTCATGAGTTGGTATTACCGCAGCCAACAGTGGATAGCGATCCTGCGTGGTTTGGGTATCCATTAACTATCAGAAATAAAAAGTCAAACAGAACAGAATTACTTGAGTATTTAAATAAGTATAAGATAGGTACACGGCTACTCTTTGCTGGAAACCTGACTAAGCAACCATATTTTAAAGATAGAAAATACAGAATAGTGGGTAATTTAGAAAATACAGATAGAATAATGAATCAAACTTTTTGGGTTGGTCTTTATCCCGGACTTACAGAAGAGATGCTTGACTTTACAATAGATAAAATTAAATCATTTTTCTCTCTTGTTGAATAGTGAAATATAACCATACGAAGTTTAATGGGTGTTATGTAATTGATACTGATATACACTATGATTCACGTGGTAGTTTTACTAAGTATTACAACGAAAAAGAGTTTTTAAAAAATGGGATAAATTATGCATTTAAAGAGCAATTTTTTACGATATCTCATAAAAATGTTTTGCGAGGTATGCATTTTCAGTTACCACCACATGAACATTGTAAACTTGTAAGTTGTTTTAGTGGGGCGGTATTAGATGTCTTATTAGATTTAAGGAAAGGCTCTAGTACTTATGGTGAGAGTGAATCTTTTGAGTTATCTGCTAACAATGGAAAGACTTTGTTTATTCCAATTGGTATGGCGCATGGTTTTCTTAGTTTGGAAGATAATAGCGGTATGCTTTATAGTACATCTGCTGAATATGCACCAGATTATGATGTTGGTATACGGTGGGATAGCTTCGAGTATAACTGGCCAATTAAGAATCCAGTTGTGTCTGCACGAGATGATAATCAACCCTTATTTTATGAAATAGATAGTCCATTTTAAATATGAAATTATTTGTAACAGGTGGTACTGGGTTTATTGGTTCTCATTTTTTGAATGCTGCACTTAAGAATGGCCATGAAGTTGTGGCACAACATCGACCGGGAAGTAAGCCAAGAATACCCCTGTCGCATGAGCCTGAATGGATTGAGGGTCAATTAAACAGTAATTTTATTAAACAATTGAAAGAATGTGATATTTTAGTGCATTTGGCTGCACATACACCAAATCCACCTTATGATTCTCTAGAAAAATGCTTATATTGGAATTTGAATATGAGCTTAAATTTATTAAACCAGGCGTATGAGGCAGGTATAAAAAAATATCTTATTGCTGGCTCATGTTTTGAGTATGGTAGCTCTGGTGAGAGGTATGAGTTAATACCAGTAGACGCCCCTTTAGAGCCAACAATGACATATCCAGCTTCTAAGGCAGCAGCTTCAGTTGCATTTCATAGTTGGGCTGTAGAGAAAAACGTTAGTCTTCAGATTTTAAGAATATTTCAAGTTTTTGGTGAAGGAGAGTCTGAGTCTAGGTTGTGGCCTTCATTGCGTAAAGCAGCAATATCTGGGGAAAACTACCCTATGACAGAAGGTGAGCAAATTAGAGATTTTATTCCAGTAGAAGAAGTAGCTACAACTTTTATTTCATCCCTTTCATTTGATGGAGTAGACCTAGGGAATCCGATTATAAAAAACGTTGGAACGGGATCACCTCAATCAGTAAGGAAATTTTCAGAATATTGGTGGAAAAAATGGAACGCTAAGGGGGAGTTGCAAATAGGAAAGATTCCTTACAGAAATAATGAAATAATGAGATTTGTGCCATTAGTTGAAGATTAATTTTATGAAAAAAATATTTACCAATAAAGAAATAGTTGTTTATATCCCCTCTTTCAATTGCGAAGATTATATTGAAAATGTTTTGATTAATATCCCTAGTGAGCTACATAATATTATTGACTGTTTAATTATTGATAATTGCAGTACAGATGGCAGTGTTTCTAAAATAACTAATTTATTAAATAAAAAAACACTTCCATTTCATATTGCTCTAATTAAAACAAAATACAATTTAGGATATTCAGGTTCACAAAAATTAGCATATAGTCTAGTTCAAAAATCTACAAATGCGAAAAAAATAATTATGCTTCATGGTGACGGTCAATACCCATCATGTTTATTATCAAAATTACAACCTTATTTTAGTTCAACTGCAGCTATAGTGTACGGATACAGGTCAAAAACATTTTATAAGAATAATGAAGAGACTCCATTTTTAACATATATAGTTGTGAAGTTATTAAATAGCATTGAAAATATATGTACTGGTTTCAGGTTTAAGGAGTGGCATAGTGGATTTGTCATGTATTCTGTTAATTTCTTAAAATCTATCCCTTTAAATAAATTAACAGAAACTAGGCATATTGATGGAGAAATGTTGGTGTGCGCTGGGGAGCTTCAAGAAAGAACTGTATCTATACCTATTTATAAGAGATACAAAGAGTATGTTGGATTTGGCGGTTTAAGTTTAATTAAATATGTTGGCTTACATGTTCCAACAGTCATTATAAAAAATATAAAAGGTCATCATAAAAAAATATTATCAGACCATAATAAAGATGTTGATATAAATATTTCTGAAAATTATGAAATTATTTACCCTCGGAATTAGAAGAAAGTTCTGTCTATGAAAATTAAATTAAATATATATGTTGTTGGTGCGGTATTTTTATTTATTAATGTAGCTTTACTTCTTGTTGCCCCATATGATGTTCATCTAGCAAAAGGTGCAGATGCTAGTTCTTGGTATTCTCCAGCACTATCTTTGTTAAAACATGGTGCATTCGTTACATTAAATAATCCAGAAATTTTACAAACTTATCGCCCACCACTCTATCCAATGTATGGAGCATTTATGCTGTTTATTGGTAACAATAATATTATTTCGATTATCATAGGTCAGATTGTACTATTGTGGTTGACAGGCGTTATTACCTATAGAATGGTCGAAAATATCTTGCCTGGCAAAGGTATAGTGGGACTAGTATTGGTTGTCTTTAACCCAAATGCACTAGGCACTGCGCATCTTATTCAGAGTGATATTTTATACATGTTTATGGTAACAGCTACTTTATATTGTTTATTCTTGTATAGAAGCAAAGGAAGTTTTAAATTGTCTATTCTAATTGGGTTTTTATTTGGATTGACATGTTTAGTGCGTACATCTGGACAGTATTTAATATTATTATTACCAATCATATATGTCATTATCGGCTTGTTACAAAAGAGTAAACAACTATTAGCTGTTCACTTATACAATGGTCTGATATCTACAATTATCGCGATAGCTGTTATTTTTCCTTGGGTGCAACACAACGCAAGTGCAGGTTGGGGGTATAACCTTACTACACCTGAGATTAAAGTGGTGTATTTCAGAGATAATGTTATTTATCTGGAAAGCATTCAAAACAATACATCTCTGGGTGACGCTTCAAGGAAAATCGAAGGAGATGAACAAAGCTATATATCCTCCTATGCTGAAAAATGGTTGCATATGAGTAAACACGATAAATTATCATCAATAGCTACTTATTATAAAAAACAGCTTTTTACTTATGATTACAATACAGTTACCAAAGGGTTTATTGATAGTTGGATTGGCCTATTTGGCGCTGGAGGTGCTGCAAATTTACACAACTTATTGGCATTAGATGGTAGTAGATCTATTCAGGCCATGTCTAGTTCTGAAAAGCATATGAGTAGAACAGATGCTGTATTTGATACCTTGCTAAAGTCTAATTTGGTAGTTATATCTATTTCATTGCTCTCTTTTATTTATGTAATAGTATTGCGTATTTTAGGGTTGATAGGATTGGTCAGAATGATTAGATGTAGGGAATATGGAGTGCTGTTTATTCTTTCTGGAATTATAATTTATTTTATGTTAATAGCCCTTTTTGTTGGAAACTCTAGGTATCGTCTGCCTATTGAACCTGCTTTAATCATTATGGCAGTATATGGGTTTAATACTCTTGTTAAGAGAAGTTAGTATGATTTTAAATAGAAAACAGTTAATCGAGCAACATGTAGATAAATTAGCAGAGAAACGTGATAAATGGATTAACAGAAATAGTTATTTTTATAAAAATGATCATTCCTATATGAAGTTCCTTGTGGAAGAGAATGTACGGGTGCTTGAGCTCGGATGCGGTACAGGTCAACTCTTAAGCGCCCTAAATCCATCCCATGGTGTAGGGGTTGACTTAAGTGCCAATGTGGTCAATATAGCACAAAAAAACTATCCAAATCTTGAGTTTATTCAAGGTGATATAGAAAATCCAGAGTTAATTAAATCACTAAAAGGTACTTTTGATTATATTATCCTTTCAGATACTCTCGGGTTTTTAGACGACTGTGAAGAAACATTTTCCAGTCTGCACGCTCTCTGCACCTCAGATACTCGTCTTATAATCTCCTACTATTCATGGCGCTGGCAACCCATCTTAACCTTAGGTGAGAAAATTGGTTTAAAGATGCCGTCATTGGAGATGAACTGGCTATCTACAGAGGATACTATGGGTTTTCTACATTTAGCTGATTTTGAACCGGTCAAACGAGAGTGGCGCCAGTTGATACCCCGTAGTCTGTTTGGCTTAGGTTCGATCGTCAATCGTTTTATTGGTACCTTGCCTTTAATTCGTCGACTATCTCTTAGAAATTATATAGTTGCTCGCTCAGTTCGCAAGGTGGGACTAGGGCAGCCATCAACTACTGTGCTTATCCCTTGTCGCAATGAGAAAGGAAACATAGAGAATGCAGTGAAGCGCTTACCGGACTTCTGTGAGGATCTAGAGATTCTATATGTAGAGGGTAATAGTCAAGATGGCACTCTAGATGAGATTCATCGAGTGATTGAAGCCTACCCAGATAAAGATATCAAGGTTCTGGTGCAAGATGGGAAAGGAAAGGGGGATGCGGTGCGAAAAGGTTTCGACCATGCACGGGGGGATATTTTGATGATTCTGGATGCTGATTTGACTGTTCCACCAGAGGATCTGCCAAAGTTTTACAAGGCAATTTCTTCGGGCAAGGGGGAATATATAAATGGTACACGCTTAGTTTATCCTATGGATGATCAGGCAATGCGCTTCTTAAACTTCTGGGCTAACCGCACCTTCTCGGTACTCTTCACTTGGTTATTGAACCAGAGATTTACCGATACTCTCTGTGGCACTAAGGTATTAACTAAGAAAAATTATGAGAAGATTGTAGCTAACCGCTCTTACTTCGGAGAATTTGACCCTTTTGGAGATTTCGACCTAATTTTCGGTGCTACCAAATTAAATCTAAAGATAGTAGAAGTACCTATTCGCTATGCGGCAAGAGACTATGGTGAAACGCAAATATCTCGTTTTCGCCACGGCTGGCTCTTGTTAAAGATGGTTCTTTTTGCCTATAAAAAGTTGAAGATTGTTTAATGAATCTTAATAACATATTATTAAAAGAATAGAAACAATCTCTAATCAGAAGTTACAGTAAATATGAATCTACAAGATTATCAGAAGCGCTGGAATGAAAAACCTACCTTGCGAGCTATCTATGACGATCTCTATCAAAAAATTGAAAATGTTGCATTGACTGGAGATACTCTAGAAATTGGAGGAGGGATTGGTAATTTGCAGATTGGTGGGGGGCGAGTAATAAAGAGTGATATACAACATTCTGTTGGAGTTGATGTGGTTGCTGATGCTCAAAACCTTCCTTTTGAGAATAAAGTTTTTTCTAATATAGTGTTGTTTGATGTATTACACCATCTGCAGTGCCCATTACTATTTTTTGCTGAAGCGCAGCGTGTTTTGAAGCCAGGTGGTAGGGTGATTATGATGGAGCCTGGTATCACCCCTATCAGTAAATTACTGTATAAAATGGGACACGAGGAGCCAGTTGAAATGGGGTGGGATATGAATAATCCATGTAAGGTAGATGCAGACAAAGATCCTTATGACTCCAATCAAGCAATTCCGACAATACTCTTTAAGCAGGACCCGCAACTATTTCTTTCAGCAGTAAAGGGGTTTAAGATACATAGTTCAGACTGGCTAAGTCTTTTTGCCTATCCACTCTCTGGAGGGTTTAAGTCGTGGTCCTTACTTCCTTATAAGTGGGTATATACCATGCTCAAGATAGAAGAGAAGATCCTTCCATTTTTGGGTAGTCTGATGGCATTTCGTTTGATGGTAGTGTTGGAAAAGGATGAGTCGTAAGATAGCAAAGGATGTAACACTCCTCTTTCTGGCGGCATTGTTGGTTCGTGTTGGTTATGCTTTATTTTTTGTTGAACCAGAATATCTGCTTATTGAGGATCAAGCGCTTTATATTCAGCTCGCACAACAGTTCCCAGAAAGTGGTTTTTTAGGTGTAATCCATGAAAGGGTTCCAGGATACCCTTTGTTTATTTCATCTATTTACACTGTATTTGGTGAATCATTATGGAATATAATTTCAATACAGATTCTATTGGATAGTGCTAGTTGTGTTGTAATTGCCCTAATGGCTAAGTCACTTTTTGGTAAAGGATTTTGGATTGCAGGAATGTTATCTGTTATCAATTTGAATATGATAATACTATCTACCTCACTTTTAACAGATACTTTATTTTTATTTTTATTTATTTTATTTATTTTTTCACTGCTTCAGTATCTACAGAGTGAACGAACTAGGTGGCTCACTTTGTTGGTACTATTTATATCTCTAGCAACTTTAGTGCGCCCATCCTCTTATTACTTATTACCAATTTTGTTAATTGGTTTGGTGAGTTGGATGTTATGGCATAGAGATACTATTCTAAAAATTGGAGCACTAACAGTGCTTTATTTAGTGATTGCTGGGGTTTTATTGGGTAGTATTCACCAACGTAATTATCAGCAGTATGGATCAACAGCATTAGTTTCTCAGACAGGCACACACCTTTTAGGTTGGGTTGTTCCTGCTACTTATCAATATTCTGGGCAAGGTTCTTATCAAGAAGGGCAACAATTAGCTAGAGAAGGGTTAGCTTCGGCATTGCAACATGATCAATTAGAGGAACTACCATCAAATCCATTTGATGGTAGTTCGTATCAGACTAATGTGGGAAAGGATATACTGTTTGAGCTTGGTTTTTTAAATGTTCTAAAAGCATGGGTAGTGGGCTCTACAATTAACCTGTTAGCGCCGAGTGTGGCCTATGCTCCAGCTTTACGAGCAATGGAGCACCCATCTTTTTATGAGACTAAAGGGAGTGGTATAGTTGAGAAATTATTCAATTACATAAAGAATAGCAATGGATTTCTATATCTTTCTATTTTAGCGGTTGGCACTGTCATATCTATAATATTTACAATGCTAGCACTGATAGGTGTATTTAAGATGATTGTGGCATTGCCACCTATAACGACAACTACACTCCTGCTCTTGGTGGGCTACTTCTTAGCTGTAACTGGTCCGATAATAGGAGTAAAGTATAGGCTACCAATAGAACCAATCTTAATTTTATTTGTAACTTACTTTTTTATTGGGACCAGTCTTCTAAAAAAGTCTTAAGTATCTTTTAAATATGAAAATTATACATATCATTACCGATTTAGACACTGGTGGAGCAGAGATGATGTTGTATAAATTGTTAGATTCATTGCGTGATGATAGAATAGATTCTACGGTTATTTCATTAATGGGTCGAGGGAAAATCACTGAAAGGATTGAGGCATTGGGTGTTAAGGTGGAGACGTTAAATTTGGGACAAGGGGAGCACCCCAGTTGGCGGACTATTAAGAAGCTGAGACATATTATGCGAGCTTTCAATCCAGATATAGTACAAGGCTGGATGTATCATGGGAATATAGCTGCGACTGTAGCAGTTTTTTTATTTGACCCAATGCGCAGAAAGGTAAAACTATTCTGGAATGTGAGACAGACTTTGTATGATATCAAAAGTGAGAAAATCCAGACTCGTTGGTTGATTGTATTGGGACGCTGGCTATCTTTTTTTTCACATAGTGTTATTTATAATTCAAACCTTAGTGCAGAGCAACATTGTAATGTTGGATATTTGTCAAAAAAAACAAAGATAA
>Ga0209042_1001945_pt1 | contig 14650 bp, 8 predicted proteins | sample SaaInlV_200m_DNA_6_FD_184649 | JGI IMG/M metagenome (GOLD analysis project Ga0209042, IMG submission 184649) | Marine microbial communities from expanding oxygen minimum zones in the Saanich Inlet - SI037_S2LV_200m_DNA (SPAdes) (version 2) | ecosystem: Environmental > Aquatic > Marine >...
ATGGTGACCTTATCGAGAAATTCGTTATGGGTTCTGGCGCTGGCGGGCAGAAGGTCAACAAGACGTCGTCTTGTGTATACCTACAGCACGTCCCTACAGGGATACACGTGAAATATCACCGTGAAAGGTCTCGGGAGATCAACAGATATATGGCGAGGGTGACGCTATGTACCAAGATCGAAGAGCGTATAAAGAAACGATGCCGCGACAGGCGCATGGCGGCCGAGAAAGTGCGCCGACAAAAACGCGGAAGGTCAAGAAATTCCAAAAACCGCATGCTCGAAGACAAACATCGTCATTCGCAGAAAAAAACTATGCGCAGACCCCCACAACGTGAAGACTAACTCCCTATATATGCTCCGTATAATATCTTAAACTTTGGGCTATACTCTGCGATAAAATCTTCGACATCTTCAGGAGAGATCTGCATGTTATTTCTTATGTCGACACTCTTCAAAGTCTTAAAATCCAGCAATATCATCAAAACGTTTTTTGTAAGTTCTGGGACGTCTCGCATAGTAAGGAATTGTAGTGCTTTCATCTCTTTAAGCCGCTCCACGCCTTTTTCTGTGACAAAATCGCATCTACTAATATTCAATGTTCCAAGTTTGTCTTTTACATGTGATATCATCATCATAGTGTTTAGAAAATTATCGTTAATATCATCACACCCTTTTATTGATAGTGCTAGCAGATTCGGCATCCTAGAGAAAAAGAACTTCAACACTTCGACAAAATATTCTCCGCTACAATAACTCATATTGAGATATTCTAAGGTTTCGTACATCGTCATATCTTGGAAGCATTCTGTAATTTCTTCGTTATCAAACGTCAGTCTTTGCAACAATAATGTTTTCAACTTTGTCAATTTATCGATAAGGCCAATAAGGGCTGGTGCTGTTATGAGGTCGCATCCTCCGAGGTCTAGAGTTTCAAGTTTTTTTGCATTGGCCGCCAAAGTAATAAGAGTATCGTCTGTGATATTTGGTCCCATGAGACGCATCGTGACGATATTTTTCGCCCACTCCAGCAAATTTCCTACACCGTCATCTGTAATATTCAGCGCTCCACTAAAATCTATAGAACGTAATTCATAAGCTATACCATCCTTCAAATCCTCATCTGTGATGGTGAGGTCACATTCATACATATGTATCGCCCGTAACATTCCAATCTTAAAAAGTTCTGCTGCGCCAGTCATTTTCCCACATCCGCTGAGATCTAAAATCTCCAAGGGCATCGTCCCAAGGGGTGTTATATCTTCGATCCCCATGCAATCTACAACCTTCAAGCGCTGTATTGACAGCGCAGCAATGGCAATGATACTTTTATTTGTAATATTACAGTTTTGTACATCGAGAGCTTCAAGTTTGGGAAATGACGCCGCCAATAATTCCATATCACTATCACCAAGATCGCGACATCCATTAATACCAAGGATTCGTAATTCGCTACATTCTTTCAAAAGCCTGATAATTCTTTGTGTTGGCCCTATGCATTTATTGGCATTGAGCTCCAGAAGTTCGTGTAAGTGTTGTCCAATAGCCTTTATTCCAAGATCTGTAACCTGCGAATATCCTATTCTTAACGTTTTCAGTCCCCTTGCTCGTGTTATAGCTTGTATCCCCTTGTCCGTGACATCATCGCATCTTTGAATATCACATTCTTGTAGGGTCGCATTTATCCGCGCTCCTTCACAAAAGAACGCTTCCAGAACCTCATCAGTGACGGCGCTGCTACAATGACCGAGGACCAGTGTTCTCAGATGCCCACAATATTTATTGACGCATCGTGCTAAAGCGATAAGCTCTTCACTTGTCAACGTCGCCATCCCTGAGAAGTCGATGGTCTCGAGAATATACAACCCAGGCCTATGATGTTCTGATATCGCATCAAGCAGATCTTCAAATATTCTAGTGGCACTTGCAACGCTATCTCTGCTACAAGACGCCGTCTTATTAAAAGCGTTGAGTTCTTGTATAAAAGCATTCTTATGTTCTTCACTATTATCACTACCGTCGGGTTTTCTTAGCAGACACGATCGGCTAAAAGGCTCCCACATCGCATCTTCCAATGATATCGACACAGTAGCTTCGTCGACTTCAAGAGCTACAAGGGTAGGAATCTCATGAAGAGGCGCTATGTATCTCTCTTCAAGATTGGGGCATCCTATGAAGACGCATTTCTCAAGATTATGATTGGGGGCAAATCTTTTAGGGTGTATAGCAACGATGTCTCCTCTTTGTTCTCTGATAGTATTACCTTCATCGTCACATGTTACGACGCCAACATATCGAGCCTCTTCACCGTCTTCCGATACACACACTCCTTTTTCTGTGTTGTCACGTTCTATAGCACATAAACACCGTCCTGTCAGGTTCGGGCATTCAGAAAAAACCAGCTCTTCAACACTCCAAGGGAGAAACTTCATAGCTCTAATTATAGGCTCGAAATGCTCGTCATCGAGCAACGTTTTTATGGTGAGGGTTCTTATTCCATCAGACATGACGAGTGTCAACGTCACTTTGCCTTCTAAAGTATCTTCGAATTGCTTGGTCCATTCTACGAAGGCCTTATTTATTATATCTTGAACTTCAGGGACTTCTTTAAGCATACTCCCGAGATATACGAGGACGACGCCAAGCCTCTCACCCGAATATTCATAGCATAATGCCCCATCTTCAAGACCTTTTTGTATGGCTTGGTCTTTTATAGCTGGCGATTGTTGGGTTTCTTTTTCTTCACTACCACATTGTATCGCGCGCGTTTGCACCTCGATGCTACGTCGTTGTGGGGTATACATAAGATATGCTAGCGCTAACAACCCCATCCCTAACGGCAACGCCGTGTTGGCAACATTTTCTTCGCGAGGCAATATGGTTCTCGCAGCACCTCCTAAAAAATACGTCGACAGAGCCAAGGCACACAAAGCCAAACTATCTATACGTCTTGCCCTTCCCGCCAATATAGCTCCTGGTATCAGTGTCGCCCCACCTAGTGCCAACAGCGTTCCTGTTCCTTCACTCTCAGGGAAAATAGTATACCGTGAAGAAGCTCCGAAACAAAAAGATGCAAACCAAAAACATATCTGTGAGACTCTATTGACTTTTTCTCTGACGCCACCATCAGCAAAAAAGGTCGCCAATTCCAGCCCACGGTTTCTTACAATACTTCCTTCTTCTCTTCTCGACAGCGCATCACGCCTGTCTTCTTGTCCTTTGCGAACGCTAGATGCTGTATTAAGTGGATCCATAACAAACCAAATCTTATTTATTTACTTTATTGTTGCAGAATTTATTTTCCTCTACGAGGCATCATTGGCGAGCCTGGGGAATCATGCCGTGGCTGTAACGTCATCGACGCTACACTACTACGTGTTCCCAATGACCCTCTATCAGTTTTTCTTTTCCCTAGCAGCGTAGAGCGTTTCCATATAAGATCCACAAGCTCTGGCGTCAAATCCGACATTTCTCTCGATTCCCTTATCATTTCTAAATCTTCAGGATCATCATTAAAAAGAAATTGCTTATAAACATCTGTCAGCGACGTTGCTGCACGGCGTCCCTCATTATATTCGTGAACATCCCCCTCTCTTTGCAAATCTTTGCGTCTAAATTCTTTTTTAATTTTCTCATAGACATCGTCAATTTTTCGCATTGTCTGCAGATGCAAAAGAACTTCTTCTTCGAGCCTATGTTTCAAAAAACCATATATCTCTGTCATCTGTGGAAGACGCATTTCAATACGCTTCTGGCATTTTTCTATCTCTTCAAAATCTTGTTTTGTAAGGACATAGTCTCTTTGCGAAGTCCTATATCCTATATTACAATATGCACATGTCACATCGAGAAGATCGCCACTATAAGACCCCTTAAGGTGTGTTATATATTCCCTTGAGATATCTTCTACGACCTCTTTTAACGCAAACATCGTCTCATCATTAGCTTGATTAAGGTATGCATCAAGAGTTGCGCTTCTCTGAAACTTCCTGGCCTCTACACCTGTGAATTCATCTTTGTATCTCCTTTCTTCTAATGAAATATCTTCATCGACATCAGCGGCATCTTGATCAGCAGCAGTAGATAACGAGTGCGCTGGATGCTGAGAATATTTATTATGTAATATCTCATGTAAGGACTGCATGGCGCTATATACCATCTGCGCCTCTGAAACCTTACCCAATATCTTATCTCTTATATACAACGACGATACCATTTCGTCGCTAGCGTATCCTGCCGATATAAAAGCCAACCTTTCTATTATTCTTTCTTGCTTGCATTCATGCTTTATATCATCTTCATATCGCTCTGTTTCCTCCATAACGCTGTTCAGCCACGCGATAACGGTATCTTTTGTTAGCGTTGTAATAGGAAGGGCAATATCATCGCTCTCTATTCTTCTTTTAATAGCATCGTTGCTTTCACCTTTACCTTCGAAATATTCCCATACGATACCCTGGTAATAGCCTTTAAGCTCTTCTATTCCCATCTTTATTCGTCGATATATTTCTTCAGAAATAAAAGAGAACTCTACATGTCCACCTTTACCACTCTCAATAACGATAGTATGTTTTTTCAATCGTTGCTCATCAACATCTTGATATAGGCATGCTAAACGTATAAGGTCTTCGCCATAAGGTTTCGTCAAAGCGCGAAATTCCTCGTCATATGCTTGTGAGGTCTTTGCTATATATTCTATAAGTTTGACAAGGTCATCATGCTCCAAAGATACCAACGACCTAGAGCTTCGTATGTCAGATAGTTTCGCTACATCTTCAAAGGCCTCTCTGAAACGCTCTATTTCTTCATCGTCGAATTCTGGAGTGTCCTTCCGCAATGCTGTCATATCAATACGGTCATGGCCTAATATGTCGAATATCGTCTTCTTTCCTGGGATGATTTGACTATGAGAGCACAACTTCTCCGAGAAGACAATACGTCCATAAAGTCGAGATATTTCTTTATATACGGGGAGTATCGTCGTCTCTATACATTTTTCGACATCATTAAGATCCTGCTCTGTCAAGACCTTAAAACCTCGCTGTGATATCCTATAACGTTTTTTCTGATATGAGCATGCAAGGTCGATGACGTCCCTTTTTTGTGGCATGCTAATAGCATCTCCTGTCTTTCCAGCAGCCAAAAACAATCGCTCTTCAAACAGCACCCTTCGTTCTTCTAGCACTTGTAATACGAGCTCTATTTCAGTGTCTGACAATTCTGGTATGCTTTTCCCTCGTATTCTTTCGAGGCTACGATGGTGCGACATTGCTATACTAGGATCTTTGTGAAAATCTAAAGTCTCGCTGCTCTCTTGAAGATATTTATTATAGAACTCGTAAAACGCCCTCCAATAAGGAAACAAACGTCTCTGTGCTGTTAGTCTTGTGACAATATCTTCGCCACGCCAACGTTTTTTTTCTGCTTCACGCACCGATAATTCTCTGTTACCGCTATAGATATCAGCAGCCCAATTGAAGAGGCGTTGCTCATCATCATTCTCAGAGACACGTATCTTGTTAAAAGTATAGGCTGTGGAGATGTCGGCATTTTGCGTCCTCCTCCGTGTCTCACTAAGACGACGATATTTGCTATCGCCACCCATTCGTACTGCAACGAAACCGGCATTCTTAGCGTTACCCTCTTCATCTCTAGTGACGTTAAGTCTCACAAACTTCTTTTCCTTAGCAAGACGGATAAGATCGTGAACTTTTGTCATCGGCGACGCTGCCGTCCTTGCCATAACACCAGAGGCTGCACCGACAGCTTTGCTAGCCACAAATTTCAGGGCGCTGAATTCTTCAGGAAGAAGAGCTGTCAAGCTCTTCACTCCTGCTGTTACAAGTTCCTTAACACCACTGCTCTGGAGTTTTTCGTGAAGATCCCTTATTGTTTCAGGATTACAGCGTTCTGCCAGCGCCCTATTTAAAAAACTTTCTTTTTTTCCTTCCTCGCCAGAAAGCGCTTCGTGGCCCTCCTGCGAAGCATCGGTGGTTGTCTCTGTACTATGCTGCATTATGTCATATTCTTCTTGTGCACAGTCTATGTCGTCAGACACTCTCGACAGCTCTTCGAAATATGGCGCCAAAGCCTCAATGCTTTCTTCCAGATCATCGAGAGATATGTTTTGGGGATCAATATCATCTCTACCTAATATCTGCGGAGCAAACATGCGTGCCACTTCGACAAAAGAATGTTCTACTTCAGCATTGTCATAATAAATTTTAAGGACTTCTAAGGCTGTCTCATCGACTGTCTGCGCCTCAGAAGCAATACTTCCTCTCTCGGACCCTTCATCACCAGCTTGCCGACAACATCCCCAAAAACAGTCTGTACAGAAATTTATATTAGCGCCTCTGAGGTCAACGCTCAATTTAAGAGTAGGAGAAATAAGAGACATATTCAGTTATCCTCAAATATAAATAACAAAAATATCGTTCTAACAACTTCGAAGATTATTTATCAAACAATTCCTTTTTAAAACCCGGTTTGCGTCCTAAACTTTTTCTTCAGCTTATTCGGATGAGGCATATTTTTCATTTTTTTTCTTAGGTAAACTCTTTTGAGTTTACCTAAGAAAAAAGTGGGAAAGATGCCCATCATAGTAAGAATGAAAAAGAATATTCTAGAAGGTCATACTAAGGGGAGTAATTAGGCATCTTCAGAGTGTTAGGAGAAAAAATAGAAACCGCGTTTAGTCAAATAACATCCTTATTTCCAAGAGCGATCCATGCTGTGACAGCAGCCGGATTCGAAACAAAAATATTCAGTTTTATAATAGCCTTTGCATTAAAAATGCTGTTTAAAAGTCGCCCTACTCTCACATAGCGTGATGTAACGAGCACTATTTCCCAAAATCCTCCTTGCTAAACTAACAAGTTTAGCTGCGAAGCATTTTGAAAAATCCTACTCATTACAGTACGCTCTGAGAGAGGTTTATGACTCAACTCGGGTTTAAAAAAAACATTTACCTTGTTTCTTTAGCGGTCATCTTTTATCGTAATGTTTAGAATATTATAATTATTAGAAGGTTATATTGTGGACGTTGAAGCAGAAGAAAAAACGGTATCTTTGCCTCCTGCGGTGAAGAAATATATCGAGAAGCAGAAAGCCATCCCTGGCAGTCTTATCAAGGTACTTCATAAGGTACAGGAACATTTCAGTTATATCCCTCGTTCTGCGGCGTTCGAAGTCGCTGACATCATGGAGATCCCTGTCGCCAAGGTATATGGTGTCATCACCTTCTACCATGCCTTCAAGCTAGAAGCCCCCGGACAGCATACCATCTCGGTATGTATGGGTACGGCGTGTTACCTCAAAGGCGGTGAAAACCTCCTCGAAGAGCTTAAGAGTATGCTCGGCGTCGATGTCGGAGAGATAACCCCCGACGGTGTTTTCTCGATACATACAGTACGGTGTCTTGGGTGTTGCGGTTTGGCGCCTGTTATGATGATCGGCGATAAGGTCTACGGCAATGTCACCAAAGAAAAGCTTCCGGCGATCCTTGCCGAATACCAGGAGAATTGATGCTATGGCAAAGTTAACGCGCGAAGCGCTTGAAAATCTTAGGAAAGAAAATGTCCACGAAGAAGCCATCACCATAATGGTAGGGATGGGGTCTTGTGGTATCGCCGCCGGCGCAAAAGATGCCTACGATGCTTTCGTCGAAGAGCTCGCCAAGGCAGGCCTAGATGACGTCGTCATCAAAAAGACAGGATGTATAGGACTGTGCTACTCGGAACCTAACGCCGAAGTCGCCGTCCCTGGGATGCCAAGGGTGTTGTACGGCAATGTCGATTGTGCTGTAGCGCGTGATATCGTCAAGAAACATATTATCGGCAAGACACCATTAGAAGGCCCTAATGCCCTCCGTAGCGGCGAAAACATCGAAATCGACGAGAAGCAGCAGCGTATCGTCTTGAGAAACTGTGGTGTCATCGACCCCGAAAACATCGACGACTATATCAGAAGAGAGGGCTACTGCGCCATTGAGAAGGCGCTCTTTGAGATGTCGGCAGACGACGTCCTGGGAGAGCTTAAAACTTCGGGCCTCCGCGGCCGTGGCGGCGCTGGTTTCCCTACGTGGCTCAAGTGGTCTTTCACCAAAGAAGCCTCTAGCGACGAGAAATATATAGTATGCAACGCCGACGAGGGCGACCCCGGCGCGTATATGGATAGAAGCACCCTTGAGGGCGACCCCCATGCTATCCTCGAAGCTATGGCAATAGCGGGATATACCGTCGGCGCCAGCACTGGCGTGATATATATCAGGATAGAATACCCTCTAGCGATAAAACGCCTAGAGATCGCCATAGAACAGGCGAAAGAATATGGTCTCCTCGGAAAAGACATCCTAGGCAGCGGGTTTGACTTCGACATAGAGATAAGATTTGGCGCTGGAGCCTTCGTCTGTGGCGAAGAGACAGCACTGCTGGCCTCCGCCGAAGGCGAGCGTGGGATGCCTGTCCCAAGGCCGCCGTTCCCTGCTGTAAAAGGTCTGTGGGGCAAGCCTACCGTCATCAACAACGTCGAAACCCTTGCAAGCATCGCTACGATACTACGTAATGGTGGCGAATGGTTTGGAAGCATCGGTACCGAGACCTCCAAAGGGACAAAAGTCTTCGCCGTCACCGGAAAGATCGCTCATTCTGGCCTTATCGAAGTTCCTATGGGTACGACGTTCCGCGATGTCATATATACGATATGCGGTGGGATCTTAGGGGGCAAAGAATTCAAGGCGATACAGACAGGAGGTCCTTCTGGAGGGCTTATCCCCGCCGACCAGCTCGACACCCCTATCGACTACGAAAATCTTCAGGCTTTAGGGTCTATAGTAGGCTCCGGAGGGATGATCGTCCTAGACGAAGACGACTGTGTCGTCGATGTCATAAAGTTCTACCTAGAATTCAGCGTCGATGAGTCTTGTGGGAAGTGCTCGCCATGCCGAATAGGAGGCAGGACGCTATACAATATGCTCAGAAGGATATCACAGGGCGCAGGGAAACTCGAAGACATCCCCAAGATGAAAGAACTGTCACATACCATGCAGAAAGCATCGCTTTGTGGGCTAGGACAGACGACGCCAAACCCCGTACTCTCGGCATTACGACACTTCGAAGAAGAGTTTATGGCACACGTCGTCGATAAACACTGCCCAGCGAAGAAATGTAAAGGTCTTGTCAGCTACAGGATAATCCCAGAGAAATGCATAGGATGTACGCTATGTGCCCAGAAATGCCCCGTCGATGCTATCGCCGGAAAACCACGGGAAAAACATGTGATCGACCAAGAAAAATGTATAAAATGCGGCGAATGCCTTAAGGCTTGTAAGTTCGGCGCTGTAAAGTATGAATAAGAGAGAAAACGATATGATTTCTTTAGAGATAAACGACAAAAAAGTAGAAGTCCCCGAAGGGACTACTATCCTCGACGCTGCCCGCGAGGCATATATTAAGATACCAACGCTATGCTATTGTCCTGACCTTCCAGCTTCTGGGGCTTGTGGGATATGTGTCGTAAAGGTTTCTGGTTCTAACAAGATGATCCGAGCATGTGCTACTACCGTCGAAGAAGGCATGAAAGTCATCACACACGATCCCGAGATCGTCAACGTCCGTAGAAACGTTTTGGAGCTCATCCTCTCAACACATCCTAACGACTGCCTACAATGTCCCCGCAATGGCTCTTGCGAGCTGCAGACCCTCGCCGAGGAGTTCGGCATCAGGGAAGTCCCCTACGAGCGCCGCCTTCGTGACCTCCCCTGTGACGACTCAACAGGCTCTATCGTCTTAAACCCCGAGAAATGTATCAACTGTGGTCGTTGTGTAACGGTATGTCAGGATATGCAGAATGTTTATGCTCTAGAATTTCTCGGTCGCGGCGAAGACGTCCGCATGGCTCCTGCTGCCGATGCTAACCTCCAGGAGAGCCCTTGCATAAAATGCGGTCAATGCGCAGCACACTGCCCTGTAGGAGCGATATACGAGCACGACGACACGAAGAAAGTCTGGGATGCCCTCGCCGACGAGACCCTCCATACCGTCGTACAGATAGCCCCTGCCGTGCGCGTCGCCATCGGCGAAGAGTTCGGCTATGAGCCCGGCACTCTCCTTACTGGCAAGGTGTATACTGCCGTCCGTGAGCTCGGATTCAAAGGCATCTTCGATACGAACTTCGGTGCAGACCTTACCATCAACGAAGAGGCTTATGAGTTCTTCGAACGCTTCGTCAACGGCAAAGGCGCCCTTCCTCTCATCACTAGCTGCTGTCCTTCGTGGACAGACTATATGGAGAAGTTCGCCCCGGACTTCATCGACAATTTCTCTACGGCGAAGTCTCCCCACGAGATGCTTGGCGTCATGGCCAAAACGTATTACGCCAAGAAGATGGGCATCGACCCCTCCAAGATCTTTATGGTATCGATAATGCCATGTACGGCGAAGAAATATGAGATAACACGCGCCGATGAGATGTTCGCTAGCGGATACCAAGATATCGATGTGTCGCTGACGACACGAGAGTTCGCCCGCATGATAAAATCTGCAGGAATAGACTTCCCTGCCCTCCCCGACGGCGAAGCAGACTCCATCCTCGGAGAATACTCCGGAGCAGGGACGATTTTCGGCGCCACAGGCGGCGTAATGGAAGCAGCACTGCGTACGGCATACTTCGCGATAACGAAGAAAGAACTAGAAGATGTAAACTTCACCGCAGTAAGAGGCCTAGAAGGCGTAAAAGAAGCGACGATATCTATCGACGGTAAAGACGTCCGCGTCGCTGTAGCACACTGGATGTCGAACATCGAGACCGTCCTCGACCGCATACGGAAACGCCGCGACGAAGGCGGTGAACCTTATTACCATTTCATCGAAGTCATGGCATGCCGAGGAGGATGCGTCGGCGGAGGAGGACAACCATACGGCGCTACCGACGAGATACGTACAAAACGCGCTGCAGGGCTTTATAGAGACGACGAAAAGAGCACCTTCCGATGCTCGCACCACAATACCAGCATAATAACACTATATAAAGAGTTCCTCGATAAACCACTGAGCAAGACGGCACACAAATACCTACACACCGCATATAAAGAAAGAAGACAATATTTACATTGAGCATTGAACATTGAACATTGAGCAATGAGCAATAGAAAGTAACTTTTTTACTGATAACTGATCATTGATCACTGTTTATACGCTATCCGCTATAATAATCACATTGTCATGACGACATGCTCGCACAGCGAAAGATCGCGGTATATAGCGTCGACGTCTTCACGACCCTGGGCGACGAACGTCACAGTAATAGAAAGATATGTCCCTTTGGCACTCTCTTTCCGCGAAACGACAGTGAAAATATCTTCGCCACCATGCTTTTTGAGAATCTTGCCGACGGCAGCTTCGAAATCCTCGGAAACTTTACCCATAATCTTTATAGGGTATTCGCAGGGAAATTGTAGTTCTTGTTCTTTTTCTTCCATATCAATCCTAATATAAATTTCTTTAACCGACTCTACAGCATGCCATAAAAAGCTTTTTTATTGCAAAGGCATAAGCGATACACTATAATCGTATTTTTCATCCACCATAAAGAAAAATTACTATGGAACCAGCAGCAGCTCCTGGAACAGCTATGTCATCAATTCCCGCTGATGATAAGGACCTTGGAAATGGTTTTTGTGATCCATCAGAAATACTGTCGGGTATAACTCCTGACGCCGACATAGCACTAATTCCTTTTTTTAGAGCTATGGAAGCTTGCCCTAGAGAACTCAATATGGAAATCGAAGTCCCTTACCATATTCGTCATAGATTTAATCATTGTAAGGAAACAGAAAATACGTATGGACCCATAAAGATGTTAGTTCATCGCATAAAGATGTTAGTTCTTCGTATTTTACAAATATGTAAAACAAAACACGCAATAAAAAAACTAAAAGCTGAGCGTAGCCTAGAGATAAGAGCTCTACCACTTGCTATACAATCGCCAGAAGAAGTCAAAGAAGATATGTGTTATAAACACGGCTTAGAAATCAATAGTAGGCTCGCCAACTTCACTCTTCGCCTTTGCGCCATTACTCGTCATATAGCAACAAAAGAAGATTACAGCGCAATAAGCAGCCGTGTCCACGAATACCTCGATGGATATCCTTCATACCACTACGATGATTTAAAAAAAATGTTACTACTACTCCTAGGGTTTGAAGAAGACTCTGAAAAAACAAGTTTTTTTGATGCTTTTATAGAATCTAAAAATCAAGAACTTAAAGAAAGCGCAACCAAATTCAAGGAATTCTCAGAAAAGCTCGCCAAAGAAACTCATATAGATCGCTTATCCCAAATTATGGCCAGTGATAATCCTATTCCTGAACCTGTCAACATCATCACTACTTTTTTAAGTTTCGAAAAGCCTTTTCGTACAGCATTATTAGGACAACAAGATCTCGATGTAGAAACTAAAAAGCAGTTAGATAACATTGGTAACTCACTGCATTCGCAACTGGTCAAAATGGCTGCTTTAATGCAAGAAAGAACAGCGTCTAGAGACAACACATATGCCGTCCGCCCGTCTTCTTCCTTTTGCTAATATCAAATTATAATAATCAATAAATTAATTTTTTATTATTAATGCTTTATTTTATTGATAGTCAATGGTATAATCTTTGTTTAACAACCAAAAAAGCGAGATTATATGTCATTTTCAGACCTAAACTTAAATTCAGAAATATTAAAAACTATCGAAGAAGCTGGATATACAACACCAACACCAGTACAAAAACAAGTAATCCCTAAAGTCTTAGAAGGCCGCGACCTTCGAGCTTCAGCGCCAACAGGAACAGGAAAGACCGCTGCTTTCATCCTCCCCGCACTAAACCGTATTATGACAGAACCAGAAACCAAAGGCCGTGGTCCTCGTATCCTTATACTCGTCCCTACCAGAGAACTGGCAATGCAGGTAGCTTCACAGGCAAGCAAATATAGCAAACGCCTTCCACGCGTTAAAACAGTATGTATCTACGGCGGAGCACCATATTATGCGCAAAACCGTGACCTCGCAGGAAAATACGAGATATTAGTCGCTACACCAGGACGCCTTATCGACCATATCGAACGCGGAAAGATAAACTTCTCAAGGCTAGAACTCCTCGTCCTCGACGAAGCAGACCGCATGCTCGACATGGGATTCATCGAACCTGTAGAACTGATAGCATCAAAGACGCCAAGCAACAGACAGACACTGCTGTTCTCAGCGACACTTAAAGGCTCCGTACTGAAACTATCAGAACGTCTGCTTAACAATCCTATGGAGATCACAGTAAGACACAGCAAAGAAGAATATGAGAATATCGAACAGCGTATGCACTACGTCGACGATATATACCATAAACAAGAACTTCTTAACCACTTTCTTGAAGATCAGAACATCGAACAGGCATTGATCTTCACCTCAACAAAGATCCAAGCCGACCAGCTCGCCAACCAACTTAACGAATTCGACCACAAAGTTGCAGCACTACACGGCGATATGAACCAAAGACAGAGAACACGGACTATCATGAGAATGCGCGAAGGAAAGATTAAAATCCTCGTAGCTACAGACGTCGCAGCACGAGGTATCGACGTAAAGACAATAAGCCACGTAATAAACTTCGATATGCCAATGAACCCAGAAGACTACGTTCACCGTATCGGCAGAACAGGAAGAGCAGGATGTAAAGGCCTAGCGCTGTCATTCGTATCATCAAGAGACTATAAGATGATAAAAATTATAGAACACTTTACAGGACAACAGCTCGACTTCCAGACAGTCCCCGGCATGGAACCTAAGAAAAAAATGATGTCTTCGACGAAACCAATGCGTAAAAAAAGACCTTTCTCAAAGACACACCGTAATAATAGGCCCTCTTCTTCGACACATCGTAATAAGAAACCTTACTCGTCGGCAACAGACGGAAATAAGAGATCTTACTCGTCGGAACAAGGAACGAAAAAACCCTTCGCCTCGAGAACAGACGGAAATAAAAGACCTTACTCGTCGGAACAAGGAACGAAAAAGCCGTTCGCCTCGAGAACAGACGGAAATAAGAGGCCTTACTCACCGTCACAAGGAACAAAAAAACCGTTCTCATCAAGAAAAAGCAACAACAGTTCTTTTTCAGAAACAGACGGTAATAAAAAGTCATTTTCGTCAAAAGGCGGAAATAAAAGACCTTTCGCATCAACACAGCGCAAAAAGAAACCAGCATTCTCAGCGACACAGAATAAAAAAGGTGGATTCCGACATAAAGCAGGCAGTGCCTCAAAAAGCTTCTAAATTCGGAGATCGGAAATAGGACTTTTACAACGGAGACGCGGAGAGACACGGAGAGCACGGAGAAAGCAGGTTTTTTGCCACAGAGGACACAGAGTACCCACAGAGGATACACAGAGAGGAAAAAGAATATGGCTGGGGGATTCTCCCCCAGACCCCCTTTTTCATTGAACATTGAATAAACCCGGACACGGCAGTGCCCCCTCTCGCCGTTGTCGTAAAAGTAAGATTGTATCTTTACGTTTGTTATAGGAAAAACAAAGAAAGGAAGTACAATCAATGACAATGGCGACAGCTGTGCGTCCGCTGCGCGCGCTCTGCGCAGTGGGCGCGCTCTGTGT
>Ga0209042_1001948_pt1 | contig 14634 bp, 7 predicted proteins | sample SaaInlV_200m_DNA_6_FD_184649 | JGI IMG/M metagenome (GOLD analysis project Ga0209042, IMG submission 184649) | Marine microbial communities from expanding oxygen minimum zones in the Saanich Inlet - SI037_S2LV_200m_DNA (SPAdes) (version 2) | ecosystem: Environmental > Aquatic > Marine >...
CGCGCTCATGAATATAGGGCGCGTACCGGGTGAACTGTTCCTCGGTCATCCCGTTCTTCCTGGATATGAGGTCGCGTTCCTGCTGTGTCAGCCACGAGTCCCCCGCCGCTGCAGTGATGCCTGTTGCTGCGAGCCAGATGGAAAGTGTTGATCGTACCGCTCTCATAGGTGTCTTCTTCTGTGATGGCTCGAAAAAGGGGGCCTTCTGAGGACTCACGCCATGCCATTTGTCCTGATGGAGTAAGAGCAGCCCGGAGTGGCGTTGACTTAAGGCACGGTCGTCGGGGACGCCGCCCCTCCAAGAGCACTTCCGAGGGCGAGAGGCGCTGGAGGGCCGATGCCCCCAGCGGCCGTCTCTGAGGGAGAATCACAGTGTCTCAGCACGTTCCCAGATGTCGTCGTCGTAGCGTACGCCAAATCCTGGTCCCAGGGGAACGGGCAGCTTTCCTCCCGGGCGAAGGTGGAAGGTCGGCTCGTACCAGCTCGGCTCCTCCTGTTCCCCGGCGTTGTACTCGAGGAAAGGCCCGATGTTGGGCACCACTGCGGCGAAGTGGAGCAGTTGGGCCAGTTCGGCGTTTGTCTTGGGGCTGTGCGGCGTGACCATCATCCCGTTCTCTCGTGCCATTCGGGCGATGTGGAGAGCTCGGATGATGCCTCCGCAGTACATCAGATCGGGCTGGATCACGTCGACGTAACGGTCTGTAATCATCATTCGGAAGAGAGCCAGATTGCAGTCCTGCTCCCCGCCGGCAACGGGGATGTTCAGGGCGTCTGCCGCTGCTTTGGTCGCCTCGTACTGCTCGAATGGGCAGGGCTCTTCGAACCAGGCATAGCGATTGTCCTGGAGCATGTGCCCGACCTCGATGGCTTTCGCGCTGCTGAAGGAGCCGTTGCCATCTGCGTAGAGCGTCGTGTCGTCCCCCAGCCGAGCACGCATGAGGGGAATCAAGGTCTCGGTTCGTCCCGGGCTTGAGTCTTCGTCGTTGAGCATGCGCCCCCCGACCTTGAACTTAACGGCTCTGGCTCCTGTCTCCGCCACTCGCCGAGCCAGGATATCGGCCTCTTCCTCTGCGCTCGTATCACGGTTCATCCGTGACAGGTAGCAGTCGAACTCGGTTTGACGGACGCTTCCCAGTAAGGCACACACGGGTTTCCCGGTCACCTGGCCGAGGAGGTCCAGACAAGCAGTCTCCACGTAAGCGATGCAGTTGAACAGTGGGGTGCCGTGGTACTTGTAGTTCTGACGGTACGCGTCTTTGACGCACTGTTCGACGCAGCGTGCATCGCGTCCGAGGAAAGAAGGAATGACCAGATCCTTCAGAATCGGGAGGAGGACGGGAGCACGGAAATTGCACGTGCCAACGCCGAAGCGGCCATCGGCCGTGAACGCGCGAACGAGGACGAGTCCATCGAGACGCACGACCTCGATTGCCTCCACCGTGATCTCTTTCGGGTGGCAATCGAGCAGTCGTGGTGCTGCACTGGGGAAGTTGTGTTGGTCTGAGTAGACAGCCACGGTGGCTCCGATGTAGCGGGCGGCGGCAGGTCGCGACGTGGTTCACCGCGCGGGCCTACAGTAGCCCCTCATGTGGTCAGTTCGAGCCGACCCCGGGGTTTGCTCGTCAGCGGAGGCGTCACTCTCGTGGCCGGTGACCTACTCCGCCTCAATGCCAAGGAGGCGGAATCCGTGGCCGGCGGCCAGGCAGGGATCCTTGATCACATACGTGCCGCTTTCGAACGCGGTCGTGACCTTTTCACCGGTCTCGATGTCGAAGATCCGGCTCGCCATCAGGCGTTTCCCTTTGATCGGTATGAGAGCGTTGATATCCAGCTCTGTACCGGCCAGGTACTGACCCTTCGCTTCGCCGTTGAACAGCAGGATCGCCGCTGAGCGCAGACTTGCGTTCGAGTAGACGCTTGCGTGAATGCCCTTGGCGGGGCAGTGGACCATGCCATCGGTGAGCCAATAGCCGGCAAAGAGGCACCGCTCTGTATCCGGAAGATTGACCAGCCCGCGAAGGCGGCTCAGCGTGCGGCGGAGCTCCAGGTGGTCGTCCTTCTGGTACTTGTAGTGCGTCAAGGCGGTCGGATGGATATCGTGGCTCATCATCATGGCCCACAGACTGCGCTTGATCCGGCTATCTCGCTCGGGCCTGGTGCCCTGAAAGTGCGACAGCCAGGGGCGGGCCACCTGCATGGTACTCTTGGTCCGAGCCATGGCCCGGAACTGACCGACGGGCCACTGGTCCAGGCTGGTCATGTCCGCCCCGTCTGCGTACCAGTCATTCTCCACCATCCAGAAGACTTCGGCGAATCCCAGATCGACGTGCATGTTGCTTGCCCACATGGGGGGGCGCATAAGCTGCCAGCCGAGTACGTGGAGCCGCTTGATGAGCTGACGGCGCCGGTAGAGGAGCCACTGTTCTTCCATGCACCCGCGTTCCGGGTTGTACTCCCTGACGGTGCCGATCGAGCTGTTGTCCCACCACGTTCCGTTGACGCCTGATTTTTCCAGCAGAGGTCTGTGGTACCAGATGAAGAAGTCGATCATGCTCTGGGTCCAGTTGACGCCGGTTACGGAAACTTGTTCATCTCTGGTCCATTGGGCCGTGCCCTGGTAGTTCCAACGTCCACTGTCGCTGGCAGAGCTTCGGTTCGGCTGCCAGTTGCTCTTGCCGAGCCATTCGCCACCGAAGGTCCGGAACTCCTCCGGGCCCATGCCGGTGAGTTGTCCGCTGCCATACATGATGAGCTTGGCGCCGTGGAAGAGCTTCGGACCGTAGCGCCACCAACGGTAGTTTTTCTTGTGGGTCCGCTGCTCCTCGCCCTGGTGTCGCATGCCGTAGAGCACGAATTTGCGCAAGGCGTCGTAATCCTCTGGCTGATCATTGACGAAATCGTCCACCGATTTGCCGTAGTAGCGGTAGCCGCGGGTGTCATGGGCGTCCAGACCTTCCTCGTTGAAGGTGCGGTGGCGCGGGTGGTTCGGCTTTGCGGGGGTGGCCTGTAACGCGAAGCGCACGGTACGGGGCTCGCTCAGGTCGACGGGGCCGGCCAGCATGCGCACACGCAGTCGCACATCTCCGTTCTTCAGACGCTCGATCCGGATCACGGGCTGGGTGTCCCGGAGTTCCCATCCGTCGGCGCTCCAGGCGAAGAACCACAGGCCGCGATCGCCGTTGCCGACATAGGTGCGCGGCACAAAGCTCTTCCAATCAAAACGGCTGCCCCGGTACCTCATCAGTTCCGTACTTTTGAAGTGAACGCCGGGTTTGGTCGGGATGGCGCTGAAGTGGTTACCGTTTCGTCCATCTCCCAGGCGCTGTACGTAGAGGGTATCGATCGGGCATCCTCTCTGGTCGTCGAGGTCGATCACGAGATCAGTGCTTTCCACGGGGGTGTCATTCGCCGCCCTGAGGGTCGCTTCAACTTCATACCAACCATCGTATTCGACGACAGCCTTCACGTCGGCGCTGACGGGGCCCACCTGGGTGCGGCCCCCGATGTCGACGCGGTGCAGGGCTGCGCTTTCTACTGTCTTGCCCTTGCCTTTGCCGACGAACGTCTTGCCGCCTTGTGTTACTTCGAGGCGCATGGGTGCTGCCAGGAGGCGCCTGGCGCCGCCGAACGTCCCCGTGGGAGGGGCGGTGTCGATCTGCTCGAGCAGACCGTTGGGGGCCACGCTGTAGATGCGTCCCCACATCCAGATGCCGTCCTGGATTTGTCTGCCGGTGTAGTGGCTCTTGCCGAGGGTGCGGACGCTGTTGCCACTCTTGACCTCCAGAGGCAGAAACGGGGGAATTACTTCTTCGCTCATGCCGAGGGTGTTGTGCTCCCACTCGTAGCGTTTGCGCACGAAAGACGCTTTCTTCGTGGAAACCACGACGCCGGCATCGTTGAGCAGCTCGAAACGAGCCACATACTCCCCATCAGCGAGTACGGGGAGATCGATGAGGAGTGGTCCTCCGGCCAGATCCACAATGGTCCCACTGCCCTGAGCCAACGGCTTCAGTGCCCGTTCTGCGGAGACCGCAACGCGGTATTCACGTGCGGTTTGTACTGACGCCGGGACCCCGAAGAAGTCGAGATCAACGCTTGCTTCCAGTTTGCGGCTGTAGGGGAGATAGGCGACCCGGTACTCCCATTCGCCGCTCTGCGGACGACCGGCTACCCACTTGTCCAGAAACTGCTCCTTGAATGCGTCGTCGAACTGCATGAAGGGCGATCGATTGTGGTAGAGTACCAGTGACTTCCTGCCGATCCTGGCAGTGACCTTGAGTTCAAAATGATTGCGACGCTGCCGGTCTGTGACAGCTACCTTGCTGATGGGCAGCCCCTCTTTCTGCAGAGACAGCGTTTTCTTGCTGCCGGGATCGAGGGAGACGGTCTGCGTTTCCGAGTGCACGGTTCTTCCGTCAGCGTCTTCAACGAGGACCTGGACGTCCACCTGTGCTGCAGTCTTGCCGCCTACCAGCTCCAGGTTCGCATCAAGACGGCCGGCCCCGATTTCTCCCAGCTTGAGAAACCGGCAGGCCGGCGTGTCGGGAGCAAAGCTCACCTGGGGGAAACTGTCCCATGCCAGCCAGGGCGCGCCGACCCACCCCGCGAAATACATGCCGGTACAGGAGTCCGTGCGCACGAGCTGCATGACCAGGTCACGGTTGTCCAGCTTCTTCACCTTCAGGCGCCCGATCTCAACCGCCATTTCCAGTTCCCAGGCGTCCGTGGTAACGTGGCACTTGACCGGGCCGCCCATGGACCACAATTGTTCCGTGCCGATGGTGCCGTTGTAGAGGTACTCGTCGATGTAGGCGGACTTGGCATTGGCCATGATCTTGTAGAAGCCCTTGCCCTGTTTCGTGGCGAGGTCGCGTCGTCCGTGACTGAGGATCTGTACTTCCACGTGGTCTTCAAACAGGATTGGAGCATGCCGTTCGACAAGATCGTTTTCCTTGACCCGTGCCACCGGATACGTGCCTTTGGGGTGTGGGGAACGCATCGCGAGGTAGAGGAAGGTATCGTCGTAGCCCAGGTACCACTGAACCTGCTGGATCTCGGGCACCAAGCTGCCATGTCCCCCGACTGAGCCTTCAGCCGTGACCCCGGTGAAGGCGCCGGCCCGTCCCCACTCCTCCTCTCCGATCCTGCCGTCGATGGTTGGCGCTGTGATTCTGGGCACACGCATGACCGGATGCGTGAAGTCGGAGTCTCCGGCTCCCCTGGTGCCGCTGCATGTCAGGATGCAGACGGCCAATAGTGTGGGCCAGGTTCCGTGCGTAATGGGGGGCGTCGTCACTGTTTTCTTTCCTCTGTTCTGCCGTGCCCGCAGTCTCGTTCACCAACGACACAAGGTCGCTGGGGTCTCATCTTGGCGGCATCTGTTACCAGCCTACGTTCCGGAACTGCCGATTGGGAACGAGAACTGGCCGCTGTAGTTGGAATCGTTGTAGACGGCATTGCGTATTGGGTGGGTCTCGGGCGACGCCGCGGGTGGCGGGTCAGGTTTGTAGATCCAGACGGCGTGCTCATCCCAGGTCAGGATCTCGTCGACACCGTCGCCGTCGACGTCTTTGACATCGCAGCAGAGCACGGGGTGTCCGTCGTTCGGGAACATGACAACGCGTTCGCCGTGTCCGTTGAGCAGCCCTCCTTCCTCGGGGTGGGTTGAGAGCAGCATCAGGTCGAGGTCGTCAAAGGTCCAGTTGACGGGTTGGAGAAGGCTTGCGTAATGAACGGGTTCGCACTCGGTCAGCACGTGTCCCTCGTGGTCCATGACAACGGTAATGCCGGCCTCGCCCCAGTACGTGTTGGCCACCAACTGAAGGCCGGGGATATCGTTGCGCAACTTGGCTGCCACGATGGTTTGTGCGTGGCCGATGTCGTGGTGTTGGCGAATGGTCCCATCGACGTCGAGCAGGAAGAACCCAGCGTCGCTGCCTGTCAGGGCTATGCGAATGGGCGCATCCCCCGGGCCGAACCGGCCCATCACGATACCGTCTGCATGGTCAAACGTGTCCAAACGCCATCTCAGGTTCCCCTCGCCGTCCAGGAGATCGTAGCCCAGCATGAGCTCGTCTCTGCCGTCCCCATCGATGTCGAAACTGGCTGGGTAGTGCCCGGTTGTGCAGGCGTGTTCCCAGAGCAGATTCAGGTCCTGATCGTAGGCCCAGGCGGTTGAGTACCGGTCTTTGAGGATGATCGTGTCTGCGTTTCCCGTTCCTCGCAGATCGGCGAAGTGGAGGCAATCGCCAACGGTTCGGGCCATTGGGAAACCGCCCGGGACTTCGTTTCCGGGGGCTGTGTTCGGGGTCGGTACGCAGCGCAGTGTTTCTCCGTCGAGTCCTGATGCCACTCTGAGTTGGAGGTCGGTCGTGTAGACGATGTCTGCCCGGCCTTTGGCATCCAGGTCATGCAGCTGGAAGCAGAGGTCACAGGTGGTCTCGAAGTGCTCCGGGACGGGCGTGCCCTGCTGCCAGAGAATGTTGCCGTCCAGATCGACCGCCGTGAGCGAACGGATCATCGTGTGGTTGTCTCTGCCCAGGTACATTAGTGGCTGAGCAATGACGATCTCGTTCTGACCGTCCCCGTTGATGTCACCGATGCGCAGGTTCCGGTCACTGCCGAAGCCCTCCGTATCGATGCGCTTCCAGAGCGTTGCGGCAGGATAGTCGCCTGCCTGTGGACGGCTGCTGGGCACAGTGGGGGACACGAGAACATTCCGACCCGTCACTTCGAATTCCGCGAACCGGGCTGGCGCATGTGCCAGCAGGCCTGCGGGACCGCCCCTGCTTGTCCAGTCGGCCCCACTCACCTCGACGTCATCCAGCAGTACTCGCACATGGCCAGACGTGCAGCGCAGCTCGAGCTTCCGGTACTCATCCGGGCTGAAAGACGCCGGAACGCTCGCGAGTTCTCGATCTTCGCCGTGTCGTCGATGCACAAGAGACAGGTGTTCCGGATGGGCCAGGAGGGCCAGGAAGTCGCGCGAGTGCCGGTAGTCGACAACGAGCCCTGCGGGAGCCGCGAACGAGAGCGTTCGCAGACGCACACAGGCGCTGTTCAGGCGCCAGGATGCGTCGCCGGTCACGAGCAGTGGGTACGACTTCTCGGCCCAGAACTGCTGCTCGACCGCCCGTTGGCCGGTCTCCTCGTCGATGATACGCCAGCATCCTCCGCCACTATTCCGCCAGGTGTAGTGGGTGGTGGCCTCTCGCCAGGGGCCCAGCCGGCCCTGATCGGTCCGGCAGTGGTACTCTCCCCACGGGGTATAGTCGTTGGGTATGTGCCCAGGTGCGTAGCCGGTGAAGTCATCGCTGACGTGGAATGTCGCGGTCATCAAGGTGGTCTTTCCAGGCTTCCGGGGCGTCTGCTCGCGGTCCTCGATACAATCTTATTCTCCAACGACGCGGGTGTGCTGGAGGCTCAGGCCGTCGCGGAGGGGCATGGAGGACTACTGTGACAGCACATGCCTTGTGACGCCAGCAGTCACGGGATCGTCGCAGAGGAGAACGAGCGTCGAGATATCCGTCGCTGTTCCGCGTGGCGTGGTCCCCGAATCGCGTGTTGGTACCGGCAGGACTTTGGCCCGAGAGTGGGAACGGAGTGGTTGACAGCACGCGATGCATACGTGATTGTTCCGTGATGAGTTGTCTCACTAGGGAGTGGCTATGGAAACGGCAGTGAATGGTCCTGTTTTTCGTCAGGCTGTGGACGTGGAAGGCCTGGTTACGGCAGACTCTTCTCCGGGGCTGCGGGTTGTCCGCATCACATCTAGCTCGGAGCATGCGCATTCACACATCTACATGGAGGCCCCGGTCTTCACTCCGGATGGTGGCCGCTTCATCTTTCAGCGCGTCGATCCCGTCCCCCCCGACACCAACATGCAGAACCGCTGGCGGGAATACTGGCTCTGCGACCTGGAAGACAATTTCGCGCTTCGACAGCTGACCGACGAACCAGGCGCGATCGCTCCATGTGTGACCCCGGACGGCCGTTTCATGTACTACTTCATCACTGAGCTGGATCCGCGGAAGCGTTGTGGAATCCGCCTTAAACGCGTCTGTCTGACATCGTTCACACGCGAGACGGTCATGGTTCTTGACAGGGCTCTCTCGGGCTTAGATGCCCCTCCCAGTCGTGTCTACTCGCTGTCTACCGTCCGTTCCGACAGTGCCGCGGTGAGCACGGGTGTGTTCATCGGCGATGGTGAGAGAAACGGCACGTGGGGGGTGCTCGTCTGCGACGTCGAGCGGGGATCGGCCGATGTCGTCCTCGCGGGGCCGAACTACTTCAACCCCCATCCACAGTATTCGCGCAGCAGCGACCCGAAGCACTGTCACGATCTCCTGGTTCAGCACAACACGGGAGCTGACACGGATCCGTTGGGAGGGCTCACCAACCGCCGTTCCGGGTGTACGGTCGAAGTGATCCGCGACGACGGCAGCGACTTCCGCGAGATTCCATGCGGCAGTGCGACCGAAACATGTCACGGACACCAGGAATGGCGCGGCACATCGGCCACGACGCTGATCGGCGTGAACCATACGTTCCCGGACGGCACGGTTACGAGGCCTGTGATTGAGGCGGCACCCGTGCCTGCCGTTCAAGCCGACGACACCCCTCCTGCCTTGCTCCCGAAGGCGGAGACGTCGCGCAACGACATTACCCGGGAGCTGGACGGACCGGCGTTCGGGCACACCGCAATTGACTCGACCGGCACGCGATTCGTCGGCGACTGGCGGGCTGTGGGTGAGGGCGCTGAGGCTACGCGTTTGTTTGTCGGTACACTGCCTGCCGTTCCCGATGCAGCCCTGTCCGTGCGATACGTGCTCCATCCACGTTCTAGTTACACGGGCGACCAAGTCGTGCACCCGCATCCATTCCTCTCTCCAGACGGCACCAAGGCGTTTTTCAACAGTGACTTCGGCGGGCTGCCGCAGATCTGGATGGTAGATGGAGTCGGTGACCTCTTCTGAGGTAGACGCATCATGATTACGGGGAGAAGGACAGCCATGTGCACGCATGCTCGCTTTTGTGCCGCTGTGTGGGTTCTGGTATCGGCATCGGCCGTGGCCCAGAGGGTGGATAGCGCAGGGACAAACACAGCGCTTCGGCTGCCGAAGCAGGGCGAGACGCTGAGTGTGCATGCGCGGTGCGGCAGCGTAGGGGGCGCGGTCAAGTTGGCATTCGGCGCCCCGCCACGTGGCAGTGTCACACTGACCGTAACCTGTCAGGATCTCCCCAAACTCAACCATCACTACCAGCTGACCAAGGTCAAAGAGCCGTTGCCTGATGCGGTGCTGAAACTGCAGCTCACCGGCAAACATGGATGGGACCAACGGCGCGTCGAGCGTACCTACTTCATTCGGCCGGATGTACACTTCTATGTCAAGGATGATTTTGACAAGGCTGTGGCGCGTTGGGGGGATTATCCGCCGGCCTCGGAGCACGGGTTCCGGCTCGAGCTGCGACACGTTGCGGAGCGGGTCGAGATCGCGCTGGATGGACGTGCCTTCACGAGCTTCCTGACTCCTCCCGACGATGCGGTGACCGTCTCGGTCAGTAAAGGGGGAGAACTGGCGCAAACGGTGACGGCGCGTGCTGTGGAGTCCGCACGCTACCTGCCGTTGGACATCTCGCGGAATCCGCATCAGGGGGAATTGCGTCTCCACGATGTCCCGCTGTCGGCCGGCGTGCAGGATGTTGCCGGCGTCCCGGTCAACGTGGTCCCACCGGAGGCCGAGGTCGATGTCGGTCGCGCGCGTTGGCTGCGGCAGGATGGCGGCAGTTCGGACATCTATGACCCGTATTACCGACGGACGGCCTGGGACGGTGTACCCGAGACCGTCATGTTCAGCGTCCCCAGGCGATTCTACAACTATGCCCACGTGCTGTGCGCCGTCGAGCAACGGGGGGAAGAGAGCCCCAGTATGAGTGTGCGCCTCGCGCGTTACCGCCAGATCTGGGACGGTAGCGGGGCAACTCAGGCGGAGACGACCGTCGTGCTTGATCCGGACCGTCCGCAAGGCTGCACCGCCCTCAAACCGCTTGGTCGTGTGTATGGGACAGCGGATGGAAAGAAGACGGAGCTCAGGTTGTTTCTGGCTGAGATTCCGCTTGGCACCGGGGAACTGGCCGACTACCTGCGGATGCAGGAGATGACCGGCCGGGACACACCGGACTTCTTCTATCTCGAGTTCACGCGCGAACTCCGCACTCGCGTGACGGGCAGTTATTCCTACTATGAGAGGAAGCCACTGGGCCCCCCGAGCGGGATCCATGTGTTGGGCGTGACGTTGGAGAAGGCACCCGTACGGCTCGTAGTTGGCTCTGATCAGATCGGGAACGTCTTCTACACCAATGGATCCCCGGCCCTTGAGATTCTGTCGGAGAACCCCTCCGACACGCCGTTCCCCGTGCGCCTGGATGTGTGTCTGACCGACTTCTCCGGCTGCGAAGTCCGCAAGCAGGTCGATCTGGTGCTGGCTCCCGGGACCTCCACCATCCCATATCCTCTTGTCAATCTCCCGGTGGGATGGTACAGCGCCCGGTTCCGGTTCGGGAAGGGGAGTCGCCCGGTGTGGCAACAGCCGCTGACCTTTGCGCTTCTGCCACCGGACACGCGTCAGGCCGGGGCCGAATCGCCGTATGGAACCTGGTGGTTTTCGCGCTCGCACTACTGTGAACCGCAGGCGGAGAAGGTGTTGCCTTTAGTGCAGAAGATGGGATTTCGGCATGTGACGCCAAGGGACCTGAAGCCTGATTACGGGCACACCCCGGAGGCCTTTTCCCGCTATGGGGTTTCGCCCAGCATGATGCGGCGGATGAAGGAGCGTGAGAACCTGCCGTCCATCGAGGACCAGATGGGCACGTTCATGGGGGACTGGCCCGGCACACAATACGGCATGGTCTTTCACGAAACAGGGGGACTTCCCTTCGGTCTCGAGCCACCGCCCGAATTGATGGGCAAAGAGCCACCCGTGTTCACCGGCAAAGACCTCGAGAAAGAGGACGAACTGCTTGCACACATCGAGCGGCATGCCGCAGCGATCCGCGGTGCCGCACCGGACGCCAAGATCATCTTGGGGAATTCGGTCACGAATTTCAACGTGCACTGGCTGCGGAAGAAGCTCCCGCGTACGCAATGGGATTACATCGGCGTCGAGATGGCCGTCCAGCTCTTTAATCCGGAGAGTCAGCCGCACGGCTGGAATCTGCAGGGCCTCTGGATGACCAAGCGGATGTGTGAGCTCTATGGTTACGACGACATCCCCATCACCTCCTGCTATGAGTTTTCCTACCGCTCGACCGCGCCCGGGGCACTCACGTTGGAGGAGCAGGCCAACTGGTACACGCGGGACGTTCTGCACTGCCTGGCCTACCGCCTGCCGAGCATCAATGTGGCTCTGTTGTTTGATGTGGACAGCGCATACTACTTCAGCCGTTGGGGGGCGACAGGGGTGTGCACCCGCTCACCGCGGATGATGCCCAAGCCGAGCTATGTCGCCCTGGCAACTCTGACACGTGTTCTGGACCGCGCGCACTACCAACGTTACCTGGACACCGGTTCGCACAGCGTGTACTGCCTCGAGTTCAAGAGCGAGATCGGATTCACGTACGCCCTCTGGACAAGCACCGGGGAGCGGGATGTGGAACTGCGTCTGGCCCCGGGGGCTGGTGGAGGCATTCTCGTCAGCGGCATGGGGGTGGAACATGAGGTCCCTGCTGAAAATGGGAAGCTGGCGTTCCGCGTGTCCGAGTCCCCTGCGTATTTGGTCCTCGAAAGGCCGCTGCGCGGCGTTGCCGCCGGCACTCCGTACCACCAGCGGCCGGAGCTCGAATCCGAGAACGTTCTCGATGCACTGAACGCGGCGGATTGGCGCATTGTTGAGGAAGGCGACGAGGCGTTCCGAGGGTACTGCCCGTACAAGCCGTTGACGGAAGCGACCTGCCTCCTTTCACCCGGCGAGAAAGGTGGGATGAAGCTGACTCTGCGTTCGCAGCCGGACGTGCCGGATATCGTCGGTCGTTACGTGGTGTTGGAGCCGCGGAATGGCTCGATTCCTCTTCGGGGGCAACCGGACACGCTCGGCGCCTGGGCAAAGGGTAACAGCAACTGGGGACGTCTGGTGTTCCAGGTGGAGGATGCTGAAGGCAACCGGCACAGCTCGATCGGGCTCAGTGGGTGGGATTGTTCAGACTGGCGCTGTCGGACACGGATCAATTTCGACGGCTGGAAACTCATCAGCCGAACATTCCCGCGTCCCTACGCCTCGGGGCATCCTGATCTGGCCGCCCATCAGTGGTCTCAAGGTGCGAGGATGAGTCCCCCGGTGAAGGTCACGCGTCTCTACGTCATTTTGCGCGAGAAACTGGTGTACCTGACCGACATGTTACCGGCGACGAGCATGTCGATTGAGCTTCGGGACCTGAGTTCGGGAATTGGCGTGCCAGCTCGGTGAGCCGGGCATTTGTTCCTGGGCAACAGGAGACTGCCAGGGCCTGAGCAGACCGCTCGGGGTATTGTGCACGAATGGGACTTGGCGTCACGCACATTTCGCGAAGGAGATTGTCGGCCCCAGGCGAACGGCCGTGCATGTTGTCCGAACACCACAACTCTCTGCCACCCGCCTGACGATTCGCCGCATCGTGCGTGGCGAGATGGGACCTGGTCTGCGCGAGGATGGAAGCAGCCAACCAGTCTCGGGGGAAATGGTCTTGTCCATGACGAGGGGCACGACGTGGCAGGGAGGCGGATCCGGGATGCTGTCTTTGTGTCTTTCCCAGAGGAAAAGCGACGGGTGCCCGATTGCCCCGAGACGACAAAGCTGACTCGGGAGGGCCTTTGAGCCATTCAGGGCGTTGAGGATGAATCTCTCTTTCGGATTCCCACACGCGGCGAGGAGTTTCAGCATATCGTCTTCCGTCGCCGGCGGACGCGGACGCGGACGCGGCGCATGCTTGATTTCAACGGTAATGTCCAAACCAAGCAGCCGATCGAGAACTGTGCGAATGGCACACAGGTGCAGGCGCAGCGTAGCGTTTCCCATGCCTCGTTGTTTCAGGTGGTCGAGGTAGTCGTCCACATCATCTTCCCTGAGATGTACGAGCCTGATTGGCCTGACATGCTGCAGGAAAGCCGTGACGATCCGCGCGTATTTTGTTGCAGTAGAGGGGGCGTAGCCCTGCACAAGAAGCGCGTCACTGAGGTCGCCGGCTACGTTGATTCCGGGCTTCAGCTTGGCGGCGGAGCTCTTCGCAGGGGTGGGGCGTGGTTCGAGGCACGCCACAAGCAGTGCCTCAACCGTCCCAAGAAACACCTTCCCAATGAGATGAGCTGTCCCGAGACCCGTGAAGTCTCCACCTATTCCTGCCTGCACTTGAGCGTCTCCCTCTGTCTATAGAGCAGGGCATAGAAATAATAGCAGTATAAAGTGCGCGATTAGAGAAGTCAAGAGAGGCGACACTTCCGAGACGCACGCAGAGCCATTTCCCATAGAAGAAGTGCTCAGAGCGGATTCGCTCACCGGCTCGGTCTCTTCCAAAATGTGTCACAGGCCAGTTGGGAGTGCCCCGGTTGTGCCGGCCAGGCTGTTGTCCGGAAAACGCGCTTTTCCAGGACAGACGTTTTCCGGACAGTCCCTGCCTGGGGCTCTCACGTTGTTGTCCGGAAAACGCGCTTTGCCAGGACGAAACCAGGCTTTCCCAGACGCTCAGGGCGTCCTCCCACAGTGTGGGGGTGGGTTGTCGTACTTGGCGTTGTTCGGGGAATACGCGTCGTGAGTGCGTGGGGTATGACGTGGCAGTCGCTTTGTGGCCCACGAGGTGTAGGGTGACCCGGTGTCTGGTGAACGCTTCGGCTCGGGCGGCATCCGCTGACACGTTCTTGGGGGAGAGCGTGGCCGTGTGGCTGTTCGCCCGGTCCACGTGTCCATTGGACGCAAGTTCTGTGAGACGTATACGGCTGCGGCCATACCGGCCGCCAAGGCTGCTGGAGGCCTGCAGAATGACGATGTTTCGCCTGAGAGCAACAGTCCTGGTTTCTGTCTTGTGCGCCTGTGCCTGGGGTCAATCTCATACGCCCGTCAGCGTCGATCTGCCGCCTGATCGGGCGGAGACGTTCCGAGCCAGCTATGACGCGGGATACTCTGAGTACTATGGACGTGGCCTTGAAGCCGACTATGCCCGGGGGTCCCGAGACGTGGTCCTGCGGCCCTATGACCGCGGCAACCAGAAGGACATCGGTCTCTACCGTTCCGGCAGCACTGGGGGGCCGGTCGAGAAGGCGTTGCGGGTCGAGCGCGGGCGCTGTCACCGCTACGATGCGTCCGGGAATGTCAATCTTCGGCGCGGTACTCTCGCCTTCTGGATCAAGTTTGACCTTCCGGTTGGGCGTGTGCACAGTGGCCTGCTGTCCATCAGCACGGTGTCGCAGGGGGGCATGACCTACGGTATTCGTGGGCGCTACGGGCGTATTCTGGTGCATGGTCCATGGGATGGCAATTTCGACTTCAAGTCGTCGCCATGGGCAGCGGAGACCTGGTACCATCTCGCCGTTGCCTGGGATGAGACCAGGGGTGTCCAGCTCTATGTCAATGGCAAACGCACGCGTTCGGAGGAGGTAACCTGGCAGAC